>Ga0209777_10003313_pt1 | contig 20096 bp, 12 predicted proteins | sample FrelakmetHBP12HB_FD_187147 | JGI IMG/M metagenome (GOLD analysis project Ga0209777, IMG submission 187147) | Freshwater lake sediment microbial communities from the University of Notre Dame, USA, for methane emissions studies -HBP12 HB (SPAdes)... | ecosystem: Environmental > Aquatic >...
CGCGGGACGCGAACTGCTGGAGCACCACATGAAACATGCCGAGGCCCTCGGCCAGCGCGAGATGGTCCTGGCGGAGATGTCGCTGGTGATCCTCGGCAAGTGGCCGGAGAACGTGCCGGGGGTCGTCACCGGGCCCGGCATTTAGGCCGGGGCGTGCCCCGGCGCCGTGCCTGTAGGCCGGGGCGAGCCCCGGCGCCGTGCATGTAGGCCGGGGCGTGCCCCGGCGCCGTTGACACGTTAGCCGCCCCGCTTGCGGGGCGCGTGTTGATGAGCCGCACGACGAACTGCACAACGGCCACGGCGCCGGGGCGCGCCCCGGCCTACATGATTGAGGAATTGCCATGACTGAGGACAACAACCAACTCGCCCCGGCCTCCGACCCGCCGCCCAGTCCGCCGCCGCGCGGGCCGCGGATTGGCGTACTGCTCGGCCTGGCCGCCGTCGGCCTGCTCGCGCTGGCCATCGGGGTGATCTGGCACGAGCCGATCCGCGCGGCCTGGGACTGGGCCGGCGCGAAGATCGCCAAGCCGGCCGCCGAGGAAGCGGAGCCCGCCGCCGAGGCCGGCAAGCCGACGCAATATTGGACGTGCGGCATGCACCCGTGGGTCATTTTGCCGCACCCGGGCGACTGCCCGATCTGTCACATGAAGCTCGTGCCCGTCGATGCCGCCAAGTTCCGCGGCCAGGTAACGGTCGACCCGGTGATGACGCAGAACATCGGCGTCCGCGTCGCCCCGGTCGTGAGCGGCGCCGTCAGCCGCGTCGTCCGGACCGTCGGCACGGTCGACTACGACGAGACGCTCCTGGGCGACGTAAACCTGAAGATATCCGGCTGGGTGGAAAAGCTCTACGTGAACACGCTGGGCCAGCGGGTCCAGGAGGGCCAGCCCCTGCTGGAGATCTACTCGCCCGACCTCTACACGGCCCAGGAGGAGTACCTGCTGGCCTTCAAGCGGCGCGAGGCCACGAAGGCGGCGCCGGCCTCCTCCGACGCGGCCGCCATGGACACCGACCTCCTCGCGGCCGCGCGTAAGCGTCTCGATTACTACGATATCTCGCCGGAGCAGGTCCAGGCGCTCGAGCGGTCCGGCAAGGCCGCCAAGACGATGACCCTCCGCAGCCCGTTCCGCGGGACGGTCGTCGCCAAGAGCGTGGTCGAGGGCCAGAAGGTCGACGCGGGGATGGCGCTCCTCAGGATCGCGGACCTGTCGAGGGTCTGGGTCATGGTCACGGTCTACGAGAACCAGCTCCCGTACGTCGAGGTCGGCCAGAAGGCCGTGATGCGGCTGCCCTACGTCCCGGGCCAGACGTTCGAGGGGAAAATCACCTACATCTATCCGTACATGAACCAGGACCTGCGGCAGGCCAAGGTGCGGATGGAGTTCGACAACGCCGCCCAGGCCCTCAAGCCCGGCATGTTCGCCAACGTCGAGGTCACGAGCACCCTGGCGAAGCACGAGATCCTGGTGCCGCGCGAGGCCGTGATCGACACGGGCACGCGGCAGATCGCCTTCGTGAGCCTCGGCCAGGGCCGCTTCGAGCCGCGGAACGTCACGATGGGCGTCGAGGCCGAGGGCGGCATGGTCGCCGTGCTCGACGGCCTGAAGCCCGGCGAGATGGTCGTGACGAGCGGCGAGTTTCTCCTGGACAGCGAAGCGCGGCTGAAGGAGTCGCTCGCGAAGCTCGTCGAAGGGACGCCCGCGGCCGGCCAGCCGAGCGCCGCCGCGACGGCCGGCGCGACGGAGCTTGCGGCGATGCCCGAGGCGGCGGCCAAGGCGCTCGGCGGCGTCCTCGACGGATATTTCGCCCTCGGCGCGAAGCTCGCCGACGACTCGGCCCAGGGGCTGGACGCGCCGGCGCGAAGTGTGGCGGAGAACATGGACGCGCTCCTCAAGATCGAGATGCCCGACGCCCCGCATTTCTGGCACGAGCACGGCGAGGCGGCCGCCGTGCGCGGCAAGGCGCTGGAGCTCGTGAAGGCGACGGACCTCGCGGCGGCGCGCGAGCTTTTCGCCGACCTCAGCATCGCCCTCGGCAAGCTCCTCCGCGCCGCGGGCGTGCCGCCGGCCTACGGCAAGCGCGTGGTCGAGCTCCACTGCCCGATGTACCGCGAAGGCCAGGGCGGCAACATCTGGCTCCAGCCCGAGGGCGAGGTCCGCAACCCGTTCTACGGCAAGGCGATGCTCGGGTGCTTCGATCGGAAAGTGTCGGTGCCCCTCACAGGAGTAAAGGCGGGAACAGGGCACTAGGGACCAGGCACCAGGCACTAGGGGTGGACAAAAGCAATCATCTATGATGAACGGCATGAACGGAGATCGGGCGGCGATGAGCGCTTTTGTCATAATGTATGCCGTTGACCACCCCTGGTGCCTGGTGCCTGGTCCCTGGTCCCGTCCGTTACCGTTGACTTCTCAAACGAGCCGAGTTGAGCGAACAAACGCATGATCTCGAATCTGATCAACTGGTGCCTCCGCAACCGGGCGATGGTCATGCTCCTCGCCCTCGCGCTGATCGTCTTCGGCGTATGGGCCGTCTTTCATATCAAGGTCGATGCCATCCCGGACCTCTCCGACGTCCAGGTCATCGTCTACACGGAGTACACCGGCCAGGCCCCGCGGATCGTCGAGGACCAGGTCACGTATCCGCTGACCCAGGCGATGCTGGCCGTGCCGAAATCGAAAGTCGTGCGCGGCTACAGCCTGTTCGGCGTGTCGTTCGTCTACGTGATCTTCGAGGACGGGACGGACCTCTACTGGGCCCGCAGCCGCGTGCTGGAGCGCCTGAGCTACGTCCTGGGGTCGCTCCCGCCCGGCGTCTCTCCGCAGATCGGCCCCGACGCGACCGGCGTCGGCTGGGTCTACGAGTACGTCCTGACGACGGGCCGGTACTGCCCGGAGCATCCGAACGGCCTGTGGCACGATCCGCTCTCTGCCGCGTGGTACGCCGATCCGTCCGAGGCGCCCGACGACCCGAAGGTCCGCGGCCGCCTCATCCACCACCGCGTGTTCCCCGAGAAGCGAATCGCTTATGCCGATATGCAGACGGGCGAGCAGTGGCAGCGCCGCGAGGACGCGCCGCCCGAGCAGCGCGACCGGCTCCAGCCGTTCGAGGCCGTGAAGGGCTACGACGAGTGCCCTCTGGACGGCTCGCCCCTCGTCGCCGGCCGCCAGAGCCTCGCCGACCTGCGCGGCCTCCAGGACTGGACCCTGCGGTACGAGCTCACGGCCGTCGAGGGCGTGAGCGAGGTGGCTGCCATCGGCGGGTTCCAGAAGCAGTACCAGGTGGTCGTCGACCCGGTGAAGCTCCTGGCGTTCAACCTGCCGCTCGAGAAGGTCCGCGACGCGGTCCGCCGGTCGAACGTGAACGTGGGCGGCCGCGTCATCGAGATGAGTGAACGCGAGTACGCCGTCCAGGGCCTCGGCTACCTCGGCACCCTGACCGACGAGGAACTCGCCGCCGGGCGCGCCGCCGGAAAGACCGTGGCGGAGGTCCGCTCCGAGAAGGTCCTGGCGGACCTGCGGAAGGTCGCCCTCGGCGCGTCGCCGGCGGGCTCCCCGGTCTACCTCTCGGACGTGGCCGACATCCGGCTCGGGCCGGAGATGCGGCGCGGGGCGCTCGACTGGAACGGCGCGGGCGAGGCGGTCGGCGGCGTCGTCGTCATGCGGTTCGGCGAGAACGCCCGGGCCACCATCGACAAGGTCCGCGCGCGGCTCGAAGAGGTCCAGAAGTCGTTGCCGCCCGGCGTCGCCCTGTCGATCGGCTACGACCGCAGCGACCTCATCGACCGGGCCGTCGCCACGCTGACCGACACGCTCCTGGAAGAGATCACGGTCGTCGCCCTCGTATGCATATTATTCCTCCTCCACGCGCGGAGCGAGCTGGTGGCGGTGTTCGTCATTCCGACGGGCGTCCTGGCGAGCGTCCTCGTCATGCACCTCCTGGGGATCAACGCCAACGTGATGAGCCTGGGCGGCATCGCGATCGCCATCGGCGTGATGGTCGACTCGTCGATCGTCATGGTCGAGAACTCTCATAAGCACCTCGACCGCGAAGAGGAGCGCCTCCATGCGCTCCTGGCCGCCAACCGGCCCGCGGTGCCGCGCGACCGCCGCGAGATCATCGCCGAGGCCGCCACGGAGGTCGGCCCGAGCCTCTTTTTCGCCCTCCTGACGCTGACCGTGAGCTTCCTGCCGGTCTTCGTCCTGGGCGAGCAGCCGGGCCGCCTGTTCAAGCCCCTCGCCTACACCAAGACCTTCGCGATGGCGGCGTCGAGCTTCCTCGCGATCACGATCGTCCCGGTGCTGATGACGCTCCTCATCACGTCGCGCGTGCTGCCGAAACGGTGGGGCTGGCCGACGAACCTGGGCCTGACGCTGGCGGTCATGTTCGCGCCGGCGGCGCTCCTCATGGTCGTGCCGCTGCCGCGCTACGCCGAGTATCGCCCGTGGCTGGCCCTGGCCTGGGTGATCCTCGCGGGGATGCTCCTCGTGCCGCAGAAGATCATCCATGAGAACTCGAACCCGATCTCGTGGCTCCAGCAGAAGATCTACGCCCCGTGCTTCGCCGTGGTGATGCGCCTCCGGTGGCCGGCGATGGCGGTGGCCGCGGCCGCGGTCCTCTGGGTGTTCCTCGTGATCGGCACGGTGCTCTCGCCGGAGTTCTTCACGCAACGGGCGCCATGGGCGTGGAGCGTCGTGCCGCGCTTCGGCAGCGAGTTCATGCCGCCCCTCGAAGAGGGCGACATCCTCTATATGCCGACGACCGACCCCGGCATCAGCATGACGAAGGCCCGCGAGTTGCTCCAGCAGACCGACGGCCTGCTTCGCCAGTTCCCCGAGGTCCAGTCCGTCATGGGCAAGGTTGGCCGCGCGGAGACCGCCACCGACCCGGCCCCGGTCAGCATGTACGAGACCATCATCACGCTGAAGCGCGACAAGCGGCTCTGGCGGCAGATCGCCGTCCCGCGGTTCTTCAGCGCCTGGCCCGCGTGGGCGCGGTATGTGCCCGAAAAGCTCTGGCCCTCGTCGCGGCCGGTCACGATCGACGAGATGATCTACGGCTACCAGGCGGCCGGCGGCGCGTGGATGCCCGGCATGAACGAGGCCCTCCAGATCCCCGGCCTCACGAATTCGTGGACCGCGCCGATCAAGACACGCATCGACATGCTCTCGACCGGCATCAAGACGCCCGTCGGCATCAAGATCATGGGGCCGGACCTCCAGGTCCTCTCGGACCTCGCGGACCAGGCCGCGACGGCCGTCAAGACCGACGCCGCCACCGGCCCCTTCACCGCCGGCGCGTTCGCCGAAAAGACGCTCGGCGGGTCGTACCTCGACATCCGGATCGACCGCGCGGAGATCGCCCGCTACGGCCTCTCGGTCGACGACGTCCAGCAGGTCATTGCCACGGCCGTCGGCGGAATGAACGTGACGCTCACGGTCGAGGGCCTGGAACGGTACACCGTGAACGTCCGGTATCCGCACGAGCTCCGCGACAGCCTGCCCGCCCTGCGGGCGACGCTCGTCGCGGCGCCCTCCGGGGCCCAGGTGCCCCTCGAGCAGCTCGCGAGCTTCCAGATCCGCCCCGGGCCGGACATGATTCGCAGCGAGAACGCGCGGCTATCGAGCTGGGTCTATGTCGATATCACCGGCATCGACGTGGGCACCTACGTCGTCAACGCCCAGAAGGCCGTCGCACGGGACGTGAAGCTCCCCGAGGGGTACACCATCGTCTGGTCGGGCCAGTACGAGTACATGCAGGAGGCCAATAAGCGGCTCCTGGTGGCCGTGCCGATGACGGGCGTCCTGATCGTCCTGCTCCTCTATCTCTCGTCGCGAAGCTGGCTGCGGGTGGCGATCGTCCTTTTGGCGGTGCCGTTCAGCCTCGTCGGGGCGTTCCTCTTGCTGGCATGGCTCCACTACAACCTGTCGCTGGCGGTCTGGGTGGGCGTGATCGCGCTGGCGGGCCTCGACGCCGAGACGGGCCTCGTGATGCTCCTCTACCTGGACAACAGTTTCGAGCGGTTCCGCAAGGAAGGCCGGATGCGCGACAAGAACGACCTCTGGTGGGCGGTCCACGACGGCGCCGTGAAGCGTATCCGCCCGAAGACGATGACCGTCGCGACGGCGTTCATCGGCCTCGTGCCCCTGCTCTGGGCGAGCGGGGCCGGCGCCGACACGATGCGCCGCCTCGCCGCCCCGATGATCGGCGGCCTCACGACGAGCTTCATCATGGAGCTATTGATTTACCCGGTGATCTTCTACACCGCGAAGAAGTTCACGCTGAAACAGGCGGTGCGCGAACTACCGCGCCCGTAGGGGCGGCCCCATGTGGCCGCCCGGCCTTTGTGGTTGTCGTGCCTTCGTAGGGGCGAGATACATCTCGCCCGGCCGTTGACCTGTGTTGTTCTCTCTCCCCTTGCGGGAGAGGGTAGGGTGAGGGGCGTTGTTCGCCGTTGCCTTGCTTCGTAGGGCCATGATACATCATGGCCGCCGTTGTTGTGCTGTTGCCTTCAGCCCCGCAGGGGCGTCTTGTTGCCACGCGGCGCAAGCCCGTGGTTGGCGAAGGCCGCCCCTTCTTCTCTTGTCGTTGTTCAGAGCCCCGCAGGGGCGACTGTCCGTCATTCCCGCCGCCCCTCCGGGGCTTGGAAAAAGGAGAAACCTGCGCCGCAGGGCGCGGTCTTCCACGGGCTCCGCCCGTGGCTACAATCCTTCGTGCCTTCGGCACTCTCAGGGAATGGACGATCGCGATAACGGCATGAAGTCAACGCACATGGTCAACGCCACGATGACGATCACGGGCTCAAGAGCCCGTGGCACGCAAAAACGCCAACACCGCCCCCCGTGTAATCACGGGGGGCTAAATATGAGCGACCCGGCCGATAGCGCGCCGGCGCACCGCAATTAGCCCCCGGTGATTACACCGGGGGCGCCTTTGACGTTGTTCACGTTGACGTGACCCGTAACGCATACGCAAGGCACGTCAACGGCGCCCCCCGTGTATTCACGGGTACGTGTTTAGCGTACCTCCGGTCCTTTTCTGTTCCAGCCCCGTAAGGGGCGTTTGCCTGTAGCCCCGCGGCGCAAGCCCGGGGTAGAGGGCGAGCCGCGGCCTCCATCTCTTTTTTCAGTTGCCGTGGAGCCCCGTCAGGGGCGATTGTCCGTCAGCTCAATCGCCCGGATGGGGCTCTCCACAAAAGAAAAGGAACCTGGAATACGCGCCCCCCAGGAACCACGGGCTTGCGCCCCGTGGCAACAGGCAGTCGTGCCTTCGGCACTCTCAAGGAATGGATGATCGCTATAACGGCATGAAGGCCAAACATCCTTCGCCAAGCTTGTCGCTAAACACGTACATTCACGGGGGGCTAAATACGTTGCACCGGCGCCTCAACGCCGCCTGCGAATTCGGCGCACCATGGCCGCCAGTCCGCCGAACGCCACGACCTCGCCCGCGTCCACAAGGCCAAGGGGATCGTCTGGACGTGCCTCGACTACCGCCACGCCTTCGGCAGCCAACTGGCGATGAAGGGAGAGAGCCTGTACAAGATTGCCACGCTCATGGGGAACTCGCCGGAGATATGCCGAAGGCATTATGCTGCGATGTCACCAGACTCCCTCCTCAACAGTGTTGACTTTCTTGCATCGCCGACTGGCTCTATGGTAGACTCCTGCTATCTCGGATCCCGTTCGGTCGCCCGCTAGTCTTGACGCTCCTGTCTATGGACCGCTCAAGCAGCATCGCTCGTGCGGTGCCTATATACACGGGTGCATTCAGACGTAAGGCAACTGAAACTCCGCCGAAAGGAAGACCATGCCCAACAATGCCGCCGCAATCTGGTCCGCCGTCGCAGCATCGTTTGCCGCGCTTTCATCCTTCCTAATGATGTTGATCCAACGACGCAATCTGCTGGAGTCAGTACGCCCCGAACTAGTCTTAACAGGCTGGAGCCGGACAGCGGAGGGTGAGGGGGACGCAGCCCTCGACATCATCGCCTTTCAGTCCATTAGAAACGTCGGTCGCGGTGTAGCGCTTCGCCTCATCCCGTATTCGCTTCAGTTGGTGGCCAACGAGCGGATCCCCATCCTCTCTAGCTCCAGACTCCCACTCCTTGCTCCCAATGAAACAGGCGATGTGAACGCCCGCATACATGTTTGGTGGAAGGACGTTCAGGCCGACAAGAACGGGTTCAAGCGCCTCCCGGTTGAAATCAAGGTCCTTTGCTGGGATTCCCGAGACATGCGCCATGAAACACGCTACGGTCTGTTCGTAGCGCAACTACCGGTGCAAGTGCGAGACTCCAACGACATTGCCCCAGGGGTCCATCTGACAAGTCGCACAACCATTACGCGACCAACGTGCTTGATCAGGCTGCGTATGAGGCTCGGGCGTATCCCGGGTCTGGGCAGGTTGTTCCGGGAGGAGTGGTGACTCTTCACGCCGAAGATTCGACATTTCAAGGACTAATCGTCTGCCACGCTCCTGCTGCCGGAATTCAAAGCAACTCCCCCGGCGGGCCTTGCCGAACCGGGGGAGTGTAAGGGTGGAACAGTTTGATTGTCGGCGGGCCACGGCACAAGCTGGACCCGCCGCGATTCCTCATAGGCGATCACCTTCTCCCTCAGATACCGCACCCTCCCGTTCTTTCCTTCGCCCGGGCAGACGCGCGCGAGGCCGGGCGGGCCTCGCGATCCTGTCCACGCCTGGCCGCGAGCACCCGCGCGGCCGGGTTCGTTTCAGCCGCGCCGCAGGGCGCGAGCCGACGACCGATGGGCGCGGATCACCCGTGCGTGTTCCGCGTGCGGCAGGCGGCCGCGTGTTTCAGCCGCTCCGACGGGGCTCTGAAAACAAGAGAGAAAGAAGAGGAGGCTTGCGTTCGCCCACCACGGGCTTGCGCCCCGTGGCAACAGGCAGACGCCCCCGGCGGGGCTGAACCGAAGGCGAGGCCGCAAAGACTGCCAAGGCAAGGCCACGGCAACGCCCCAGCCGATGGTGGTTTGTTGCCGGCGTGGCCCTGTTTGGTGCAAACGGCGTGCCAAAAAGCGCCTCGACATTATAGTATATATTCTCGAGAACGAAAACGCGAAATCAGGGGGTGAAAAATGAAAATCAGGCATCGAAAACCAGCAAACAGGCCCAAGTTTCCGTCAGAATTTTCCGGAATTTTCCTGAAAAAAAATTTTCAAACCGCCCTGGCGCGTCGCCAGAGGGGTTGAGGACCCCCGAGGGACCCCTTTTTCGCCCGCAGGCCGCGCCGAATATATCGCATACTATCGAATTTTCGGCGGCCGGCGAGCGGGCACACTTGCCGCAGGAGGCCGGCGGCGCGCCGCCAAAGGATCTTAACGCAGCCGTAGCTTGACATGGGCCGCCATCCTGCTCAGAATGGAAGTAGACCGGGGTCCGGTCAACAAGGCTATCCTGGCGGGGGGGCTGGATGTATGTCTGCGGGATGCTGTAACCTCGCAGGCCTCTCGGGCCCACTGAGGCTGCATTGCCCGGTACGAAGCGTCGCCTGATCGTCTTGCTGGTCGTCGCCGCGCTCCTGGCGGTGGCCCTCTGCGTCAAGCCCTTGTTCCGAGGCGGGTCCCTTGCGGCGCACGCCCTCGCCGGAGACCCCGGCCGCCGGATCGAAGCCATCCACAAGATGGCTGACGGGGGCGACAGCGGCGACGTCGAAATGCTCTTCGGAATCGTCCAGGATCCCGACACCCGTGTCGCCGTCGAAGTCTGCCGCAGCCTCAGTCGCGTTCAGCGCCCCTCGAATCCCATCAACTTGGATACGTCGCGCCTCGTGGCCGCCACCGACGACCCGAGGCCGCAGGTCCGCGAGGCGGCCGTCGTGGCGGTCGGGGCCATCGGCCCGAACTCGAGCGTCGGCGTGCTGCTGGAGAAGCTCCGCAACGATCCGTCTCCCGACGTGCAGGCGGCCGCGGCCGACGCCCTCGGCCGGCGCCGGGCGCTCGACGCCATGCCGGCCCTTCTGGACCTCCTGGACAGCCCGTCCCTCCAGGTCCGGCGCAGCGCCGCCTTCGCCATCACCTCGGTCTGGATGCGGGACTACGGCTTCAACCCGGACGACCCGCCCGGGAAACGCCGCGAGCTTGCCAAGGGGATGCGCGCCGCCTGGGACTGGTACGTCCAAGGCCCCGCCTACCCCTACCTGAAGGCCAAGCTGGAGAAGCAGCCATGAGGACCCGAGCGACGGGCGGATTCACGCTGGTCGAGCTGATCGTGGTCATCGCGATCATCGGGCTGCTCGTGGCCCTGCTTTTCCCCTCGTTCGGCCAAGTCACCGTGACCGTGAACTCGCTCCTCTGCCAGAACAACCTCAACAACATCGGGAAGGCCTACGGCCTCCGCGCGGCCGACGAGCGGGATGGGACGGTCAGCCCGCTGGCGGTCGGCGGGTGGGCGAGCGCCCTGTCCGCCTATGTCGAGAAGGCGGACCTCTTCTTCTGCCCCGTCGGCCCGACCGCCTCGAACACGGGCCCCGGCGGCCTCGGCGGCGGGCCGCGCCGCCTCATCGTCTACAGCGACCCGGTGGGCTCGAGCCCCATCCCCGGCCAGAGCCTGCCCCCCGGCTGGATGCAATGGGACGATGTCAACGTCTGGCTGGAGGGGGACCGCGGCGCCGACGCCCTCGTCAAGAACGTCGTCCCCGGCGTGAGCTACGAGCTCTGGTTTGAGGACTCCTGGCACAATAATACGTGGAATGATCTGCAACTGCGGATCACCATCAACCCGGACCAGTCGGAGACGGTCACCTACACCGGCGAGGCTACGGGCGCCTACCACTATGCCCTGTGCGACGGAGACAGCAAGGCCTACCTGATGCCGACCGATTTCCCCACCCACTGGATGGGCGTCGGCGGCTCGGGCCAGATCGGCTTCGGGGCCACCATCGCGCTCGACGCGCCGACCAGCAACACCAACTACGGCATGAACTCCCTGGCCGCCGGCGACCGCGGCTGCGTCCCGGGCCACCGCGTCATCCTGGCGTTCGACTACCTGAAGACGGTCGCACGCGGGCCGACCGACATCCGCAAGGACGACTGGCAGCTCCTCAAGTACGAGGCGGCCGACGGCACGATCCTGTTCGCCCGCCACTCGGGGTTCGTGAACGTCCTCTGGTCGGATGGGAGCGTCGACTCGATGGATCCGCGCGACTTCGATCCGATGGGGCCGCCCTCGCTGGCCACAAGGTACTGGGACGCTGAGGCAGGGCCGTAGAGCGCCGGGGGCGGCGGCCTTTCGACGGGTGGCATGGTCAATCCCGTCGTTGGGATGACCATGCTCGATGGCCGGCTCTCGGGGACGACGCAAGGATGGTCATCCATACGGCCGGATTGACCATGCCACCCGCCGCCTCAGATCTTCTTCTTTTTCTTGCCCGTTCCGGGCGTCTTGACGGTGGGGGCTTTGCCTTCCGACGGGTCGAGCTTCATGCCGAGCATCGTTTCCAGCCATCCGCCGTAGCGGTTCACGAGCCCCTGGGTCCGGGCCGAGTTTTCCGGGCACACGATGTTGCCGGTCATGACCAGGCTGTCCCCTTCGCCGCGCACGACCTCCATCGTCATGTGGAACTCGGCGTGGACATGGTCGTCGCCCGGGGCGAAGTGGAGCGTGACCTGGCCCGACGTGCCCTGCCAGATAGTGTCTTTCTTGCCTTGCCGCACCCATCGGTAAATGGGCACCTTGTCCTCTTTCAGCCAGCCGTACGTGGCCGACTCGGGGAACTCCAGGAACACGTACTCGAAATCGGGATCGCCTTCGCCGAGCGGCGCCGCCATGCGGTGGAAGAGGACGATCTGGATCTTCTGGTCGCGCGCCTTCTGGTACGTGATGGAGTCGTACCGGAGCGCCTCGTCGGCCTCGCCGGCGGCGTGGCGGATGGCGACCTTGGAGGTGGCGCACCCGCCGGCCACGCCGGCCGCCACACCAAGGCCCACGAGCAGCACCCCGCACGACCTCACGAAATCCCTGCCCATACGGGTCCCCTTTTCCGATCCGCCGGCGGCCTGCCCCCGCGGCATCCCCTCCCCTCGCGCCCCTGCTATTATGGCGATTTGCGGCGCGGAGTAAAGACCGAGGCGTCTTCAGCAATCGGCCCGCTCTTTCGCCCTTGTCCTGCGGGGCGGCGACGGATATTCTTCTCTGGCACATTGAGCGTAGACTCGCGAGTCGCGCGGGAACCGGCCCCGCCCATTGCGGCTCAAGGCGGCGCGGGGCACCAGTCGATAGGACCGTACGGCGGCGGAGGGCGCCTGACCGCCCAGGGAGAACTGTATGTGCGGAATCGTCGGCTATATCGGGTCGAAGCAGGCCATGCCGATCCTCATGGAGGGCCTGAAACGCCTGGAGTACCGAGGCTACGACTCGGCGGGGATCGCCCTCCACCAGGGGAACCATGACGGGCGCCTGACGGTCGTGAAGTCCAAGGGCCGCATCGCCTCCCTGGAGGCGCTGCTCAAAGGCCGGCCCCTGGAGGGCACGCTCGGCATCTCGCACACCCGCTGGGCCACCCACGGCGCGCCGAGCGACGCCAATGCCCATCCGCACACCGACATGTCCGGCAAGCTGGCGGTCGTCCACAACGGCATCGTCGAGAACTGGCGGGCCCTGCGGCAACTCCTCGAGCAGAAGGGCGTCACGTTCCGGAGCGAGACGGACACCGAGGTGCTCGCCCACCTCTTTGCCATGTACTACCACGGGGACCTCGAGAAGGCCGTCCAGGAGGGCCTCGAGGACGTCCGCGGCGCCTACGGCATCGCTGTCATCCACGCCGACCAGCCCGACGTGATGGTCGTCGCGCGGAAAGGGTCGCCCCTCATCATCGGCGTCGGCACCGACGAATACATCGTCGCCAGCGACGCCTCGGCCATCATCGAGCACACCACCAACGTCATCTACCTCGAAGATAACGAGATGGCCACCCTGACGCGCACCGGCCTCAAGACGTCGACGGTCGACGCCATCCCGACGCACAAGGAGGTCCAGCAGGTCGAGTGGTCGCTCGGCCAGATCGAGAAGAAGGGCTATGCCCACTTCATGATCAAGGAGATCATGGAGCAGCCCGAGAGCCTGGCCGACACGCTGCGCGGCCGCCTCAACCCCGACCTCGGCGAGGTCGTCCTCGGCGGCATTGCGGCGTTCTCGAAGCAGATGACGCACGCGCGGCGGGTGATCCTGGTGGCCTGCGGCACGGCGTGGCACGCGGGCCTGGTGGGCGAGTTTCTCTTCGAAGACCTCGCGCGGACCCCGACCGAGGTCGAGTACGCCAGCGAATTCCGCTACCGCAACCCGATCGTCGACGACGGCACCCTCGTCATCGCCATCAGCCAGTCGGGCGAGACCGCCGACACCCTGGCCGCCCTCCGCGAGGCGAAGCTCAAGGGGGCGCTCGTCCTGGGCATCGTCAACGTCGTCGGATCCACCATCGCCCGCGAGACCGACGCCGGCGTCTACCTTCACTGCGGCCCGGAAATCGGCGTCGCCTCGACGAAGGCCTTCTCCAGCCAGCTCGAGGTCCTCACGATGATGGCCGTGTACCTCGGCCGCCGCAAGCACCTCGCCCCGTATCAGGCCCGCGAGATCATCAAGGGCCTCCAGTCGGTCCCCGACCACGTGCGGCGGGTCCTCGCCCTCAACGACCAGATCAAGGAAGTGGCCGACCAGTACAAGAATTGCCCGAACTGGCTGTACCTGGGGCGCGGCTACAATTATCCGGTGGCGCTGGAAGGGGCGCTGAAGCTCAAGGAGATCAGCTACTGCCACGCCGAGGGCCTGCCGGCGGCCGAGATGAAACACGGCCCGATCGCCCTCATCACCGAGGAGATGCCGGTCGTGTTCCTCGCGAACCGCGGCCTTCAGTACGACAAGGTCCTCTCGAACATGGAAGAGGTCCGCAGCCGCGGCGGCCAGGTCATCGCCGTCGCCACCGAGGGCGACGAGGAGATCCGCCGCCTCGCCAAGCACGTCTTCTACGTGCCCGACATCCCCGAGCCGTTCCAACCGCTCCTCAACGTCGTGCCCTTGCAACTCCTCGCCTATCACGTGGCCGTCATGCGCGGCTGCGCGGTCGACAAGCCGAGGAACCTGGCGAAGAGCGTGACGGTGGAGTGAGGCGAGTGACTGAGGAACTGAGTGACTGAGTAACGGCTGTGTGGCACTGGTGGCTTGCCCACCAGTGATCGTCATCGTGCCGTTGACCACGTCCTTTGACGTCACGTGCCACGGGCTCTTGAGCCCATGATCATGATCGTGCTGTTGACCATTTCCTTTGTCTGTGCTTCCATGCGTCCCGTTGAATCCGGCGTGGCCGCGCGGTACACTCATGGCGCACACAACTGAAGCCCACGGGGACTGCTATGGCAGGCTTGCTCTTCTACCTACGTCAGGGCTACCGGCAGTGGCGGCAGGCGCGGCGCGATTACGAAGGCCCCGGCCAGATGAGTTCGGCCGTACCTTCACTATAATGCCGCTGCGCATCCACGCGAGTTCCCGGGGCGCCGAGTCGAAGGGATCGACGCCGCATTCACCGGCGATTGCGGAGGCGAGTCGCCAGATGCCAAGGCCGCCGGCGGAGTCTCCATGGCCGCGGCGGTCTCACGCACCAGCCTTCCTGAGATCCTGGGGGACCCAACCGATGACGAATACCGAAGGATTGACTGTGGCAGCCTTGGCGATTCTGCTTACGGTCATGGTTGCCCTGGGCGCGTGGCTGTGCTTCAGGAGGACGCGCGCCGGCGGCTTCCTCTTGCTCGGAGCGGTGCTGATCCTCTGGACCATGCGCCTTGGCGACACGCTCCTGTTCCACTTCGTCGAGCAGGCCAAAGCCGGGCAAAAGCCTGCACTGTTTCCGTTTTCCCTCATGGCGCGAGGGGACCAGGGGTGGACAGGTTGGCAGATGCCTATCGGCGAGTTCATGGTGAAGTTCATCGCCGCCGAGCGCCTCTTGTTGCTCGCCCTGCTAGCCGCTTCGCTGTTCCTCATTGCACGTTCTCTCAGAAGACCCAAGAGTAGGGAACAAGAGCGACAAGGGCCCTGACGGCTCGCGCCTTGCCCTAACCCCGTACGGGAACACCAAACCCCCGAGGAGTCACGCACCATGCCCTTCACGCTGAAGGACAACGAACCCGAAGCCCGCGAACGTCTGCGGGCGTTCTGGCGAGGCGAATCGGCCGGCGGGCGGCCGGCGCTCGTCGTCGAGGCCGATAACCCCGCGTTCGTCGATAAGCCTTGGCGCGGGCCTACGCTCGACACGAAGGGCCTGGACCTCCTCCCGGAGTGGCACGCCTGGTGCGCCGACCAGCACCTCAGGCGGACGCTGTTTCTCGCGGAGGCGATGCCGGGCGTTACGCCGTGCTGGGGATCGCACCTCGTGACGGTCTCCACGCTCGTGGGCGCCGATTACGAGTACCACGGCGGCTCGGCCTGGATCCGGCCCATTCCGGACGTGTACGCGCGGCCGCTGCCTGCGTTCGACCCGGAGCACCCGGTCGCCAAGTCGATCGAGCACGTCTGGCGGCGCGTGGCCGAGGTCGTCGGGGACCGCGGGTTCGTGAACGGGCCGGTCTTCATGGACCCGTACACGACGCTCTCGCAGTTCCGCACGCCGCAGCAACTGTGCCTGGACGTGGTGGAACGGCCCGACGACGTCTTCCGCTGGGGCGAAGCCCTCTCGGAGTTCTACGTGGCCGCCCACGACCACTTCTACCGCTTCGTGACGTCGCTCGGCTACGGCGACTCGACGACGTGGCTCCAGGTGATGGCCGAGGGGCGGATGGAGGCGGTCCAGTGCGACTTCGCGGTGATGCTCTCCCCGGCGATGTACGAGCGGTTCGTCATGCCGGACCTGCGGCGCGTGACGTCGTATCTCGACTTCTCCCTCTATCACCTGGACGGAACGTGCCAGCGGCGGTTCCTCGACCTCCTCGGGACGCTGCCGAAGCTGAACGGCATCCAGTGGAACCCGGAGCCGCCGGCGGGGTCGCCCCTCCGGTGGCTCGACGCCCTGAAGGACATCCGCCGGCGCGGCTGGTCGCTCTACGTCTGGGCGAGCGTGGACGACGCGGTCGTTCTGGCGCGCGAACTGGGGCCGGACGGGCTGTGTTTGGCGCTGCCGAGGTTCAAGAGCGCCAAAGAGGCCGGAGGGGCGGTTGCGGCGATTGAGAGGGCGTGCTGAACGGAGAGACGCGGAGAAAGGGCGCGGGTGTACCTGCTCGGGAATCAGAGCCCGACGATACGCAGCGTCTCCTGCCACAGGTCCGCGAGGCCAAGCGCCGCCGCCCAACGGTCGATGTAGGCGCGGTCGGTCCCACTGCCGACAACCTTGAGAATCCCTGCGATGTCTTCAAGATGTTTATCTGAGCCCCCCTCTTGGCAGTACAACAGCTTGGCGATGACGATATCCTCCGGCGACGCCAGGTCCACGTCCCGGTCTTCGAGGACGCGGACAGGCCGCCGGCGGGCGAGCTGCATCTTGCCCCACGCGTCCTTGCGGGCCAACATGATGTCGATCTTCTCGGCGGTCGTGGAGCGGATGATGTTGAACTGTCGGCCGGCGCGGACCGCTTGGAGGGCGGCTTCCGGACTGACGTAGTACTCCGGGGGAGGGAACTTCTCGCACAAACCGGGCACGTCCTTGCTATGAAGATCGGCCACGACGTCGATGTCTTCCGTGGTTCGCCAACGGCCGTAGACGCTGCTGGCGACGGAGCCGACGACCATATAGGGAATCTTGAGTCCCTCCATCACATCGGCCAGCCGCCGCAGGACTTCCTCGTCCTCAACCACGGGCCCTCCTCAGGACCTCGGCATGAATCTGCGCCTCGTCCCAGTCGGGATGGATCGACCGCACATACGCTTCGGCCCTGGAGTGGATGCGACGGCCCGCGCGGCAAACCATCGCGAACTTCTGGGCAGGGGTCATGCGGCGAAGGACTTGAACCATCGCATCGTCCGGAACCTCGACATGCCGGTTGTCGGCAGCGGCGCTCATGATCTCACTCGCTTTGGCACAGCACCCCCCGCGCCTCGCAACGGCTCACGCGCCCCGCAAGCGGGGCGGCTAACGAGGCGAAGCGTGCCTGTGCCGTTACTCAGTTACTCAGTCACTCAGTTCCTCAGCTACTTCCTTGAATCTTCGCCAGCACCTCCGTCGGAATATCGAAGTTGGCGTGGACCTTCTGGACGTCGTCGTGGTCTTCGAGCGCTTCCATGAGGTTGAGGACCTTGGGGGCGGTGGTCGCGTTGAGCGGGACGAAGTTCTGCGGGCGCTGGACGATCTCGGCGTGGGCGACGGGGATCTTCGCGTCGGCCAGGGCCTTCTTGACGGCCTCGAACGCCTCGGGCGGGCAGATCACCTCGAACGCGCCTTCGGTCTCGCCCAGGTCGTCGGCGCCGGCGCCCAGGGCGATGTCCATCAGCTTTTCTTCGTCCTTGAACTCGGTGACGGTGATGATCCCCTTCTTGGAGAACATCCAGTTGACGCAGTTGGGCTGGCCCAGGTTGCCGCCGTGCCGCTCGAAGACCTTGACGATCTCGCCGGCGGTGCGGTTGCGGTTGTCCGTGAGCACCTCGACGAGGATGGCGACGCCGGCGGGGCCGTATCCCTCGTAGACGATCTCCTGGATGACGGTGCCCTCCAGTTCGCCGGCGCCCTTCTTGATGGCGCGGTCGATGGAGTCCTTGGGCATGTTGACGGCCCGGGCCTCGTCTATGGCGTAGCGGAGGGCGAGGTTGTTGTCGGGGTCGGAGCCACGCCGGGCCGCGAGCATGATGGCCTTGGCGCACTTCGAGAACGCCTGGCCGCGCTTCGCGTCGGTGGCGCCCTTCTTCCGCTTGATAGTGGCCCAGTGGGAATGACCTGACATGGCGGCGGCTCCTATTTCTGAATGACCGGTTTGCCTTCGGGCGTGTCCGGCCCTTGCTGGTCCCTGGGCGCCAGAGGCGCCACGTCGGGGTCCTTGCCCGCCCGGAGGTTTTCGACTTTCTTTTCGAGGCGTTCGAGCTGCCCGTCGCGCGACTCGCGGCCGCGCGTCTTCACGATGTCGACCGCCTTGGCCCACGCCTGGGCGGCGTCGTCGCGGCGGCTCATCCGCCAGTAGGTGTCGCCGAGATGGTCCCAGATGACGGCGTCCAGCTCGGGCGACCCTTTCGCGGCCTCTTCGAGGGTCTTCAGGGCCTCGGCCATCCGGCCGCGCTTATACAGCACCCAGCCGAGGCTGTCCAGATAGGCCGCGCTTTTCGGCTCGGCCTTGAGCGCCTCGCGGACCATCTGTTCGGCCTTGGCGAGGTTCACGCCGCGGTCGGCCCAGAGGTACCCGAGGTCGTTGTTCGACGCCGCATGGTCGGGCCGCTTCTGGAGGATGCCCAGGAGCTCCTTTTCGGCGGCCGCGGTGTCGCCCATCTCCGTGAGGAACCCCGACAGGAGGTATCGCCACTCGATCCGCTCCGGCTCGGCGGCGAGCATCGCCTTGAGCTCGGCGGCGGCGTCCTTGAGCTTCTTCTGGCCGGCCAGCGCATAGGCCAGCAGGACGCGGATGCTCGCCTCGCCGGGCTTCTCCGAGAGCAGGTCGCGGGCGAGTTCCTCGCACGGCGGGTACTTCTTCTGGCGATAGAGGATCTCGGCCTGGACGGCGCGCGGCTGGAAGGCATGCGAGTCGATGCTCCGGGCCTGGGCGACGGCGCGGTCGGCGGCCTCCAGGTTGTTTTCAAGCATGTAGATGCCTGCCAGCTCGCAGAAGCCCTGGGCGTCGTTGGGCGACTGGGCCAGGAAGCCTTTCAGCTCTTCCTCGGCGTCCTGGAACTTGCCCTGGCGGGCGAGGGCGTCGGCCAGGAGGAACCGCGCGTTCTTGTCGTCGCGCGCGCCCGCGACCGCCTTGCGGTACTCGGCGACGGCCTCCGGCAGGCGGTTCAGGCGGTCGAGGATCAGGCCGATCTGCCGATGGAACGCCGGCACGTCGACACCGGCCGCCACCGCCGCCTGGTAGACGCCCAGGGCGTCCTCGTACTTCTCGGTCGAGATGTAGAGGTCGGCCTTGCGGCTGTAGGCGATGGCCGCCTTCGGCTCGCGCTGGAGGGCCTTGTCGTAGAGGGCGATGGCCTCGGTGGTCCGCTTCAGGTTCTCGGCCAGGAGGCCCACGAGGACGAACGGGCCGTAGGCCTTGACGTCGTCGGCCACAAGGCGCCGGCAGTCGGCATAGACCTTCTCAGGCTGCGGCAGCGCGTCGATGAGCCGCGCGCTGCGCACGAGGATCGCCGTCTCCGTTGTTCCCAGCGAGAGCGCCCCGGCCAGGGCCTCGAGGGCGTCGACCGGGCGGTTTTTCTTCATGTGGAATTCGGAGAGCTTGACGGCGGCGGCCACGACGGTCGAGGGCGATTTGTTCCCCTGGGCGATCAGTTCCTTGTAGAGGGCCACCGCCTCGTCCTCGCGGCCGAGGGCCTCGTACACGCCGGCCAGTTGGAACGCGATCATCACGTTGTTGGCGTTCTCGCGCCGCAGGGCCTGGAGGTCGGCGACGGCGCCCTGCGGGTTCCCCTCGACCCGGTACACGTCGGCCAGGCGCTGATAGCCGTTGCCACCCTCGGGATGCATCTCGATGAGGCGGCGAGCGACCGTCTTGGCCTGGGCATAGTCCTTCTGCTCGACGAGCGCGCGGCACAGGAGATCGAGGAGCTCGGGCTGGTCGGGGCGGTCGATGAGCGCCTGCTTCAGCGCGTCGACGGCCTTGCCGGCCTGGCCGCTCAAGAGGTAGAGGTTGGCGAGGACCTGCTTGAGCTGGACCTGGCCGCGGTAGATGAGGTAGAGCTCGGGGTAGCGCTGGAAGAAGGGCTCCGGCTCGGCCAGCCGCACCAGGAGCGCCTCATAGGCGCCGATGGCGTTAGGGATGTCGCCCGATTCCTGGTACGTCCGGGCGAGGTACCACGTGGCGAGGATCGTGTGGCCGGACGGCCGATGCGTGGCGTCGACGACCTTCTTGAAGAGCTCGACGGCGTGCTTGTTATCGCCGGCGGTCCGGGCGATGCGGCCGCGCTCAAACATCGACCCGACGTTGTCCGGCGCGAGCGCAAGGGCCTTGTCGAACGCCTCAGAT
>Ga0209777_10003314_pt1 | contig 20096 bp, 20 predicted proteins | sample FrelakmetHBP12HB_FD_187147 | JGI IMG/M metagenome (GOLD analysis project Ga0209777, IMG submission 187147) | Freshwater lake sediment microbial communities from the University of Notre Dame, USA, for methane emissions studies -HBP12 HB (SPAdes)... | ecosystem: Environmental > Aquatic >...
TTTTGCTGTGCCAACCACAGGGCAGCCGTAGCGATTTGCTCCGGGGTTTTCATCTTCTTTAAAATTTCATCTGTCACACCGCGCTTGGCGAAAACCGTTTTAAAACCATCGGTTGCCACACCACCGGTAGGGTAGAGGTCGTTAACGGCGATATTGTGCTGTTTGACTTCTTGCGCCAAACCCCAGGCAAAAAACTCGATACCGACTTTGGTAATGCTATAACAGACCTCTCCGGGAGGGGCTTTGCGCTTGGCAGCGACTGAAGACAGGCAGATAATGCTGCCGCTTTTTTGGCTGATCATAGTAGGTAATACAGCCTTGGTGCACAGGAACATCGCCCGCAGGTTGATCTTCATCATCAAGTCCCAGTATTTTACGGCTAAATCAACTACCATATCGTTTTTGTTGGCGGCGGCGTTATTGACTAAAATATCGATTCTGCCCCATTCTGCCAACACGTGTTTCGCCATATTCTCGATATCTTCATCCACGGTGAGATCGGTTCGGATAGGCAACGCCACTCCCCCGAGAGTTCTAATTTCGTCAGCAGTCTGGTAAATCGTGCCCGGCAGTTTACTCTCGCCTTCTTTCTCGGTACGGGCAATGATAGCGACTTTAGCTCCTTCCCGGGCGAATTGCAATGCAATTGCTTTTCCGATACCTCGGCTGCTGCCCGTGACGATAGCTACTTTGCCTTCTAATTTCATATCTGATCTCCTTGTCATAAACGGGATAATCAAATTTAGCAAATCGGAAGGTGAGCGTCAAACCGTATTGTAATTCTGGAGTTAGTCCGCCTGAGGCGGATGACCGAAGAATCTCAGAATGGGGAGAGAACGACGAGACAATCCTTGTCATTTTAGGAGGAATTTCAGTATCAAGCTACCTGAATGGAGAAGTTTAGACATCAAGTTTTGTAGTAATAAGTCTGGATTCTTATTTGTGGCTCAGAGAAGATGCCCCGCTAACGTATATATTGCGTATGGTCGGACTGTTGAGGTAAGTCAGGCGGGAACCGCTATCCAGATTGATATCGACAGTATGATTGGCGTTGATCGTAGCTTTGCTGGCGCCATTCATTTGCACCGTCATGTTATCTACCTGAAAATGTTCGGTTTCGGCGTTACTGGCACCCCACGCATTCAATAATACGTTTTTTGCTGAACCCTGCAATTCAATGCGGCTGGCACCTGAAAGAACGAATTCGGCATCGATCAAGACCATTTTACCAGTAAGACGACTGGCGCCCGATATTTCACATTTGGCATTACCGGCGGCAATATCAGTTACCAGGACACTGTTTCCCGTGAGGCGGATATCCAGGTTTTCCTGGGATTTAAAACCGTGCATCGTGCATCGGGTAGCTGCCCCGAGACGTATTTTGTTAATCAAGGGCATCCCGATTTTTACTTGAACGCTCGGACGGCTTTGGAATATATGTTGCCTGAGAGACATTTTCAGCGTGTTGCCGGATTTTACGAGAATAACGTCATCGATTAGGTCTTTAACGGCGCGAACGGAAATATCATATTTTTCCGATTGTACGGTCTCTACACGAAACGCACAACCGGCTTCGATATTAACAAAATCACGGTAATCTAGTTTGCGGGTGACAAAATCATCATTATTCTGTAGGGATTCGGACATCAACCCTAGGGCTTTATCGAACCTTTCTTCCACATGGGTCACGGTCTCTTCTATCCGCCGTTCGGCTTTTTTAACTGCCTCTTCGATGTCGGTTTGATTGGTTTCTTCGATATTGGCTGATGCCCTTTGCAGTATGCCGCGTAATTCCAGGATGTCTCTTTTTAGTCTATCTTTTACTTCGTCAGCTTCGCGACGTAGTTCTTCAACATTATCCATTCAGGGAATCCTCTCACGAAATACGCATTATTGGTACACAGGGTCTTATAGTTTCAGTTTAGTATGGTGGTAACAAGGCTGTCAACGATGGTATGGTTTGGAGGAGGAATTCCCGTGGGGGGTGGCTTCCCCACGGGACAAGTGTGCAAAATAACTAATTTAAAATTCTATATTCTGGATAATTTTTAACAGTAATTTCGATTGGGGTTTGAAAACCGATACCGATTAACAAACCGAGTAATTGACTAACTATAGTTAATGATTTATTCACATTATTCATATTGTACCTCCTTCCCCTTTATCCCCGGGTAAAATCTACGCGGCTAAGTTTATAACTGGTTGATATACGGGTTTTTTCCGTATACTTTTACAGCGGGAGTAGTGAAACCATTGCCCATGAGTAAACCGATTAATTTTCCTACTACTGTGGCTGACTTAAGAACGTTGGTCATTTCCTTTCTCCCTCTTAGTTACTTCTATTTTCACTATATACGGAGAAGGTAAAGGGAATATTAAGAGATATGGAAGGTTGTAAAACAAGGGTAAAGAGCAAGTAACAAATGGGTAACAGTAGTAAACAGTTTCGTTAACTATGAAGATAATAGGTTAAGGGAGAAAGACTCCCATAAGTTATGCTGGATCCGGTCTGGAGAGTGAATAACCTACGCCGGTCTTTGTCAGAATGAGACGCGGTTTACTGGGGTCTTTCTCAATTTTTTCTCGCAGGCGGCGGATGTGCACTTTCAGACTATCCGTTGCGCCGGGGTAATCATCTCCCCAGACGGCTTCCGCCAGGTTGGAGTGCGTCACGACGTGTCCCGCATTTTTCATTAAAAAGCTCAGGATATGGTTTTCCGTAACGGTAAGCGCAATTTCTTTTTCGCCCATCATTAACTGCCCGGTTACCGAATCGAGGCGTAAAGGTCCGAAGGTCAACAAAGTTTCTTCGGAAGGACTTTGCCTCCGTATCAGCGATTTGACACGGGCGAGTAGTTCCAGTTGTCGGAAGGGCTTGGTGATGTAGTCGTCGGCTCCCCATTCCAGTCCTTTGACTACATCTGTTTCATCTGAGCGGACGGTTAAGATAATGGTTGGCACCGATGAAAAGCGTCGTATCTGGCGTAATACCTCGAAACCGTTGATGTCCGGTAGCCCCAGGTCGAGGATCACGATATCGGGCTGTTCGGTTTCCACCAACTCCACGCCTTTTTGTCCCAAACGATTGGATATTACCTTAGCTTCAGGCCAACGAATTTGAAAAGCGAGAGATATAGCATCCACAATTTCTTTATCATCTTCAATAACGAGTACTTTCATGATGCCTCCTAAATTCCGCTGATTTGTTCCTGTTCTTGTTCCGTGGGCCGGATGGGGATGGAGAATGAAAAAGTTGAACCCTTACCCGTTTCGCTTTCTGCCCAGATTTTCCCACCGTGAAGCTCGACAAGTAGTTTACATAATGATAAGCCCAATCCGAGACCGCTTAGGTTTTCTTCGTCGTTAACCTGGCGATGGTATGCCTGGAATAGTAATTGTTGTTCGTCCTTTGGGATGCCTCGTCCTGTGTCCTGTACTTGAAACACGATATTTTGACCGATTTCTTTAGCTCGTAGAGTTATTTTGCCACCTTCGGGGGTAAATTTGGTAGCATTTATCGTCAGATTTAATACTACCTGCCGTAAGCGGTCTTCATCACCCCAGACTGGAGGCAGGAAAGATGGCAACTCGACGACTAACGATTGCCCGTTGCTAGCGGCAAGTGCCATTGTCTCTCCGCCGATCTGTTGCAACATCCGCATTACGTTTACCCTGGTCGGGCGGATTCTTAACCGGCCGATTTCTCCGCGCGCCAGGTCCAACAGTTCATCGATGCGACGATTTAAATTACCCGCACCCCGTAAAATATTTCTCGCGACACTCAGCCATGGTTCTTCTTTCAGTCCACTGACGAGTAATTCGCTGGAAGACATAATCGGGGTAAGCGGTGTTTTCAGCTCATGAACCAACGCCCTCGTAAATTCCACGCGGCGCTGAACTTCAGCTTCCAGATCTTGACGGGCTTTACGTTCTTTTTCGTAAGCTTCTTCCAGTTTTTCCTGAGCTTTTTCACGCTCGGTGATGTCCATCGTGTGACCGAGTACCGCGCGTCGTCCCTGGTAGTGTATCGAAACCACGCCTTCAAGCAGCCATCGTATCTGTCCGCTATTGGTAATAACGCGGTATTTGTAAGGGGCGATGTTTTCCCCCTTTAACATCTTGATGGCGTTGTCTCGTAGCATCTCTCTGTCTTCAGGAATGACTAATTTCATAGATTCAGTTTCCAGCAGGTCTGTAACGCTACCGGTCACGACACCACGAAAGTTTTCATTGACGAATTTGAATTTCCCGTCCTGCAAAATGAACAACCCGATGGGACTGCTACGGAAAACCCGCACGATTTCCTCGTCTTGGGTTGCCTGTATTTTTAGGGCTTGCAGGTCGTTGAGCCGTTGACGTAGGTCTTTGATCTCTTTGAGTAATTGCTCGCGGGATTTAGCATCGTCGTTGAGATCACTGGTTTTTGTTATGTCGTTCACCCTTTGATTATACTGTGCGAACCGCGCTAGCAGCAAATACATTGTAACGGAGCTACAATAAATATAGTTTTTTTACTTATTTGGATGAATAACTACAAATAGCCGCCTGAATTCCGAATGATTCGGACGAACGTCTTCCGACCCGTGTATTACCCCTTCCCACTTCCGGGAGAGGGGAAGGTGACTGTTAAGCGTCAGTTAATACTTTGGGTGATACGAATCAACCCAAGGTAAGTGATACTCAGAGAACACAACTGTTGACATTTTGGAGCCACTAATTTATGATGTTGATGCTTGTTAACGGCAAACGGTTGCCGATTGTACGATAGTGAGGAGTAAAATGATAGGTTCCGACACCCAGGAAGTAAAACGCAAGGTCATTGCTATCCTCAAAATTCTCAGAGATTCCAAAGATCCGTTAGGTGCCCGTGTCATCGCTCACCAGATTAAAACACATGGCGTGGAACTTGGAGAACGAGCGGTGCGTTACCACCTGAAAATGATGGATGAACGCGGCTTAACGGAATTAGTAGGCAGAGATGGGCGTCTGATTACCGATGCCGGACTGGAAGAGCTGAAAAGTGCTCTCGTTAGAGATAAAGTAGGGTTTGCCATATCGAGGATTGAGTTGCTGGCATTCCGTACTAATTTTGATTTGGATAAACGCACCGGTTTGGTTCCGGTTAACATTTCGTATTTTCCCAAAGAAAAATTTGGCGATGCTCTGCGGGCAATGAAGCCAGTATTTGATAAGGGTTTATGTGTCAGCGATCTGGTGGCGACAGCCCGTGAGGGAGAACGATTTGGCGATACTATCGTACCTAAGGGTCGGATTGCATTGGCAACGGTGTGCAGTATCGTCGTTAACGGTACATTATTGAAAGCTGGAGTTCCCATGGATTCTCGCTTCGGCGGAATACTTGAAATACGGGATAATAAGCCCCTGCGTTTTGTCGAACTCATTAATTATGCCGGGTCTTCGATGGATCCCTCGGAGGTTTTTATCCGGGCTGGTATGACATCGGTTACCGATGTGGTAAAAAAGGGTGAAGGAAAAATTTTAGCCAATTACCGCGAAATTCCTGCCATCTGTCGGCCTATTGTCGAAGATACGGTTGCTAAACTTAAAAAAGCCGGTATGGGTGGTTTGATCGCGATGGGTAACGCCAGCGAAGCGGTATGTGAAGTACCGGTTGAATTAAATCGCATTGGGGTGATCCTGGTTGGCGGATTGAACCCGGTCGCAGCCGCCGAAGAAGCCGGTTTAACTGCCGAAAGTCATGCTATGAGCACCATAATAGATTACCAGAATTTAATTAAAATCAGCACCTTAATATAACCGTTTTACCGCATTGTTCCATTTTTATAGCGATAAACACAATAATGTATACGGAAAAATAGTGATGAAATATGCCGTTTGCCGTTTGGACATTCCGAAAACAGGATGTAAAGGGATTTACCCTCTGCATATCGAAAAAAATACGAGAAGGAGGCAATAATGAACCTGCAAAGTCCCCGTGGTAATGATGCCACCAGAACAGCCAATCGCTCCCGTAATGTCGTCGCGATGAGCGGTCTGTGCAGCCGTTGTATCGACGGCTGTACAGGTAATTGCGAAGTCTTTAAGGCCACTTTCCGCGGCCGCGAACTTATTTATCCTGGACCCTTCGGTGATGTGACTGCCGGTGGTGACAAAGATTACCCGGTAGATTATTCGCATCTTAATATCCAGGGTTACGCTCTTGGCGCTCGTGGTTTGCCGGCTGGAGTAGTCGGCGATCCCGATACGGCGACATTCCCCATCGTCAATACAGAAACCGAATACGGTTGGACCAAGAAAGTTAAGATGAAGGTGCCCATTTTCACGGGTGCGCTCGGTTCAACCGAAATTGCCCGCAAGAACTGGGAACATTTCGCTGTCGGCGCAGCCCTGAGCGGCGTCACCTTGGTTTGCGGCGAAAACGTCTGCGGTATCGATCCCAAACTGGAACGCGATGCTAAAGGCAAAGTAACTTTATCTCCCGATATGGACCGCAGAATCGAAATTTACAAACGTTACCACAGCGGCTACGGCGAAATCCTCGTGCAGTGTAACGTCGAAGATTCCAGGCTTGGTGTTGCTGAATATGTCTCCAAGAAACACAAACTGGATACTATCGAACTAAAATGGGGACAAGGTGCTAAATGTATCGGCGGCGAAATCAAAGTCGGCAGCCTGGAAAGGGCGCTCGAATTGCAAAAACGCGGTTACATCGTTACCCCGGATCCATCCAACCCGGTGAATCAGGCAGCTTTTAAAGCCGGCGCCATCAAAGAGTTCGAACGCCACAGCCGACTCGGCTTTATTGATGAACAGGGGTTCTACGATAGGGTCAAAGAACTTCGCGGTATGGGTTTTAAGAGAATTACACTTAAGACCGGCGCTTACAGTCTCCGCGAACTGGCCATGGCTATCAAATGGGGTTCCAATGCCAAGATCGACCTCTTGACTGTCGATGGCGCAGCCGGCGGTACCGGTATGAGCCCCTGGCGCATGATGGAAGAGTGGGGCGTGCCGACGATTTACTTGCACGCCGCTGCCTATGATTTTGCCCGCAGATTGGCGGATAAGGGACAAAGACCCCCTGATATGGCTTTCGCCGGCGGTTTCTCCAGTGAAGACGGTGTTTTCAAGGCCTTGGCGATGGGTTCACCGTTCGTTAAAGCGGTTTGTATGGGTCGCGCGTTGATGATTCCCGGTATGGTTGGCAAGAATATCGCCCAGTGGATGGCAGACGGTAAACTACCCGCCAGCGTCAGCCAGTTCGGTTCGACTGTCGAGGAGATTTTCGTCAACTACGAAGACGTGAAGAAATTGGTCGGCAATAATGAAATCAAAAATATCCCACTGGGAGCCATCGGTATTTACAGTTACTCCGAGAAAATCAAAGTCGGTTTACAACAGTTGATGGCTGGTTCGCGCTGCTTCAATGTCAATGTTCTCAGCCGCAAAGAACTGATGTCCTTGACCGATGAATGTGCTAAAGTAACAGGTATACCATATGTAATGGATGCCTACCGTGAAGAGGCGATGAAGATTTTGGATAGCTAAATCCCTCCTTTACCGGAGAAGAGCGGTGGGGAAAGAGAGAAAAATGTCCTATGAATGGGGACCGCATTTTATCGTGCCTTCCGCTACACTGAAGAAATTTTCCGGCACCGTCAGGCTAAGGGAAATGCTGGATGCGGACCTTTTGAAAAAGGAGTTGAAGGAATTAGGTATCGTCGGACCGATCAGCCGGGTTGCTAATCTGTGGTATTACAGGAAAAAAGGCACCGGAACATGGTTAAAGATAGGAGAATCGGAAGACAAATCGGAGAATTTCGCTGTGCAATGGGATACACGCCTATTGAAAAACGGACGATACGAGGTGTTGGGTTTAATGCACGTTTATATAAAAGTAAACGGCAAGGAACAGGCCGTTGCCCGGCAGAGTATGGTGGAAGTTTCCGTTAAAAACTAGCCTTCAATCAAGTAACACTTTAGAGACTCCTGGCTATTTGTAGCCAGGAGTCTCTAAAGTATTGTCTGCACCTATGAAGCCACAAACGGGTTTACGTAGATACTTGCGCCTCCAATACCATCATGTGTATGATGTACTTTAAAGTTATTTTAAGAGTGAAACAAGATGGATCCCGAAACCACTAAAAAACAAGTGCAGGATATCCTGGCTGTTTCCGGCAATGGTGATGCTAAACTGGTACCTATTCTACTCTCCGTCCAGAACCGATTCGGATATCTGCCAAAAAAAAGCCGTACAGCAAATAGCGGATTTTCTGAAAATGAGCTCCGGACAGATCTATTCCGTAGCCTCATTTTATTCACACTTTAAACTCAAACTTTCGGTAGACGGCATATCACTGTCTGTCGCGGCACAGCCTGTCATATCCACGGTGCGCCGCAGGTACTCGAAGAAATTTCAAAAGTTATCGGGATAAATGAGGGTGAAACTTCGGATGACATGGAATACACACTCGAAACCGTGGCGTGTATCGGGTGCTGTGCTCTGGCTCCGGCGCTCAAAGTCAATGAAGAAGTCCACGGCAACGTTAATCCGCGTTCTACCAAGGCTTTGTTTCCCGCCGTAAAACAGGAAGATAAACATGGGCGCTAACACAAAGACGTTACTGGTCTGCCAGGGCACCGGTTGTATCTCCGGTGGCTCTCAGCTTATTTAGACAGCCCTGGAAGCCGAGATCGGACGGTGTAACCTCAGCGCTTATTTGCAAATCAAACACACCGGTTGTCATGGCTTTTGTCAGCGGGGCCCCCTGGTGGTCATTGAACCTGAGGGCATATTTTACACCAAAGTTACGCCAACGGATATACCTGAAATCGTTGCAGCTTTGCAAAATAATGCGCCGCCGGTCGCACGGTTGCTTTATTACGACAACCTCCTGGAACGCCCGATTTCGAGTTTTCATAATATACCTTTTTATTACAAACAACGCCGCATGGTGCTACGCAACTGCGGTTTTATCAACCCGGGAAATATCGATGATTACCTGGCGGTGGGGGGTTATCATGGGCTGCAGCAGGCTTTGCAGATCAAGCCGGAAGAAATTATCGATGAAGTCAAGAAATCCGGTTTACGCGGGCTCGGTGGTGCCGGTTTTCCCACCGGACTAAAATGGGAAGCCGCGTTCAAAGCTCCCGGCAAAGAAAAATACGTAGTTTGTAACGGTGACGAGGGTGACCCCGGAGCATTTCAAGACCGTTCTGTTTTAGAAGGCGACCCTCATTCCGTACTCGAAGGGATGTTGATCGCCGCTTATGCCATCGGAGCGCAAAAAGGCTATGCCTACGTCCGCCACGAATATCCGCTGGCAGTGCACCGTTTCCAGACTGCCATCGAGCAAGCCCGGGAAAGAGGTTTTCTGGAGAATAACATACTCAGGAGTAAATTCAGTTTCGATGTCGAAATTTTCCAGGGCGCCGGCGCCTTCGTGTGTGGCGAATCGACTGCACTCGTTCTCTCCATCGAGGGAAAACGAGGCTTCCCTAAACCAATGCCGCGGCCGCGCACCACTGAAGTCGGCTTATGGGCTAAGCCGACTCTGTTAAATAACGTAAAAACCTACGCCAATATCCCTTTGATTCTCAAGAACGGTTGGCGTTGGCTGGCTTATCGTGGAACTGAATCCAGCAAAGGCACGGCGGTATTTTCTCTTACCGGCAAAGTGGTGAACAGCGGACTGATCGAGGTGGAAATGGGCACCCGGCTGCGAGAGATCATTTATGATATCGGAGGCGGGATACCGGGTGAAAGGGCTTTCAAAGCCGTGCAGACCGGTGGGCCTTCCGGTGGTTGTTTACCCGCGGAAATGCTCGATATGCCGGTTGATTTCGATTCGTTAACCGCTGCTGGATCGATGATGGGTTCCGGTGGCATGGTAGTCATGGACGAGAACACCTGTATGGTTGACGTCGCCCGCTATTTCCTAGATTTCACCCAGCGGGAATCCTGCGGGCAATGCGTACCGTGCCGGGTCGGCACCAAGCAGATGTTCGATATTTTGGATCGGATTACCAAATGTCGTGGCAAGAAGGGCGATATCGAAACCCTGCTGGAGCTCGCCCATTCGATAAAAGAGACCTCTATTTGTGCCTTGTGACAAAGCGCCCCGAATCCCGTGTTGTCTACTATCCGGTATTTCCGTGATGAATATGAAGCTCATATTTTAGAAGGACATTGCCCGGCGGGTGTCTGCAACGAATGCCTTTAATAGGTATTAAGATGAGTAGAAGAACCCTGACAATCGATGGTAAAGAAATACAAGCCCGGAGCGGAGCGACTATACTCGAAGCCGCTTTACAGAATGGCATCCATATCCCCCACCTCTGTTATCATCCCGAGCTGAAACCGCCAGGCGCCTGCCGTTTGTGTATGGTCGAAATGCCCAACGGCGAACTGGTGGCTTCATGCCGGGAACCGGTGAAATCCGGGATGGTAATTCAGACACGCTCGGAAGCAGTGGATAAAGCCATTCGTCCGGTGATCGAATTATTAGTGGCCTATCATCATGATAACTGCCGCGGATGTCCCGCCAATGGTAAGTGTGAACTACAAAAATTAATGGCGTTATTGAAGATCGATCGAAAAAGGGTGCGGCGTTTACAACCTCCATCTGAAACTCGAGGTTTGGATACCTCTAATCCATTCTTTGTTTATGATGTTAATCGATGTATCTAGTGTGGTATTTGCCTCCATACTTGCGAACGGGTTTGCGGCGAAAGCCTATTGTATTATGTTGGACGCGGACTTAATATGGCGGTGGCATTCTATGGCGATACCAATAAGTGCGAGCACTGTCTCAAATGTGTCGAGAGATGTCCGGTGAGCGCGCTGTTTGTGAAGAGTTAATCGTCTTTGCGAGTCCGCCGCAGGCGGACGTGGCAATCTTAAACCTTACGACCAAGGAAACACCCAACGAAACATACTCTCTCCCATTTCGAACATCAAAAAACAAGGTATTTATGTTTTGTTTCTCTCAAGATTTATTCTTCGTTAGATTTGGGGTAAAGGACTTGCTCGCAAAGACACGTGAGTATCAGCTAAAATACTAGAAAACAACGTTCGAAAAGAGAATATATGACATTGGAAACTGATATCGTCATCATCGGAGCAGGAGTTGTGGGTTTAGCCATTGCCGCTGAACTGGCGCAAAATCATCCACGCATCTTTGTCATCGAGAAAAACCGCACCTTCGGTTTGGAAACCTCCAGCCATAATAGCGAGGTGATCCATGCCGGTTTTTATTATCCTCCTGATACCCTCAAAGCTAGGTTTTGTGTCGAGGGTAATGCTCTTCTTTATGAAATCTGTGAAAAATATCAGATCAATTACAAACGTTTGACTAAAATCATCGTGGCTGCCGATGCCGCCGAAACCCGCGAGCTGGAGAAAATGTACCGGCAAGGTGAAGCAAACGGCGTAAAAGGTTTGCGCCTTATCTCAAAGACTGAAACTAAAAAATTGGAGCCTAATGTCGAGGCTGTCGCCGGATTGTTTTCACCATCTACCGGCATCATCGATTCCTGGGGATTGATGCGTTCTTTTCATGGGCGGGCTTTTGAAAATGGCGCATCTTTTGTCTTCAATTCAGAAGTGAACGGGATAGAAAAAATCCCCGGCGGCTATAAAATTTACGTCACGGACAAAAATGGAATATCGTCTTTGACGACGCAAGTTGTGATTAATTGCGCCGGGTTGCTCTGTGATAAAGTGGCAGCGCTGGCGGGTATCGATATTGCACAGAACAACTACCGGATCTTCTACTGTCGTGGTTCGTATTTCAATCTCAATCCCAGGGTCGGTCGCTTGGTGAACCGCCTCGTCTATCCGGTGCCGGAGCAGGCAGGTAAAGGCATTCACATCACTCTTAACCTGGATGGGCAGATGAAGCTCGGCCCTAATGTGAAGTACCTGGATACCATCGATTATTCTGTCGATGAAAACGATAAGATCAAGTTTTACGAGGCCGCCCACCGGTATCTGCCCCAAATACAAATCGACGATCTGACGCCGGATTTCTCAGGAATAAGGCCCAAACTACAAGGTCCGGGTGAAGATTTCCGCGACTTTGTAATTCAAGATGAATCAGTTAATGGTTTGCCGGGTTTGATAAATCTTATGGGTATAGAGTCCCCCGGTTTAACATCTTCACCGGCCATCGCCGGATATGTTGCCAAATTGCTGAAAAACATAATTTAAAAGTGTTTTATATATACCTCACCCTAACTTGCGGCAGCCGGTGGTGTAACGGTTAGATCAGATACATTTTTCCTTGCCTGCATGCCGGGATACACAAAGGAGATTACAATTAATACGATTCCCAGCACCAGACAGACTATGCTTAATATTAACAGCGGGCTGGTAAAACGATTGAAAAGCTGAGGTACCATATCGATGACTGCCTGTGGGGGAGGGTTTGTTCCATTCTGAATCACCACCGGCACGATTTGGCGTATTATCATCACTCCGGCTAGTTCCAGGGCTCCGTAAATGGTGAAGATGATACCCAGATTAAGGCAGGCGCCGGCTACCGAGTGGTGTATCAATATAATACCGCCGACCAACACTAAAATTAATCCTATCAGACCATAGAATGCTATCCGGAAATATTTGATTATTGTGCGTATCTGACTTAATGTGTCTTCTATATCGTGGTTAGCGTTTTCGATGTCTACACGCACATTAGTCAAACTATCCTGCATATCGGTGAATATTCCGCTTAGAGAGCTTTTTAATCCACTATCTAATACTGTAGAATCTAACACTAAATTGGCTGGTAGTGTATTTGTGACTTCGTTCCAGTAGATTTCTACGGCCGCATCGATCTGGGCCGGTGTTGCTCCCTGAATTATCCCCGGTTTGGCTGCTAAAAATGCATCGCGGACTACCTGTTTGATTTCAGATAATACCGGTTGTATAGAAATGGTGACATTGAAAGTAGACGTATTCCCGATAACGTAATCAGCCAGCTGACTTACGGCCGGTTTCAATTTGCTTTTTATCACGGGTTCCAAAATGGTTGATAATTTGTTGAGTTGGTCGTCGGTGAGCGTAACCCCTTCCGGCAGCGGTTCAAACTCATTGTTAATCGTATCTTTAACAAAAGCGCTTATGCCCATATCATCGATCACAGCGCTCATAAAACTATCGCTCAGCAAGGTATTGCGGGCAACGGTCTTGAGGTCTAAAGTATTGGTTTGGCTGAGCACGTATTTAAATATCGGATCGGAAGCTGCCACTACCTGGCGTTTAAAATCCGGTTCGATCTTTTTAATTGTTGTTATTAATGCCTGTTGTAACTCGGCGGTCTGATTGTCTGGATTGCTTGATTGTTCGTTTAATATTTGATTGGCGATACTCACAAGATCGATTTTTGCCAGTACTTTTTCGGCGAAGTCCGCGTTCAAAGTATTGCCAAGTATAGTTTGGAGATTAAAAGTTTTGTTTTTACCCATCAAATATGCGTATGTATTATCGATTGTATTATAGAGCTTGTCTTTGATTAGAGGTTGAATGTCCCCGATGGTTTTCAGCACAGAATCCTGAATTTCGAGTGACTCGACGCTTTGTTCTGTTTGATTTTCTTCGAATGCCGAGCGTACCAGAGCCGCGATATCGATATCCTTAATAATACCTTTAACCGCTTTAGGGTTAAGAGCCACCTGGTTCACGGTGAAGGCGAAACCAAAAGTTGTTAATAACAGAAACAGAATCAAACTTAGCAAAACTAGGCTCAAGATTTTTAATACTTTCATAGTGAATGAATTATATGCTTTGAAACACTTACAAGTCAACGACTTCAGTTTGCGGTACTACTTGCATTTGGTGGATTTCTCTTTGAATATCCCGATTTAATGGCAATGGCCTTACCCCTTAGCCCCTTCCTACAATTAACGGGCAAAAATACACGATGGAGGGCATTTGCCCTCCATCTCCTGGAACTTCTACCTAGTCCCAATCAGAATGCAGCTTACCAATCTGACCAAAACCGAGGAGAACCTAGCTTGCAATCCCTTTATTGGTTGGGTAAACTGAATAACAATGAAGATAATACGTTTTGCCATAGGAAATAAAATTAAATACGGGACTCTGGAAGGAAAATCCGTTTATGCAATCAAGGGTAATCCCTTCGGTGGGCTGCAACATACGGATGAGATGTACCATCTCGACCGGGTGAAATTACTCGCGCCTTCTGAACCAACGAAGATTGTCTGCTTAGGTTTAAATTATCAGGCTCATGCTGATGAGGCTAATTTTACGGTGCCTAAAAACCCTCTGATTTTCTTGAAACCGCCGTCTGCCATTATTGGACCGGATGACGGTATAATTTATCCGTTAATGTCGAAACGCGTCGATTTTGAAGGTGAACTCGGAGTCGTGATCAAGAAAAAAGCCAGCCATATTAACGAATCCGAGTCTCTGGATTACGTGCTCGGGTACACCTGTTTCAATGATGTCACCGCCCGTGATTTACAAAGCGCTGACGTGCAGTGGACACGCGCTAAGGGTTTCGATACCTTTGCTTCTTTCGGGCCATGGATTGAGACGGAACTCGATCCGGAAAACACCCCCGTGCAGACCTATCTAAACGGGACTTTAAAACAGATGGGGAACACCAGTCAGATGATTTTTTCTGTGAAAAATGTCATCAGCTTTATTTCTCAGGTGATGACTTTAATGCCGGGAGATGTAATTGCCACCGGCACCCCCAGCGGCATCGGTCCCATGCAACCGGGCGACGTTGTGGAAATCAAGATCGATCCTATTGGGGTGTTGAGGAACTGGGTAATAAAAGCTGCGTAAACCAAGCTGATAACTAATAATTCTGGTTGTCGAATTATCTCCTAATCCGATTGTGAATTCTCACGACAACATCCGTGTGCTAAACTAAAACTAAGATGCACCATACGCTAAGATTGTACAGTCGCCACCGCGAGTTCGCTCTCAAGTTCTACCTGTTCTGGGCAGGTTGGACCAAGATCCCTCTTATTGGGAAATTGGTGCGTCGGGTTGGCAATGCCTGGGGCAAAAAACTAGAAAGCGCTTACCTACTGAAAACTGGCGAAGCGGAGCAAATCGTCGATCTGGCGGAGGAATTGGCGTTGGGTCCCTGTGCCTGTCGGGAAGTATCGCACAACTGCGATTCCCCGGTGCAGGCGGAAATCATGCTCAATCTGCATGGCAATGCCTTCGTCACGGAACGGCCGGAAGAATACCGCACCATCAGCAAAACGGATGCGAAAGCCCTGCTGCAGGATTTCCACAAGCGCGGTTTGATACATACCATCATAAAGTGCCGCGATGACTATTATGCCATCTGCAATTGTTGTGCCTGTTGTTGTGTACCTTTGAGGTTAGCCAAAAACTACGGTATTAAAAGTGCCCTCATCCGCAAAGAAGATATCGTCGAACAATTCAGGCTCCAGAAACCTTTGCCTCATACCCACTAGAATACCCGTCTTTGCGAGAAGGATTCTTTTCTCCATACCCGGTGAGGCAATCTCTGCCATGTAGCTCCGGTCGGTATGAGAAATTTGGAAAGATAGAGATTGCCACATCCCGACCAAGCCGGGACTCGCAAAGACAGATAGTATTGGCTTCATCTCTGGTCTTCTCATAAACTTTACAAAAGTATCTCAAATTTCGAATTTCGATACTGGAAATTTCGTACTGGCATCCCGTCTTCATCTGCTCTATAATTGTTGGTAATGATTACCTTGATTATCACCATCGCCGTATTCCTGGTATTGATTGTCGGGTCTTTGCTGCTGGCGATGATGGTTTTTAATCACGCCAAAATCTCCATGAAAAATATGGTGGACAATCCGGCACCTCCCATCAAATTCTCAATTAAATACGTCGCCTTGTCTTTGGCAGTGCTGGCTTTAACAATATTGATGGTAGCCATTATTTCTCCCAAATTACCGGTATCGATCGGTTATAACTTCAATGCTGATGGTGACCCAACCTCGGTCATGAGACGCGCTAGTTTAATTATTTGGACGTTATTACCCCAGTTAATGTTGACCGTGATGGCCTTGATCGTCGGTTGGGGTGTTACCAAACTTAGTAATGTTTTCCGCACGCCGCAGGAAGGCGGACTTCCGGTGAATGGCTTATTACTCGTGATGGGTAATATCATCGGGCTGCCGCAGTTGATCATCACCTACGCCATGGCGAACATCTTCACCTATAATGCCTACCAGGTAACTCTCCCGCCAATCTGGATTGTTACAGTTATCGTTATGGGCATTGCGGGAGTGATATTAGGCGTTTTCTTCATTAATATGATCCGGAAAATGGGTGGCTTCACCCTCCGGGATAAATAACAAAGACTTACTAGGAGTTGCCAATGGACAATACGGTTTCTAACGTTTCCATGGAAAAAATAGTCAATCTCAGCCAGCGGCGGGGATTTGTTTTTCCGAGCAGCGAAATTTACGGCGGTCTTTCCGGTTGCTGGGACTACGGCCCGCTGGGTATTGAATTAAAAAGAAATATTAAGCAGGCCTGGTGGAAAGCCATGGTGCAAGAACGGGATGATATGGTTGGTATCGAGAGCAGTATTTTAATGGCAACCCAGGTATGGGTCGCCAGCGGACATTTAAAGAGTTTTACAGATCCGCTGGTGGAGTGTAAAAGCTGTAATCAGCGGTTCCGTCCCGACCAGGTGTTAGTCGGCGAAGTGGAAAAACTCGGTTTCTTTTCCGCCACCAGCCACGAAGAATATTCCAAAAAATGGCTGCTACTATTGAAAAGTAAGGGAGTCAAGTCCGCTGAAGGTAAAGCTCCGCAGCATAAAACTCTTGATGATTATTTGGTGGATGCCAGTAAAATCCCCTGTCCCAATTGTGGCGAACTGGGGAGTTTTACCGCATCCAAACAGTTCAACGTAATGTTTAAGACTTTTGTGGGGCCGGTGGAAAATGACGCCAGTGTGGTATACCTACGTCCTGAAACTGCACAGGGAATGTTCGTGAATTTCGATAATATACTGCAAACGACACGAAAAAAGTTACCCTTCGGCATTGCCCAGCAGGGGAAATCGTTCCGTAATGAAATCACTACCGGCAACTTTATCTTCCGCAGCCGCGAGTTCGAACAAATGGAGATGGAATATTTCGTCAAACCGGGCACAGATGAACACTGGTTCGAATACTGGCTGAACGAACGCCAGGACTGGTATATCAAACACGGCATCAGGCGCGAGCACCTGGGTTTACTGGAACACGAAAAAGCCAAGCTACCACACTACGGAAAGCGTGTTTGTGATATTACCTTCCTTTATCCCATGGGCTGGGAAGAGATCGAGGGCATGGCCAGCCGTACCGATTTCGATCTGAAACAACATACCAACACCAGTGGTAAGGTACTGGACTATTATGACGAAGAGACTAAAGAACACTTTACGCCGTACGTCATCGAGCCGGCGGTCGGTGTCGATCGGTGCTTCCTGGCTTTTATGTGCGATGCCTACACTGAAGAACCCGATAAAGATGAGACACGCATTGTCCTGAAGTTCCACCCGTCTTTAGCCCCGATCAAGGCAGCCATTTTACCTCTGAGTAAAAAAGAAAATCTGGCAGCTTACGCCCATGACATACACAAGAGCATCCGTGGGCAGTTCATGACCCAATACGATGATACGCAGTCTATTGGACGGCGTTATCGCCGTCAGGATGAAATCGGCACACCCTATTGTGTGACCGTGGATTTCCAGTCCTTGGAAGATAACCGGGTCACTGTGCGTGATCGTGACAGCATGAACCAGATACGTATTCCGGTCCCCGAGTTATTGAAGACACTCACTGCCAAACTGGCCGGGGAGGAATACTTGAAACTGCCGGTCGGTGGAGAGGTAGTCACAGCTAAAGTCAAAGACGGGTAATTCATGCTAAACTCCATCCCGGCGAAGGACGCGATCCAGGTCGTATTTATCATTCTCGGCGTCGTCCTCAGGCAGACGCAAAATCTGAGAGGTGGGGGTGAATGGTTTGCGGGCAGGACTTGATGGAGTGTAAACATTGAAAATCTTGCATTTTGCGGACCTGCATATCGGCGTTGAAAATTACGGGCACATCGACCCGGCGACCGGTCTATCCACCCGCATGTTGGATATTCTCTCGGCTCTTGATAATCTGGTCGATTATGCAATCGATAAACAAGTTGACCTGGTTTTATTCTGTGGCGACGCCTATAAGAGCCGTGAACCCAGCCAAACCCAGCAAAGAGAGTTTGCCAGGCGCCTCAACCGCCTTTCCGTAGCAGGTATACCGGTTTTTTTATTGGTCGGCAACCATGATTTGCCTAATGCTGTGGGTAAAGCCACCAGCACTGAAATATTCTCTACTCTAGCCGTGAAAAACGTGCACGTTTCCAACCGCCCGGAAATCATCGATATACCCACCAAACACGGGGTTGTTCAGGTTGTTTCTCTACCCTGGGTAAGGCGCGGCGCATTATTAAGCAAGGAAGATACCAAAGGCTTGAATATCGAACAGATTAACCAACGCCTTGAACAACTGCTTACAGGCATCGTCCAGACCCTGGCAGAGAAAGTGGATAGAACACTCCCGGCGATATTGGCGGCGCATATCTGGATAGGAGCTCCCAACCGTAAAACCCGCGAGGGTACGGAAAAGGCAATGACCCTGGGACAGGAACATAGTTTACTTATCAGCAGCGTCGCGAATCCGGTTTTTGATTACGTGGCGCTGGGTCACATCCATGTATCGCAAGTGTTGAATGAAAAGCCTCCGGTCGTATATGCCGGCAGCCTGGTAAAACTGGACTTTGGTGATGAGGGCGACGATAAGGGATTTTACGAAATTGACATAACGTCGGGAACTGATGCCGAGCAGCGGGCATTGAGTTATCAATTCCATCCCGTCCCGGGACGGGACTTTCTCACTATCAGCGTGACTCTGGATTCCCGGGATGTGGACCCTACCGATACTATTGTTAATGCTATCCGCCAGAAACTTCCGAAAGCAAAGGATGCAATTGTGCGATTGCAACTGTTTATCCCTTCTGAGCTTAACAAACTGATTAACGATACTGAAATCAGGTCGGTACTCGGCGAGGCCTATCATTTCAACATCTCCAAAAACATCGAGCGTATCAGCCGGTTGCGGTTGGGTATTACGTCTACTGAACAATTACAACCGATCGAAGCTCTTAATTTATGGTTAGAATCAAAAAAAGTATCGCCTGAGCGTACTCAAATACTCCTGGACTATGGGAAACAGTTGCTCGACGAAGAATCGCTGAAATAAAATCTTGTTTTACCGCTCCACCAGAATGTTATCGAACTCTCTTGGTTAAAACAAGAGAGTTCGGTCACTCCATCGTTAGGAGTTTGACAGATTCAGCCAAAGAGTTTAAAATTGGCGATGGTTTGACTTTACGGTTGGTTGGTATGCAGGTTGAAGAAATCTCCAGATTAATTGGGAAGAGCACGGGTATCACGATTTACGAAGTGGAAAAAGGCGCCATCCACCGTTTTGCCGATGCCGTCGGAGATATGAACCCTTTGTATCACGATGACGAATTTGCCCGGAAATCTGCACACGGCTCGATTATTGCGCCTCCTGGTTTTTTCGGTTGGCCGAACAAGAAAACGGTAAAAAGCACCCTTCTGGTTGATTTTCCCTCTGAATTAATTACTACATTAGAACAAGATGGCTATTCGCTGGCCTCTGCGCTGGATGGCGGTATCGAGTACGAATATTTTATGCCGGTCAAAGTGGGTGATGTACTGGCTTCTGTTTCTTCTGTCAAGGACATAAGAGAACGTACTGGGCGCAACGGTAAACTGGTATTCTTTACCATGGAAACAGTGTATTTTAATCAGCACGGCTGCAAAGTTGCCTCGTGTCAGGCACAATACATCCTGCAAAATTTAGCCTCACAAAGCGGTTCCGATAAGGAGAAGGCAAATGCCTGAACAACCTTACTGGGACGATGTTACCGAGGGGATGGAGATACAATCGCTTTCCAAAATCGCCACCACCCAGATGCTGGTCAGGTGGGCGGGTGCATCCGGTGATTTCAATCCTTTGCATTATGATGCAGTTTTTGCAGCCTCATTCGGTACTAGGAG
>Ga0209777_10003315_pt1 | contig 20091 bp, 14 predicted proteins | sample FrelakmetHBP12HB_FD_187147 | JGI IMG/M metagenome (GOLD analysis project Ga0209777, IMG submission 187147) | Freshwater lake sediment microbial communities from the University of Notre Dame, USA, for methane emissions studies -HBP12 HB (SPAdes)... | ecosystem: Environmental > Aquatic >...
GGCCATTCGTGCCATAGCTGTCTTTGACTTCCTGGTATATGAAGTCAAAATCTATCAGTTTCTTAATCTTGCGCAACGGATGATCTTTGCGGACTCGCTGGTCTATATTGAAGTTGGTATAAAACAGGCTCGGCTGCAGGCCTTGCTCTTTGCCCATCATGATATGGTATCTCCTTGACTTGTTTATGTTCAGTCAAAGTGACTATATCATAATTTCACTGATCTTTGGGTGGGATTTGGGCAACAGCCCGTTAAAATCTTGCACATGGCTTAATTCACTGTGCATGTATATTGAATTTTGTTCAAATCTGTCTGATAAAGATTTAGCAGAAGTTCAGGATTTTGCTAGCAACCTGAAAATAATTCTGTTTTGCTCCCAGATTTACTTTGTTTTTGGCAATTCATCATTATGATCATTTTCCGTTTCTGATATAGCCTTTTTAAAACTTCTGATGCCCTTCCCCAAATCCTTCCCTATTTCTGGTAGCTTGCCTGCACCAAACACAAAAAAAGCAATTATAAGAATGACCAGCAACTCAGGAAATCCTAGACCAAACATTTTATCTCCTTTTCGTTGGTTGTAGGTTTACCGTTTTTTATGCCGTACAATTTGTCTGAATGCTATACCCACATTTATTACATTAACAATACAATTGTAGCACGTAATATACGGGTAGGCGAACTTTTCTGTTGATAAAGACTCCGCACTTTTCTGCATTTGATGCTAAGTACAACAATGTTGTAATTAAGCCTTGATTCAGCCATGTATCAGTGATGTCGTTGGGCTATTGGTTCAGATTGAACAGCATACCGGTAATTACGGTTACCAGAATCATCATAGCCTTTACCCACTATGGTATTGAATGTATCAGGTCCGGAAGTATAACGTGAAGCATTAAAACAATTGACAACAACTGATTCGTGTCTTACAATGTAAAACATGAAAACTGCAACCATTACCATACGATTAGACAAGGATCTCGAGAAACTGCTGGCTGCAGTCAGCAGGCAATCAGGTAAAAACCGCAGTGAAATTGCCCGGGAGGCGCTGCGCCGCCAGCTGCGCATCAGCCAGTTTGAGTCCCTGCGGAAACGGATTATGCCGTTTGCTGAAGCACGCGGTTTTTTAACTGATGAAGATGTATTCTCAAAAGTCTCATGAGAATATTTCTCGATACCAATGTTTTAGCAAGCGCCGTGGCCACCCGGGGCCTGTGTGCTGATGTCCTGCGAGAAGTTCTCGCCCGCCATGACCTCATTATCTCCAACGCGCTGCTCAAGGAATTAAAGCTGGTCCTGCAGAAAAAATTCAGAGTGCCTTCCCAGCTTATATCCGGGTTCATTGCCATGCTTCAGCAGGATACCATACTTGCGGCGCCGATAGATTCCCCCGGCATTCAGATTAAAGATAAAGATGATATAATCATTTTAGCTGCCGCACTCAGCGGAGAGGCAGAACTTTTTATCACCGGAGATAAAGAACTTCTTGAGCTTGGAAAGGCAGGAAATCTTGCAATTATATCTCCACGGGCATTCTGGGATAGGCTGACCGCATAACATCAGGCTGTTGAAAAATACCGCCTGTCCCGACAGGCGTCAGTGAATTGTTTTAAAAATAGGAATTGTTGCGACATAGCAAAAGTATTCACTTTTTGTTAATTACCAACAACCACAATATGGGGGCATAAAACAAAAGGCAGAAATCGAATCTGGTTTCTGCCTTTTGTTATCTCTACAGTGAAAAATTTAAACAGATTGTATGTGGTCCCGCCACCCCACACAAACGTTATTTTAACCGGGGGTGTATCCCTTCACCAGCAACCGATATATTCAGCCCCTCAAAAAGCTTGCCAGACTGCATCTCCTTTTTCAACTGCACAAGATCGGCACTGAGCGATGGGCTGCCAAGGGATGAGAGGTTGTCAAGAATCGCTGTTGCTTGTGTTACTGTTCCGGCTTCTACGCTCCCCTTATTTTGTGCAAGCAGTGCCTGCACCGTTGGCAGCAGTTTCAGGATAAGTCGCTGCACCTCGCCTTTGAGCTTCGGTTGTGCTTCAAGCAGAGAAGAGATTTCCGAGGCATGCTGGTAATACAGTTCGACATACTTTCTACCCTGATTACTTCTTTTCATGACCCTGTCACGGAATGCACGCAGCGGTTGCAGCTCCCGGGCCTGCTCGCCCAGCGCAGTCTTTGCTGGGCATGGCTGGCCTGACGGCGTAGTGGTTGTCGTTGTACTTATAGGTAATTCTGTCGTCGTTGTGGTCGAATTTTCAACCAGCTGTCCGTCGCGCACCGCGCGCACAAAGAGGGTGCCACTCTTAATTGTATAGTTTAAGCCGTCGCCGTAGATGGCGCCATTGAAGAAGGACACGCCCCACGCGTAGTCGGTATAGTAGGCGTCTGTAGTAGACGACCAGTAATAAAACGGGTAGTAATTATACAATGTGCCAGGAAAGAATGTGGTATTAATTGCCGGCATATATCTGCTGTAATCAACAATTGTCTGCAGTTCATTCCGGTTCGGCAGTCGCCAGTCACTATAACCCCCCAGGGTAAGGTTCTCGCAGTACGTCAAGGCTTGTTCCCAGGTATAGTTGGCGGTGTTTGATGCCGTAGCTTTCTGCCACATAAGTCCCGTGGAGGTATCGGTTACTGTGCCGTCGTTGTTATCAATAAAATTGTTGGCTGCCAGTACACCGCGCACGGCGCGCACATGGAAGCTGTAGGCCTTATTGAAGTTGGCCTCGACACCGCCGTTGCTAAAGTCAACATACCACGCTAAGCCACCAGGGTATGTATCTGCAGCGTGTGTAGTAGACGACCAGTAAACGGATGCTACCGTGTCGGGGGAAAAACTCGTATTTATAGTCGGGCCGGGAGAGGGGATGCTGCTGTCCACAAGGGTTGAAAGTTCCTTTATTGTGGGCAGCCGCCAGTCCGTAAACCCATAAGTACCACTGCCGCTGTTCATGCTCGCTACATAATTAAGGGCCTGCTGCCACATATAAGTGTCGGGAACTGTTGCCTGTTGCCACTCAAGCCCAGTAACATTGTCCCGCACAATGCCGTTGCCAAGGTCGGTGTATGAAGGTTGATTAATCGTGTAGTTTGCATCCTGCCCATAGAAGGGCTCTCCGGGCTGCGGGCAGGTTATTTCAACGGTGTTGTTGTAGCATTTAGTCTGGCCGGTGTCGGGCACAGGGGTCGGGCCTGACGGCAGAGTGGTTGTCGTTGTGCTCATAGGTGATGCTGTCGTCGTTGTGGTAGGCGGTTGGGTAGAGGCGGTCGTCGTTGTGGTCGAATTATCATCCACCTGTCCGCCGCGCACCGCGCGAACATATTGGAGCCAGTCCTTACCGTAGCCTTCGAGGCGGACGATGCCGATGCCGAAGTGCACGTACCACGCATTGACGGGCAAGTCCGTGTAGGTAGTAGACGACCAGTAATAGTACGCTGCCGTGTCGGGGAAAAACGCTGTATCAATTGCTGGATTATATCTGCTGTAATCAACAATTGTCTGCAGTTCATTCCGGTTCGGCAGTCGCCAGTCACTGTGTCCTGCAAGGGTCAGGCTTTCACAGTAGGCAAGAGCATCTCCCCAAGTTTTTTGTGTTGATCCGTTCTGCTGCCACATTAATCCAGTGCTTGTATCTGTTACTGTGCCGTCGTTGTTATCAATAAAATTGTTGGATGCCAGTACACCGCGCACGGCACGCACATAGAGTTTGCCGGTCTTATCGCCGCTGTCAACTATGCCGCCGCCGAAGTACACGCCCCAAGCGAAGCTTTCAGCGCCCGTGTAGCCTGCTCCAGGAGTAGACGACCAGAAAGAGGTCAATTGTTGCGTATCGGGAAAATATGTCGTGTTAATTGCCGGAGAGACCCTGCTGCTGTCCACAAGGGTTGAAAGTTCCTTTATTGTGGGCAGCCGCCAGTCACTGTACCCTCCCAGTGTCAGGTTTTCACAGTACGTGATTGCCTGGTCCCAGGTATAGCTGGTGATGTTCGACGTCGTAGATTTCTGCCACATCAAACCAGTAACATTGTCCCGCACAATGCCGTTGCCAAGGTCGGTGTATGAAGGTTGATTAATCGTGTAGTTTGCATCCTGCCCATAGAAGGGCTCTCCGGGTTGCGGGCAGGTTATTTCAACAGTGTTGTTGTAGCATTTAGTCTGGCCGGTGTCGGGGACTGGAAATGCAAAACTGCTTAGTGATAATATCAAAACAATACCTAACGCAGAAAATCCAGCAAAAGATAGCCTTTTCATATAGTCTCCTTTGATTAAGCACATTGAAAACAAAAACCTGCGTCGCCCTCATGTTCACAGAATTCATTAAATCACTCTCGGCACTACCTTCATTGCTTCACTTTTTCCCTGATGGCTGGCATTATTGAATCCAATACCCTGCGGGCGCTTGCCCTCGCTTCATCATTTTTCTGCAGAACTTCTGCAACTGCAGGAGAAAGCTCATAATAGGTCTTAATCATCTGGCGGCCCGCTACAGACTTGCTCAACACCTTATCTCGATACTCACGCAACAACACGGTTTCCTCACTATCCCTGCCGTAAATTGCTTCTGCTGCACAATGGTTAGCAGGGATAGTTGTAGTGGTGTTTGGCTGTATAGTAGTGGTCGTAGATGAAATGGTTGTGGTGGTTGTTAATATAACAGTAGTAGTCGATGATGTCGTTTCTGCACAAACCGATGCTGGATAGTCATCCCACGTAGGAGTTGTAAACCCGGTGCTTCCGGCAGTATAGCAAACGGTAAAATTACTTGCGCAGCCAACAAAAACACTTGCCCCCATTGAAGGAGCATTTCCTGAAAAATATGCTTTGGTCAAACCGCTGCAATTATAAAAAGCAGACTCCCCAATGCTCGTAACGCTGCTGGGTATGGTCACGCTGGTCAAACCGGTGCAAAAGAAAAATGCCCCACCCCCAATGCTCGTAACACTGTTAGGGATCGTCACACTGGTCAAACCGCTGCAATAATAAAAAGCCCCGTCCCCAATGCTCGTAACACTACTGGGGATAGTGACGCTGGTCAAACCACAATAAGCAAACGCATAGTCCCCAATACTTGTAATGCTATTTGGGATGGTCACGCTGGTCAAATTGCTGCAAAATTCAAACACCCCACCTTCAATGCTCGTAACGCTGCTGGGTATGGTCACGCTTGTTAAACCGCAATATTCAAACGCCTGTGTCCCAATGCTCGTAACGCTATCGGGGATGGTCACGCTGGTTAAACTGGCGCAATTTCGAAACGCAAATTCCCCAATGCTTACCACCGGCATGTTATTTATGGAAGGCGGGATTACAGCAGCTCCGCCAGGACAGGTATATCCGGTGATTGTTACAGTGTTGTTTGATACCGTATATGTAAAATCTCCCGATTGAAGGGCAAAGGCGGATGATGATAGAAACATCAGACTAATTAATGACAGAAATAATATTGGTTTTCTGAACTGCATTTTAAAACCCTCCTAACAATTAGATTGTTTTGTAAACTCCCCCCAACCTTGACGCTTTCGTGAAACTTTAAAGTAAAAAACTCCCAACAGCCCGCAGGCTGACAGGAGTTCATTGTTTGTCATCTTTGTTATAGTCCTGAAAAATTTACTTTTCACAGAACACCCTACCTGAATTTATTATTAATATGAAGCTACAAATTACATGCCGCGAGATGGGAATTTCATAATTATTTGAAAAGCTAATAGTTATAAATGTTAATTTAATCAGTTAGCAACACGGGGAGCATGCAGTACAGTACGTGTCAGTAAATTTTCTTGTTATGCTGCTGGTTTGATTCAACCATGTATCAGTGTTGTCGATGGGCTATTGGCTCAGATTGAACAGAATGGCGGGGCAGGTAGTTATTATTTGCTGCCGTAATAACTCGCGACTGATGCTGCTATTTAATAAAAAATAAGATAACCTTTCATCCTCTGCAGGGCCTCTTCAATATTCTCTTTTGAGTTCGCGTAGGTAAAGCGCAGATACCCTTCAGCATTCTTGCCGAAGTCAATTCCCGGCGTGCAGCCAACGCCCGCGTTTTCCAGTATGTCATAGGCAAGCTTGAGTGAGTTTTCTCCAAAGCGTTTGGCATTGGCCAGAATATAAAACGCACCGGTCGGCTCGACGGCAATGCCGAACCCCAGTGCCCGCAGTCCATTCAGCAGCACCCTGCGCCGCTCATTATAGAGCGCCTTCATCTCTTCCACCTCTTGTTGGCATTCCCGGAGAGCAGTGAGTGCTGCCCACTGGACAAATGAGTTTGCGGAGATGAAAAAATTCTGATGCAGGGTCTGCAGCGCCCGCATGTACTTAAGCGGCGCAATCAGGTAGCCGATGCGCCAGCCGGTCATGGCATAGAGCTTGGAAAAACCGTTTATGACAAAGGCGTTGTCAGTATATTCAAGGATGCTGTGCTCTTTTTCATCTCCGTAAACCAAACCGTGATAAATTTCATCAGAGATAATGCACGGGCCGAGCCCGCTCAGCTCCGCGAGAATTTTCCCGGAAATCACGGTCCCCGCGGGATTTGACGGGGAGTTAACGATGAGCGCTTTGGTGTTTCCGGTAAGAGCCTGCCTGACCTTATCAAACGTATACTGAAATCCATCCTGTTCATCGACGTTAACGTACCGCGGTTGCGCCCCGACATAACAGAGGAAATTGGGATAGCAGGGATAGTGCGGGTCCGGAAGCAGCACTTCATCTCCCCGGTTAAGAAGCACCGAACAGATGAGAAGCATAGCGGGTGATGTGCCCGATGTTATGACGACGCGGTCCGGGGTGATGACAACGCCGTATTTCTCAAAATAATGCTCGCAGATTGTCTCACGCAGCTCCAGCAATCCCAGGCTGTGGGTGTAGCGGGGCCGGGTTTCCTGAAGCGACCTCATGCAGGCCTCTTTGATGCGCAGCGGGGTGTCAAAATCAGGCTCGCCGATCTCAAGATGTATGATGTGTTTACCTGCTGCTTCAAGCTGCTGCGCCCGCTCCATTATTTCCATGGCAAGGAACGGCTTCAGGCATTGAATATGAAATGGCAGGCTTACTTCGTTCTGTTTTTCTTTCGGCATACGGCCTCTTGCGGTTGTTTCTCCCGGTAGAGTATGATACTTTCCGATTTAGGCTCAATCAGGATCAGATTATCAGGATTCTTTTTCTTTTACAATTATGAAAGCACTGCTTGCCTACCTCTGCCATTACCGGGACCGGCATGATTATTTTCTCTCCCTGATGCCGGTGGGGCTGGTGTCAATAGCCGCCTGTCTCGAGCAAGAGGGCCATGAAGTAACGCTTGCCAATTTTTCTTCTGCGGGTCTTCGTAAAGCTCTCAGGCAGATTGTAACCATAAAGCCTCGAGTGATCGGGCTCTCCCTTTTTACCCACAACCGGGTTGACACGCTGAAACTCGTTCAGGAGATACGGAAAGCCATGCCCGGCGCTGTCATTGTGCTGGGCGGCCCTCATGCAACATTTCTTGCTGAAGAGATTATCAGGCGCTGCCCGGCGGTTGATTATATAATTCAAGGGGAGGGTGAAGGGCCTTTTGCTAAACTGCTGAAAAATATTGCCGCGGGAAAGAAGCCTGTGGGTAAAATTATTTCTGCGGAGATAGTGGATAGCCTTGATGACCTGCCGGCTCCCGGACAATTCTCCGGAAAGCTCGTTGGTGTTAATCCCGCTGCTCAGTTTCAATTCATCATCACGTCACGCGGCTGCCCCTGCTCCTGCGTGTTCTGTTCATCCCCCGCGTTCTGGCAGCGCACGGTCCGCTACCGCAGCCCCGGCAGCATCTTCCATGAGATACAATACCTCTATAAAAAATACGGCATACAGTACTTCTCCATCCGTGATGATAATTTTACCATGAATAAAAAGCGGGTGCTTGAATTCTGCCGGCAGCTGCGTGAAAGCGGCATGTATATCATGTGGAACTGCCAGGCGCGGGTTGACACCATTGATGAGGAGATGCTCATCGCCATGAAGCGGGCAGGGCTTGAGCATATCCAGTACGGTGTGGAGTCAGGCTCAACGAAAATCCTGAAGCGCTACGACAAGCATATTGCTTTAGAGGACATACAGCGGGCAGCGGCGCTTACCAGACGGGTAGGGGTCTATCTTTCAATCTATCTGATGGCGGGGATGGAGGGGGAGACGCGGGATGATATAGACAGGACAAAAGAGCTTATCGCAAAGATTCTGCCCACTGATGGTATTGTCTCCCCTGTCGCCCTGTACCCCGGAACACTGCTTTATGAGCAGGCAAAAAAGAAAAAGATGTGCAGTGATGCGGTGTGGTTCAGCAAAAAGGATGCGGGCATTTTTTTGCGCACAGACGAGCAGGCGAAAAAGTGGATGGCAGATCTTCTTCTTGAGCTTGAGCGGATACAGAAAAAATCAGCGTACCGGGAAGCGGACTTTGCGCGGCACCGCGAAGTTGCGGGCGCGGGCTGCTGGATAACGGATATACTGGAAGGCGATTATTATTTTAACCGGAAGCAACACCGGAATGCTGAAAAATGCTATCGCAGGGTCATTACAGAATATCCTCAGAATCCCTGGGGTCATCTGAGAATGGAGAATTTGAAATAGAATCGATGCTAAAAATATTAGAACCGTCCCTTTTGTTTTCCTGAGATTAAGGCACCCTCTCCCAGCTCTGGTCTGGGATAATATCATCTCGGAATGAGCAAGGAGATAGTGTTTTCCGGCGTTTTCTTCGGAGGAGGAACGAGGATTCTGCTTTTGCCGAGGCTGTGACTCCGCTCGAAAGCAGATTCCTCACATTCGTTCGGGATGACGCAGAGTGCGGAGGACGAAAACGACAGGGTAGAAGTGTCCGGCACGTCCGCGTGCCGGACACGCGGGTTCTCTTTTCGCGTCTGCGCGTAGCCACAATCAGCTGGCGGCATTCGGGTCGGGTGCCGTGCCTGCCTCGGGTACGATCGTTTCCCACTTGATATCGCCCTTGAAGCGCCCGGACTGTTCCGGCCCGATGAAATAGTCGTCGATTGGAAGCGGGCCCATCTGGTCGCCCTGTATCACGTAGGCATCCGAGATTATGCCTCTCTGCTTTATGGTGAAGTCGCCGCCTGCCATATTCTCGTAGAACTGCGGGTCAATCACGAGTCCGACGCGGCCCGGAGGCGCAAGCGGTAAGCCGTTGGCATCCGTCCAGGTCTCCGTGATGCCGATTACATCAAGTATATCGATCATCAGCTTCAGGTTGCCTGGAGAACCCGACTCGATAACGCCCTGGATATAGGAGAACTTCTGGTCGCCTTTCTGCAGCGATGGCAGGGGCGGCAGGGAACCTCCCCCGGACCAGGTCCAGACCTGCTGGTCCTCACTGCATGTGCCGTCGCAGGTGTAGTTCCCCGTGGAGTCCTGGGCCATATAGAGCGTCTTGTCCCGAGGGGGCGGCGGCTTGCCGGGCTCAGTTCGGAAGTCGTGAACGTCGCCCCGCAAGTGGACGTTACACGTGACCGTCAGCAGGAAGCTCCCCGGACCGTGAATCGTGTAGATGAACTTGCCTCGCCACGAGGTGAGCCGCACTGTGTTGCTCTTGTGGCCGTTTATCTCCACCACCACATCGCCCATCGAGCCCCCGCCGGACCGCACGAGGCTGCAAATAATCTCCTTGTCGCTCCAGCTCACGATGCCGGCCTGCTTGCCTCCGACGGTGACCTTGGCGCCGGTCTGATCCGAGCCGAACGAACCCTCGATCTTGAGCTGGTCCTTCCTGTCGTCGGGCTTCAATTCCCTGATGCTCGGGTCCAGCAGCCCCATGTCGCCCGTGTTCTGGGTAAAGATAAGTTCCGAGTCGCCTTCGTCGGGATCGTGGGAGATGTCAAGCCCTTTCGCGTGCATGTCGTCCTTGAGCTGCTTCCAATTGAATGGCCGTTGTTTGGGGTCTTCAGCCTGGTAGTTGTTTCCACCGAGTAGCCTGTCGAAGACATAAAGCCCGGCTTTGTTTGCTGGCCCATCTTCGGAGGGAAGCGTCCATCCGGCATAGACTGACGCGTTCTTGGCGATGCACGCAGCCTTGAACCCCCCATCGTTGCTGTAGCAGGCATTGATGAAGACGAAGCTATTGGGAGTAAAGGTCATGTATTTGGTGACGAACTGCGCCGTGATGCAATAGTGGGTGGCGATCGTCTTCTTCCCTGCGGCATTCTTGTTGTGCTCGGCTGAGAAATAGGCAATTGAACCGTCATCCAGGTCGGCGGCATACTTTGCCTCGTTGGCGGCATTGCGCTCGGTGCCGGTCCAGAGGGCGAACATGGAAATTTTGGAGCGGTTTTCTCCCTCCCCACCGTGAGCGTCCATGTAGAACACCCCTACATTGCTTACGCTCTTGAGGTCATCGATAGTGCCTTCGGACTCCATGCCCGTGTAGCCGTTTGCGAGCAGCCATCCTGCGATCGTGTCGGCGGGTGTCTTGAAGACGGTACCCAGCGACTTGACCAGCCTGATGTTGGTGCTCTTTGGCAGCCCTCTTGGCGTTGCGTCGTCCGAATCCATGCGGGCGAACTGGCTAAGCTCGGTGTCAAGCTCGGTGTCTTCTTCGACTGCGTCGACCTTGCGGTTGTTCGCTATGATCCACAAGCGCCCATCGGTGAATCTCGCCCACGCGCAACTGCCCTGGACCCCGGTTGCTTCTAAATGCGGACTGTTTGCGATAAGGGCATGAATCTGCTGCGGGGTCGCGTCCGGGTTGCTATTGAGCAGGCTCTCCAGCTTCTGATTGACGTCGGTCATGACCGCGGATCGCTGCTCAACGGTTACAGCCTTGCCGGTGCAGCCCGTTAGGACCACAACAGACAGAAGTGCGAAAATGACCGGATATAAGCGGTAATGCATAGTGTTTCTCTCCTGGATAGATGCAACAAGGGTGAAGTAGGCCCGGCTGCGTTTGGTTGATATGAAGTTACTTCAAGACGCGGCAAGTATAAGTTGCGGGCAATTAGTATGTCAATAAAATTGTTCTTGCAAGATATGGGAACAAGGTTTGCGGACAAACAGCAACGGGGATTCAAAAAGGGGCGAGGCGTGATGCAAGGGCTGATATACCTATTTATACAACCAACAATATTGAATATCACCTTTTCCCGCTGCCTGCCACGTTTTCATCTATATTCATTTCACTGCTTGGGTGACTCTTTTCCAAGTAAAGAGAGCAATGGACACTGCAATCGCTGCGTTGAGGGATTCAATAGCTGCGTATATCGGAATAGAGACGGCAGTTGCTTTCAACTCTTCCGGGATTCCCTGACCCTCAAGGCCGGGCAAGAGAAGGAACTTTTTGGGGAACAGAAAAGTCTCAATCGAAGCGCCTGCCATATCAAGGGCAATAATTTTAAGCGCTTTATCGGCAGATATTTTTATCAGTTCTGCCATCGACGGGCCTCTTTGCATAGCAACTTTAAACACCGCGCCGCTTGAAGCCCTGATGCATCGCGGGTGAAACGGGTGCGCGGCCTCCCTGAGGATGATAATTTTATTCACGCCGAAGCCTGCGGCAGATCGTATCACTGCTCCGACATTGACCGGGTCCTGGAACGGGATTAATAAATTGCAGCCTTCTGTAAGCCGGCAGTCCCATTCAGGAATCTCAGGCGTCTGAATGACGAGCAGCGGGGAATTGGTTTTGAAGGTGTCAAGCTCGTTGTAGAGATGCTTCTTTAAGGTATAGAGGGAGCCGGCGTCCGCGAAGCTTTGCACGATGGTTTGCATCTCGCGGTCTTCATCGGCGTAGCGCTCATAGACTAAGAGGGAACGGGAGAGGCCGGCGGGTGCATGGGCGATTTCTTTTATGAGTTTTTTCCCTGATACAATAACACGGCCGTATTTACGCACACCGTCAACAGCGGTTAATTTCTTAAACTCCCTGAAGTGCTTGTTGTCTTTTGATTCGATAATCATCTTCATGAAGCTTTACATTTTTTATTGATGCGTTTATATTTACACAGGTACTTATAGGATAGCACGCGGTTTTATTGCAATATAAATCTTGGAGAGAACGATGCCGGACGAGAAAACTGTGATCACCACCTGCACCCATGACTGCGGCGGCAGGTGCCTGCTCAAGGCGCATGTGAAGGACGGGGTAATTACCAGAATTGAAACTGATGACGGTGAAGAGCCGCAGCTCAGGGCCTGCGCACGCGGCCGGGCCTACCGGCAGCGGATTTATTCTCCAGAACGCCTCAAATATCCCATGAAGCGAACTGGTGAGCGGGGTGAGGGGAAGTTTGAGCGCATCTCATGGGATGAAGCCCTGGATACGGTCGCGGGCGAATTAAAGCGCATTAAAAATACCTACGGCAACCCGGCTATCTTTCATGTGAGCTATTCAGGCAACACCGGCACCATGCTGCACAGCCAACTCGCGGTGGTGCGCCTTCTTACCATGTTCGGCGGATTTACGCCAACCTGGGGGTCGGCCTCTTTCTGGGGCAATCTGTTTGCCTCTGAAATGACCTACGGCACGCTCACCACCGGCAACACGCGTAATGACCTTCTCAATGCCCGTTTCATAATACTGTGGGGCTGGAATCCGGCTGAGTCCATCCAGATTACCACCACCAGCTATTACATGGCTCTGGCTAAGGAGGCAGGAGTAAAAATTGTTGCGGTTGATCCGCGCTTTACCGACTCTGCCGCAGCATATGCATCGCAGTGGATACCGATCAGGCCGGGAACCGATACGGCCATGCTCATCGCCATGGCTTATGTGATGATAAACGAAAATCTGCAGGATCAGAAATTTCTTGATACCTATACCATTGGCTTTGAACGATTCAAAGAGTATGTCACCGGCATAGCCGATGGGGTGCAAAAGACCCCTGCCTGGGCGGAGGATATCACCGGGGTACCAGCAAATACCATCGAGCAGCTTGCCCGTGAATATGCGGCGCTGAAACCGGCAAAGCTTCTGACGCTCGGCGCTCCGGGACGCACCGCATTCGGCGAACAGTTTCACCGTGCCGCAGCCACCCTTGCGGCAATGACCGGCAACATCGGCATCTATGGCGGTGAATCTGCCGGCTTTGGCCTTGCGCCGGTCGGCCTTCAGCCGCTTGCTTCGGCGGCGCTGCTGCACGGGGGCAAGCCCGGTAATCTGCCGGAAGGAACCTCCCCCAAGAAAGGAGTGCACATTACCAAGGTATGGGATGCCATCCTCAAAGGCACGCAAGGCGGCTATCCCGCTGATTTCAAGATGGTCTATACCACCAACGGCAATCCCGTGAATCAGTTCATGAATTCAAATAAAGCCGTTCAAGCGCTCAAGGGCCTTGAATTCGTGGTGGTGCATGAGCAGTTCATGACCGCGACCGCCCGCTATGCTGATATACTGCTGCCGGTCAATACATTTTTTGAGCGCAACGATATTGTCAGGCCATGGCATTCCGCCCCGTACTATATATATGCTAACAAGGTTATTGATTCGCTCCACGAGTCAAAATCAGATTTTGATATATGCACGGAACTGGCTCCGCGATTAGGTATCGAAGGATACAGTGACAAGACCGAGGACGAATGGCTGCGGCTTGCCTGGAAGTCGGCTGAGCACTTCACCCTCACAAAACCGCTTGCGGGCTATGACGAGCTGAAGCAGAAGGGGGTGCAGAAGATTCCCCTGAAACAGCCTGCTGTTGCTTTCAAGGAGCAGGTGGAGGATTTCAAGAACCATCCGTTCCCCACGCCTTCAGGGAAAATCGAGATATACTCGCAGCGCCTGTCAGACATGAACAACCCGAAGCTGACCCCCCTGCCCACCTATATTGAGCCCTGGGAAGGAACGCGTGACGCTCTTGCGCAGAAGTATCCGCTGCAGCTTATTTCAACACACTACAAGAGACGCATTCACTCCCAGATGGATAATATTCCATGGATGAGAGAGCTTGAGCCGCAGACCGTCTGGATAAGCTCTGCTGACGCGCGACAGCGCAGCATTCAGCACGGCGACCTGGTGAAAATATTTAATGACCGGGGCACGGTGGTGCTTCCGGCAAAGGTAACGGAGCGGATTATGCCCGGCGTGGTGAGCATTGACCAGGGCGCATGGTTTAAACCGGATAAAGAGGGTGTTGACCGGGGCGGCTGCGTTAATGTGCTGCTGAAAGACGAGCATTCACCGGCAGGCGCGTTCTGCAGCAACACCAGCCTTGTTGAGGTGCAGAAAATTTAATACTTCATCGAGCATATAGGAGCAACCTTATATCTTTTACCCTGGACTCATAAATTCTAAATACTAAAATCTAAGCACTAAACAAATCCAATGAGTTACATACCAAAATGAAAGACGTTTAGAAAGTTTGTATTGAAATATTGACATTGTTTAGAATTTCGGTATTTGAGTTTAGGATTTTAAAACATGAGGACCCCGGGTTGGAATAGAAGTTTCAAGAAATTCAATGCAGGCATTGTAGATAATTAATGGAGATTGATTGATGCAGATGGCATTTTACTTTGATCAATCCCGCTGCATCGGCTGCTACGCGTGCAGCGTGGCGTGCAAGGACTGGAATAATCTAGAGGCCGGCCCGGCACAGTGGCGGCGGGTGACGGCACAAGAGTGGGGCGCGTACCCGGAAGTTTTCTTAACCTATGTTTCGCTCTCATGCAGTCATTGCGCGCAGCCAGCCTGCGCAGACGCATGCCCGGTGAATGCCATCACCAAGAACGGGAACAACGGGGTTATGGCGGTCAAGCAAGAGGAATGCCTGGGATATGACTCCTGCGGGGCCTGCAAAAAAGCCTGTCCGTACGCGGTGCCGCAGTTTGGCAGCGAAGAGAATGCCCGGATGCAGATGTGCACCTTTTGCAATGATAGATTGAAGGAAAACAGGAAGCCTGCCTGTGTGGACGCGTGCCCGGTGCGGGCGCTTGACGCGGGACCAATAGAAGAGCTGCAGGCAAAATACGGGAAGGTAACAGAAGTGACCGGATTCACATATTCCGGCACAACAAAGCCGTCAATTCTTTTTAAACCACGGTATAAATAAATCCCGAGTCCCCAGTCCCGAACCCCTAATCCGGACAAGCCGGAACCAAAGTTAACCGCAAAAACTAAAAAAAGAAACAAAGAAGATTGAATTTGGAACTCAGGAACTCACAAAGGTAAAAACAAAAATCTCCTGATTTCTTGAGTTCCAGATTTTAATTTTTCTTTTTATTTTTGCAAGCCATTTAATCTTAAGGGACTAACCCCTACTCAAGGGGCTCCACAAATTCGATGAGCATGCCGCCGGTGTCCTTCGGGTCAAAATAGGCAACCCTGCTTCTCTTCATATTGAGGATGCCGCTGCGGGTAACATGCCCCAGGTGCACGCCCTTCTTTTCCATGGCTTTCACGTCTTCTTCAAGATTATCAACCACGAACGCAATATGATTGATGCCTTCCCGCGGGTTCCCGAGAAACGTTCTGAAATTCTCTGTTAACGGCTGGATGATCTCCAGCTCTATGTCGCCGATTGACAGGAAAGCGAATATGGTTTCGGTCTCCGTGCCTCTTTCCGGGACAAAACGGATGTCTTTGTCTTCGAGTCCCAGCAGATTTTTATAGACCGCAAGCGACGCGTCAATATCATTTACAATGATGCCCAGGTGCCGTATTTTTTTTATCATGGTATCATGCACCTCCGCATATATGATTAATGGAAAGCTATAAGCCAGTCAAGATAAAAAGGGCTTTGAGGCAACCGGTCAGCAACTGTTGACTATTTGGAAACAGGTATGTTAAAGCACTATCAGGCTGTTGAAAAACGCCCATCTGTCCCGACCTGCGTCGGGATTTCCCTCGTTCCCGATGTCTATCGGGATCGTTGCGGCGTACCCTGAAGTACGCCTCACTTCTGGAGGATTTCGGGAGCCTTGCATCGGTGCATTTTTGACCAGCCCGGGAAAAACAATTTTATCAAAAACCTACACTAGGTACTATGAAAAAAAATGTGCCTGTCAAGTCCAGACTGTCTCAAGAGGTGATGATTCTATCAGGGTGGTTAGGAATTTTAATAACCGTCTGGACCATCTGGTTTACTCAGATCGCTTACGCTGCCCCTGTAGAAAAAACTGTTCCCCGCAATCCGGATATTTTAAAAGGAGAAGTGCTTACGTTTGATATAAGCTTCTGGCTATTCAAAAATGCGGCCCACGCCCGGCTGACTTTTAAGAAAGCCGGGGACACCTATATCGCAACAATGGAAGCGCAGACCAGCGGATTTATTGGTTTTATCAGCCGCAACTTGAAAGAGAGCATGACCAGCACTATGCGGTTTGATTCCCGGAGGGGATGTTTTCAGCCGTTGTCTTATCAGGAGGTGTTCACCCAGGGCGAGCGTACCAGGAAAAGAACCGTAACCTTCAGTCATGAAAAAAGAGTCCTCGCGGTCACCTATGAAGGCACCGGCGTTAAAAAGAGGACCATCACCAAAAAATTTTTCAAACCGGACTGCGATGACCTGCTGACCGCATTTTATAACGTGCGCCTGGGTTACTACGCAGACATGCATAAGGGCAACAGGTACCCGATCATCATTTATACTAAAGAACGATTTTCAACCATGCAGGTATCATTTCCTGACGACAGCAGAACACCTCCGAAAAACCCCTGCAATGGAACCCGCTACGTTGTTGTTTCCATGGATAAGGACCTACGCCTTACTAATATGGCCAGCCGGCAGCTCAACGGATGGCTTTCACAAGACCTTGTTCCTTTGTGCGGCACTGTTGAAGATGCCTATTTGCTTGGCGATTTAAAGGTAATGCTGAGAGAGCGAATCATTTCAAGCGAGTAGACACTGCTCACGACTTTGCGTTCACAAGCACATGGTATCCCCATTCTGCCTCCAGTCTCTTCCCTTTACGGTCAGTACGGCGCTAAACAATACTTGGCCGATTGCCCCCGCACCGCACCCCCTTAAAACAAAAGTTATTTGCTGCCACCAGTAAAGGTTCCTTTACAAATTTGCACCAAGCCCTGAAGCATAAACGATGGGGGAGAACGGTGTCATGCAGCTTGCGCGTTCCTAATTTAAGCAATAACAGTCAGTTATCGCCGGGTTGGGGGCATCTAATTTATTTTTATTTTTTGGCAATAGAATTGCTTCTGTATACACGCGATATGAATATGCGGTGCATTAGACTAATGGAGGATTAAATAAATGCAACACGAGATGATAAAAAACATTGAATACAATAAAATGTCGTCTAAAGACATTATTAAAAAAGACAATGGAAATGGAACAAAGATGTGCGGAACAAGGCCTGAAGGCGCGGTTGAATCATTATACGAAAATGCTCCCATAGGAATTTTTGTCATTAATCAAAAAAAAGAAATAGTAAACTTTAACAAAGAAGCGGTAAAAATATTTGGCTATCAACCTGAAGAGATTATCGGGAAACATCTGGTCACACTCATTCCGGACCGCTATCGCAATTTCCACTTCAAAGTTTTTGGTGCTGTGATGGGCAGCCCGGAGAGCAGTTCCAAGACCTATGAGTTCATAGGGTTGAAAAAAAACGGTGAAGAATTTTCTGCTGAATTCAGCTTTTGTCTCCTACAGGACCATCATGAACCTGTTATGATAATCAGCGCCCGGGATATCAGTTCACGCAAAGGGCTTGAAATCGAGATGAAGGAACGGGCTGATGTCCTCCAGGAATATTTAAAGCTGCATAATCAGTGGCTTGTTGAAACCGAACAAAAATACAATGTTCTGTTCGAGGCATCAAAAACCGGGCTTTTTTATGTGCAGGAAGACGGAACCGTCTTTGATCTCAACACGGTAGCAGAGGAAATGCTCTGCTTGGACAAGAGCGCGGTCATCAATAAGCCGCTAATTCAGATCATGCCGGAGCATGAGTGGGAAAAGAGTGAAGAGCTTATAAAAAAGATTTTTAAAGATGTGCTGCAGTTCAATGCAGATAAGGTAATGGAAGGTTTTATTGTCAACAGCCATGGCCGGGAGATTCCCAGCGAATTTTGTTTCAGAAAAATAGAGAAAAGGACAGAGCGGCAGATCGTGTGCATGGTACGGGATATATCGATTATGAAGCAGATCGAAGATCAGCTCATTAAATCTCAGAAATTTGAAGGGCTCGGGGTGCTCATAGGGGGCATGGTGCACAACTTCAAGAATATAATGACCAGCATTATGGGATATGTTTCTCTTATGAGAACCAGGGTGACACAGGATGAGAAACTCTGCAGATATTTAAATGTTGTTGAGACCTCCTGTACCCGGGCTTCTGATCTGTCCAGGGAAGTGTTAGCGGTCGGCAAAAAGCAGGATACCGTCAAAAAAATTATTAATATCAACAGCTTGATAGAGAGAAGCACGGTACTGTTTGAAGACTGTATCGATAAACGGTTTGCCGTGGATAAGGAGCTTGACCCTGCCCTGAGCCGCGCCGAGTGTAATGAAAGCCAGGTGGAGCAGGTATTGCTCAATCTTCTGCTCAATGCACGGGATGCGATGCCCGATGGCGGAGAAATTTTTGTCCGGACGCAGAACATCTATCTGAACCATGAAGCGTGTAAACATTACCACAATGTCACCGGTGGAAATTTTATCGAAATATTAGTAAAGGACAGCGGCAGCGGCATGTCGCAGGAAATTCAGAAAAGGATTTTTGACCCGTTTTATACCACTAAGGAAGAAGGATGGGGTACCGGGCTGGGGCTCTCGACCGTAGAGCGGATTGTGAAAAATCATCGTGGTTTTGTAGAAGTATTCAGCAGAGAGGGGCAGGGAACAACGTTTAAAATATATGTACCCGGCTATGAGGCCGCTGCAACTGATGCCCGGTCCAACCGGCTGCATCCGGTTATGAAAAAAGGCTCGGAAACCATTCTGGCCGTTGATGACGAAAACAAAATTATCCGCTTGATCTCTGAATCCATGGGAGCACTTGGCTACAACATTATATCCGCATCAGACGGGAAGGAAGCGGTCAAGCTGTTTGCGCAAAACAAGTCAGACATTGATCTGGTGATACTTGATCTCATGATGCCGTCCATGAACGGCTACGAAGCATTTAAGGAAATTAAAGCCATAGACCCTGCTACCAAGATTATCCTGTGCACCGGATATGTGGCTGATGAGAATGTCCAGGAGATGCTGAATAATGGCGTCAGAGGGCTCCTCAAGAAGCCGTACCGGATAGAAGACCTCTCCCGTGCAGTCCGGCTGGTGCTGGACGAGCAGGCTGCCGCCACGCCCTATTACCAGCAATAGGGCGTCTTCAGGAAATTCCATCCGGTATCTGTCGCTTTAAGCATAAAGTTATTGACATTAGCCCAGGTATCCGCTACTTTTTAACCACCTATATGATACGGTGCATTCCAGAGGGTAACCAGCAGGTTATCCTCTCTGTTTTTTATATGCGCCGATCATTACCCGGCAGTGCAATTTATTTCAAAAGATGCAATGAAACCACTGAGGGCACGGAGCAATACTCCGTGGTCTCCAAAAGAATTACCGGCGAAGCTGAAACATAGGAAAATTTTTATTCCGGTATTCCTGTAAGCTCCAAATGTAGTGTTGTTATGGTTGGTTTGCGCTGCATTATTTTAAGAGCTTTTCGAAGGGCTGAGGGAGCATTGGTAAGCATTTCTATGGTTCATATATGTTAGCGTATTTGCGAATCGAAGCACTAAGAGAGTGTATAAACGAGAATAATAAGATAGATGCCACAGAGGTGAAACAACTGAAATCAACTAAAGCTATTGGAGATACGATAGCTCTCGGTGATCTCTGTGGTTCAGTTTTGAAGACACCCATTTAACAGGGAGGCTGACAGAGCGTCTATGGATAAAGTTCCTATGACCAGGCAAGGGTATGAGGCCCTCTTGGAAAAACTCAGAAAGTGTAAGGCAATTGACCGGCAGCAGATTATCAAGGAGATTGAAGTTGCCCGCGATTTTGGTGATATATCAGAGAACGCGGAGTATGAAGCTGCGAAAGAAAAACAGGGCCTCATCGAGAAGGGGATCAAAGAACTCGAACAGAAGCTTACCCATGCCATGGTGATTGATCCCGGATCGCTCAGTTCCGACA
>Ga0209777_10003316_pt1 | contig 20088 bp, 20 predicted proteins | sample FrelakmetHBP12HB_FD_187147 | JGI IMG/M metagenome (GOLD analysis project Ga0209777, IMG submission 187147) | Freshwater lake sediment microbial communities from the University of Notre Dame, USA, for methane emissions studies -HBP12 HB (SPAdes)... | ecosystem: Environmental > Aquatic >...
ACGTTTCAGCTCACTCCCAAGAAATCACCACGAGATGGTTTCAACCACTTCTCCGTAATCAAACACGGAGTCCAAGGTATCGAGGCGAGCGCCGAGAACTTCCACGGGTCCGAGTTGCTTGAGTGGGTCCCGCGGCCCATCAAAGAGCTCAACGCGAGCCGAACCCGTTGTAGTGGAGTGAAGGGTTTTTTTAGTGAGGTCACAACGGACGACCTGAATTAAGGGGGAGCCCAAGCGCGAGGCAGGGGGGATATGCTTGACTAAGTAATAGCTACTGGAATCCGGCCATTGGACGGCGGGTGACTCGGATCGCGTAAACTCGGTCCGAATCAGCAACACGCCGCTGCGAAGACATTCCACATGGAGTCCATTGGCGGTTTTATTCCAGACAAAATCGCCCCATTTCTTCGGAAATCCCCAGACTTCCCGCCCGATGATGAGCCCCATTTCGTTATCGATATACTCGAGCGCGCAGTGGACACCAATCTTATCCTTCCATTTACAGGGGAAAAGGATTTCATTGAAATGGATATTCTTATACCCCTCGCACTCATCCATGTGTTCCCACCTCAGTATAAAGAGGTCGCCCTGCGCATTGAGAGGTTCGGGGATAAGCTTTTCGATCACTCCGGCTGGGGCACGACACAGGACGCTCAAGCCGGTGCACCCGTTGAAATGATGCGGTGGCTCAGTGTATACGGGGGACCATTCGGGAATGGAAACAAACTTTTTGATCTTCATGGATGACCTCCTTGTAAGTGAAATTATTGCAGTATTATATCAATTCCACGCGCGCGACATATATATCCCATAATCAGCGCGCTCTTTTGTCTGTTAATTCCTTCCCGTCTTTGTATGTGTGGGGGATAAGGCTATGGATACAATATATACTGGAGGTTATTTATCTGAGATATACTCAAAAAGGGTCTCAGGTATTTGCATGAGGGAGGCCTCAGATGAAAAATCAACCGACAGATTCCCTTTCGCGCGCGAAGATATGGATGCACGACCCCGCCAAGAAGACGGCTGGGGGCATCTACCTCTTCAGGGACGAGAAATCCGTCAACGACTATCTTAATGGAAAGATCGTTGCCGACTTGAAGAAGAATTCCGCCCTGAGAGACCTAGATGCGAAGGTCTTCGACATAATCCCTGAGTTCACCAAGAGGACGAGGGGACCCGTCTAATCCCCCTAATTTCTTTCGCAGTCAAGTTGTGACAATCCTATTTTTTTTGCCTACTATGCGTGCGAGCCTAAGCACTTGGGGATTCTATAGGCTGTCTCTGTGTGAATATACGCACACGCTATTTGACTTAAAAAAAGGTGGGATAGTTTACCTCTTACCTAAAGTCCTCAGAGTCCGACCTCATCATTGGGTAGACGCCTTCTGTAGGCATCCCCGACTTTGCCACCACATCTTTCACAGACTTCAGGTCTTTTCCGTTCCACTCACAGAGTATCTTCACTATTTTTCCTTTATCGTTTAACTGAGCCCAGCTGGAAACCCAGTAGGCATCTAAGGTGCAGAGAGACTTGGCCTTCTTCCCGAGTGGGGTAGCCTCTTCGACGCTTGCAGGATTAGGTAAGGGGTGAACTGCTAGGAATTTCGGCATTCAACACACCCCAATAACCGTTCTATGAAAGAGTTATTTATCCATTACTCTTACACCCAGCTCCATGTGCGCTGTGGACGGACCCCAAACCGAAAATGGTGTGCATCGCGCGCGCGAACGTTTTATTTTAGTAAAGTTTTTTATATTATTCGTTTTAGCTGCCTCTAAACTGTTGAAATAGCCATTTAGCAACGAGTATGATCATGAAGATGAAGAGGGCGACGAGCACAATGGTTGCGCCCGAAGCAGAGTCAAGAACGATCGACGTGAGGAGGCCAAGGACGACGCTCACGACTCCGAAAATTGGTGAGATCAGGATCGTCTGTTTGAATGAGCCGCTTACTTGGAGGCTCATTAGTGCTGGGAGGACAAGCATCGCTGATATGAGCAGCACACCAACGATCGGTATCGAGGCTATCACAACTATTCCGGAGAGGATACTCACGAGGTATTCGAAGAGGCTTGTGTTGATGCCCGAAGCTCGTGCCTGGGTTTCGTCGAAGGCCGTTGAGAATAGCTCTTTGTAGAAGAGTAATACTGTGACGAGGGTGATGAGCATTACGGCTAGGGCTATAGTAATCTGAGGTGTTTCGACAAGCAGTATGCTGCCGAAAAGGAGGCTGTCGATGTTCACGCCGTAGCCTCTCGCGAGGCTCAGGAGCACAATGCCTGATGCGAGTCCCAGTTGGAGGATGACGGCCACGGCGGCGTCGCCGGAGATCTTCGTAGAGCGCGTCGCTTTAGTTATTCCAATGGAGCCGAGGATAACAACGACAGCAGCCGCCCATAGAGGAACGACATTGAGATAGTAGCCGAGCGCTAGCCCACCAAAAGCTGTGTGTGCCAGGCCGTCTCCGATGAGCGACATCTTCTTTAGGACTATGAAAACCCCGATTATGGAGCTGGGCACCGCAATGATGACGCCTATGAGGAATGCCCGCTGGATAAAGGGCTGGCTGAGCAGGAGAAGCAGGTTATCAGGCGTGATCATGATGCTTCATCAGCTCCACTTGGTATTCATACATGCTCGAGAGGATCTCTCCGGTCAGCTCGGAGGTGTGGTCGCAGAAGAAGAGGGAACCGTTGAGGCACACGACCCTATTGGCGAGTTTTGTTACGACAGCGACGTCATGTGATGAGAGAATGATGGTTATCTTCTTCTCTTTGTTCAGTATGCCGAGTGTCTCGTAGAATCCGGCTCTGGAGGCTGTGTCGACTCCGCTTGTGGGTTCGTCGAGGATGAGTAGTCTTGGTTTCCCAGCGAGGGCCTTGGCTACGAGGACACGTTGGAACTGACCACCTGAGAGCTGTCCGATCTTTCTGTTCCTGAGGTCGGAGATTCCGAGTAGCGTTAGTGCTTCCTCTGCCTCGCGGTGGTCCTCATTCGTTATTCTGTGGAGAAGCCCTGCGTGGGGTACTAGACCAAGCAGGACGGTCTCGTAGACTGTTGAGGGGAAATTCACGTCGATGCCAATGGTCCTCTGGGGGACGTATCCGATCTTCCGTAGGCTGTCGCTGGAGATGGGTTGGCCGAATAGCCTGACTGTGCCGCTGCTTGGTGGCGTGAGTCCAAGCAGCACGTTAAGGAGGGTGGATTTGCCCGCCCCATTTGGTCCCATTACCCCGACGAAGTCACCTTCGTAAACATCTAGAGATATGTGTTCGAGGGCGTGAATTCCGCCGGGATAGACCACTCCCACGTCCCTGAGCTCGACGATAGTCTCAGCTTCACCCGACATTGTTCAGAGCCAGCTTTATGTTCGTTAGATTATCCTGCATCAGTGTGATGTAGTTCTTACCCACCGCTTTATCCGCTTCGGTGAGTCCCTCGATGGGATTCATGTTTACCAACGTCGCGTTCGTCTGGGTTCCTATGGACTCCGATATGGCTGGATTTTCTAAAGACTCGTAGCCCACATATCGTAGGTGGTATTTGTTTATTACAGTTATCACGTTCTCTATGTCACTTGGGGTAGGCTCCTCCTGAAATGGGCCCAGTATGGGTACCTGTGTAAGGTTATAGCGGTTCGCGAAATAGGCAAAGGCCTCGTGGAAAGTGACGAAGACGCGCGTCTTAGTGTGCTGCGTAGCGTTTACCATTTCTTCGTTTAGAGCATCGAGCCTGGACTCGTAGGTTTTCCCGTTCGAGATGAAGTATTGAGCATCCGCTGGGTCTGCCTTGACCAAGCCTTGGACGATATTCTGGACCTGCTGCTTGGCGTTTACTGGATCTAACCAGATATGAGGATCAACGGTCCTATCATCCCTCTGAAAAGCAGGGGCCACCGGCAGGAGCGTGACTCCCTGACTCGTGTCGATGACAACAAGCTTCTGATTATTCGCTGTGGTTATAATGCTTGGTGTCCAGGGCTCCAGCCCAGCCCCATTGTATATGAGGACATCAGCTTTTACGACCTGTTCGATGATGGATGGAGTGGGTTCAAAGTCGTGTACGTCCTGAGTCTCGGGGACGAGCAGCGAGACACTCACCTTGTTTCCGCCAACATTCGTTGTAAAATCGTATATGGGGTAGAAAGTAGTTACGACGTTGAGGGTCTTGTTTTGTTCAGTTGTTGTTGGGTTTGAGATGTGAAGAAAGTAGATGGAGAAAGCCAAGATTGCCAGGGCTGCGACAATGATCGAGGTGAGTGTGCTTATTTTCATGGGTAGCACTGACCAACCCATTCTTATTAACATTATTAATAATGTTAATAATTATTCTTACATTATGCCCTTATTATTATTAAACTTAAACTCAAATAACACGCGATAATTATAACAATACCCTCCTTCACTACCTTCGAGCACCTCTCACCCACCACGATGTGGGTTCGCTTTAAAACATCCAGCCGACACGACTTCAGTGCTTCATGACCCTATTCATCGACGCCCAGCGGCTAGCATCCAGCCAGGAAGAAACAGGCGTATCCACAGGCAGCCCACAGCTCGATGAACTCACCGGCGGCGTCAAGGCCGAGACCCTCTACTTATTCTACGGCGAGGAGGAACTCACGGACACCCTCTTCACTCACCTTCTCGCCAACAGCCTCAAGCCCACTGATAGTTGTCCGGAACCCGGGGTCGCCTACGTCATCTGCGGAAACTACCGCGTGGAGCGCATCGTCGTAGACACAGAGCCACTCATCCAACTCATCGAGGCCACGGGCCAACTGCCAGAGGATGCTCTGAAGCGTGTCCACGTGCTCGTCGCCTCCTCCGCCGACCAGCAGGCGAACCTCACGGCGGAGCTCGAAAGGGTCATGAGATCCAGCAGGGACATGCGTCTCGTCCTTGTGAAGGGAATATACAAGCTCGACAGAGACGACGCCCGGAAGAGGAACAGGAGCCGCGTCCACGAGGAGATCCAGCGCAGCATAGCCTCCATGAAGAGGATATGCGCCGAGACTGGGATTCCCCTCGTCGCCTCCGCCATGGAGAGCCGCAGGGGCCGCGTACCCGTCCCCGAGGCGAGCAGCTACCTCGACCACCTCGCCGGCGTCATCATCTACCTGAGGCGAAGGGAGAGGGGGACACGCTACAACCGCGCCTACGTGCTCAAGTCCCCCCTCACCATGCAGCGCGCGAAGGAGTACGCATACGAGGATGAATCAACGATGGGGAGAACGACACCGCCGATCCGGATGAGCTTCGAGGACCTCCTTGCGAGGCTCCGAAGCGAGTACAGGGAGGCCCTCGTCAAGCAGGGCAGGAGGGAGGCATTTGACCGCCTCGTGGAGGCGTGGAGCGCAGAGCTGGGCGCCATAAGCTACGCCGAGTCCCTCAGTCTCATGGACCTAATCCTGCTCACCGGCCTCGTGGACGACCGCCGAGTCTCCGAGGAGCTGAGTACCCGCCTCACCGACATCGAGAGGCGCCTCGCCAGACTCGAGAAGTGACCGAGGTAGAGAGATATGTCCCACAGAGGCTGGTTACTCGACCCCTACATCCGCGGGAAGGACGCCCACCTCTGGCTCAAGACCACGGAGGGTGAAACCCTTCACCTCACCGAGAGGCACTACCCCCGATTCACGACTCAGCCCACCCCCGGCTTAGCCGTCGATGACCTCTGCTACCTGCTAGAAGAACACAAGTTGGTGCACTCCGCCGAGCCCGTAGAGAGATACACAACCCTAGCCATGGATCGCCTGGAATACGTAGTCGAGGTTAGGATCGACTCCGCCCAGTCCCTCGACAAGGTCGTAGAATACGCGAGGGGTCTCAGGGAGGTTAAGGAGGTCTTCGACGTGGGTCTCTCCCCCATCCAGTGGTACCTCATCGAGAAGGGGGTAGCCCCCACGAGTCTATGCGAGTTCGAGGTGCAGGGCACAGCCCTGAAGGGTATCAGGGTCCTTGAGGATGATAGGGTTGAGCCACCACCATTCAAGACCATGCTCATCAAACTCCCCGACGCCGGAGCGATCACCTCCATCGACGTTTACGATGTTGAAGATGCACTCACGCGTAGCCTCAGTGGCGCGGAGGCCGATGTCCTCGCAGATCTAAAGGTGTTGCTCGATGAGGAAGACCCTGACGTCGTCGTCCTCAACGATACCAACTTGATACGCTGGGTCACCCAGAAGGCCACCCAACATGGCCTGAGCCTCGGCTTCGGCAGAGAGGGGGAGCCCACCCACGGGCGGATAATACTCGGCTACCACAGCTGGGCCGACATGGGCCTCGCGGGGCTCCAAGAGAGGTCCCTCTTCACACTCGCTCCCATGGGGGTGAGCAGCGACTGGGAGGCGGGGAAGACCATAGACAGCCGTCAGTGCTACGAGGCATACCGCCAGCGCGTCCTCGTCCCCGAGATGAAGGGCGGCTACGTCTCCTCCATGAACGCGTGGGAGATGGTTAAGCGCGACAGAGGAGGCATGCTCTTCACCCCACAGGCTGGCCTCCACGAGAATGTGGGCTGCATCGACTTCGAGTCCATGTTCCCCAGCATAATAAGCCGCCGGAACGTGAGCTACGAGACAGTCACCGAGGAGGGCGTCGACCAGACCAGACCCGGCTTCATGGGTCGCTTCACCGCCCCCACCCTGGAGAGGCGATTCAGGTTCAAACACATGAAGAAGCAGCTCCAGCCGGGCTCGAGGGAGTGGGCTTGGTGCGAGCAGAGGCAGGCGAGCCTCAAACTCATGCTCGTCGTAATCTACGGCTACAGCGGCTGCTACGCAAACAGGTTCGCCAACGTCCGAGTCTTCCAGGAGATAAACAGGCAGGCCCGGGGAGCCCTGGTGAAGGCCCTCAATATCACCATGGGGAGAGGCTTCGAGGTCGTATATGGCAACACCGACGCCCTCTACACGAAGAGACTCGGCGCCACCGAGGCCGACTACGAGGAACTCGCCGCCGAGATCGCGGAGGCGACGGGACTCCCCATCAAACTGGACAAGCACTTCAAGTTCCTCGTCCTCCTCGGCAAAACCACCGACCCCCTCCAGGGAGCGTCAAACAGGTACTATGGAAAGCTCACCGACGGCTCCCTCTTCTACCGTGGAATAGAGCTAAGGAAACACGATACCCCCCCATACATGAATCGTCTCCAGGAACGCGTCATGGCGACCCTACTCGACACTGATGACGCTGAGGGCGTCCTGAGGAGCGGGCTGCCAAGGTCCCTAACAATCGCGAACAGGGCCTTCGAGGACCTGCGCCGAGGTCGGGTGGATGCAAGGGAGCTTATCATCTCCAAGAGGTTATCACGGGAACTCACCCAGTACCGAAGCCTCCAGGCCCACGTCGTAGTGGCCATCCTCGGCGCCGAGGAGGAGGGATACTCCCACTACGTCTACGCGAACTCGGAGAGCAGCAACCCCTTCCTCCGAGTCAAGACCTCCTTCATGGTCGGCGATGCTGGTGAAAGATACGACCGTAAGAAGTACACCGAGCTGGCGAGGAGGACCGTCATGAGTCTCCTCAGTCCCTTCGTCAGCGGTGACAGGCTAACTGGTCAGAGCCTCAGAGGGAGCCGCCTCGAGGACTACCTGACGGCTTAGCCGCGCGTGCATCTTCTCCTAATATTAAAGCTTAAATTCAACCTATACACGACGCTGGGTGATGAGCATCGAATACGACACCTCAAGAGAGGGACTAAGCGCAGTCCTTAAGGACTGGCAAACCGAAGCACTCCGCGCCGTCTGGAAAAGCAAAGACGGACTTAACTCTCGACGAGTCTGGGAACAGACTAACGTAGCCCTGAAACCGGTCACAATCAGCCGCGCAAGTATAATCAACTTCCTCGAAGCCATGCGCGAAATGGGTGTACTAAACGGCGAGGAGAAGACCGGAAAAGGTGGCCACCACTGGGTCTACAAACCAGCGATGGACGAGGCTGGCTTCAAACACTTCATAGCTTTCAAATTACTCGAAAGGCTGATGACCAACTTCCCCGAGGAAACACGGAAGGCCCTCAAGAACCTAACTTGACTCGAATCCAGTTACCTGATCCCAGTCTGCGTTAGAAGAGCAACCACCCTTTTTATCACTGGCGAAGGCCCTGTAATCCGTCTCAAATCATATCTACCCCTAATCGACTCGATCTCTACTATTCAATAGTCCTTAAAGCGTTGTTATTACTTTACCTCGACTTCTGTATCTCCTTGTGTGCACAACATAGATCCCAGACTGATCGATGGAAGATTAATCCTTCATCTCAGGCAGAATATTATCTGACCCTCATCTTCCATCCTGCCTAAACTGTGCGATTAACGCAGATTATCCGCACGCGGAATTGGTGTATCCAAACGACAAATGAGCCATCCTCAGTCCTCACCCTTCATGTACCGATATGTTATCCCCGCCGAAACAAGTGCGAAGGCGGATAACACTGAATACATGTAGATCGGAGGAGCGCCCGATTCCAGTATCAACGGTGCAATGTACATTCCCACCGCCATACCGATGTACCTCGCTGAGTTGAGCAATCCCATTCCCTGCCCTGTCGTCCCCGACTTTCCACCAAGCAAGTTCTGAGGTAACCCAGCTTGGACAACACTTCCAAGTACCCTCATAACAATAAAGACGATGGGACTGAAGGCGAACGCAGTAGCCTCGATCACGACAGCTGCCAGGAGTTGGAAGAGTGTGATCTTCCTCCCTGACGACAACCTCGTCAGAATTGGTGCAGCCGCGGCGTAAGCCAAGCCATTGGCAATAGTCGCGATTGTGGTCCAAGTGAGGAGGGAAGCTGAGGCGATCCCAAGAGATGAGAGGAAGTACGGAACCACCGGCGTGATAAAGTTAATCCCAGCATAGGCGCAGAATAAAGCGCCAGCTGTAGGTAAGATAGACTTAAGATCCGTTAAGGTAAATACCTCCTTCTTCTTTCCCTCTGGTTTCGCTGTCTTCATCAATAAAATCAGTGGAAATATTGATGCGAAGACGACGGCCTGCATGAAAACCGTCCAGCGATAGCCAATCACTGCAGCGAGCGCCCCACCCAACCCCGGTGCGATTATGCTGCTGATTGTCGAGGCGGCAATCTGGTATCCTAGGTACTTTCTCAAGTTATTAGGTGAAGCGACGATGCCGACAACGACGAAGAGTATCGTGCTCAACCCACCGAAAAGACTCTGAACGACCCTCAGGGCGACGAGCTGTGTTACGTTCTGTGAGAATGCCATCGCTGCGTATGTCGCGATATTACCGATGAGGACGATGATCAGCACCTTCTTCGTGCCGACTTTATCGCAGATCCACCCCCAAACCGGAGCCGTGAACGCCATGCCACCATACCAGGCGAGGTTCGACAAACCGGTCCAATATGTGGCGTTGACAAGTGTCTCACTCAGGTCTTTGTTTATGAAGAGGGGCATGAAGCTCCCCATCAGACCGAATGCTAAGGAGCAGAGGAACTGCGCGATGATAGATGCCTTTAGTGTATCGGCTACCAGATCTTTCAGATCGCTTGGAGTTGGTACACGCAAATGGAGCTACCTTCTAGTAGGCGCCTGAGGTTGGCATCACGGAAGCCGCTGGCAGATTTAAAGAAAGCGGTCGAACATAATCTTCATAGCGAAAAATAGACGAACCCTGGAAAAGACAACATTAACCATTTGGACATTATAATCTCTAAGAATACACCTAATTTAAGAACGGCTCTATCATATTGGAGCCTACTCTCCTCGTACCTTTACTCACCAGGCTTCAGATTCAAAGTCTCAGGTATAGTCGCGAGTGCACCACCAGAAAGCACTGTAGACGCAATTAGCAATAGAAGTACTGAAGTCGGATTAACAACGTTCCATAGCAGCCCAGCAGAGATGGGGACAATGATCCCGACCACCCCACCGAAGAGCCCAAGGAGACCACTCCAGCTCCCAAGAAGACTAATTGGTACTAGCTCCGCACGCATGGCGTTCCCAGTAACAATGCCCAATGTATAGAATCCTTGGAAGATACCAGCCACTATTAACATAAAGGAGCCCCCCTCAGGTGCGACAGCGAGCAACACCAGTGATAGAGCGTATAGCGGCATGCAAAGAAACACCATCTTCTTCCGACCAAACCTGTCAGCCAACCTCCCTACTGGAATAGATAGCAGAAGAGGAACGAGCAGAGAAGCTGTGGCCATCCCCCCTATTGTGAATGGGTCAGCTCTCTTCACTTGAGCAGCATAGAGTGGGATGTAGATCGCGTTGAGGTAGAAGGGAACCATCTGAATGCTTTGGTAAAGGAGGAACCTCTTCACAGCAACGCCCTTCTTCAACACCTCCCGGATACCATCTTGAATTCCAAGACCCACTCTGGGGCTCAACCTACTCTTCGGATCGCTGAACCATATTACAACTAACAAAAACTCGAAGACAATCACACCCAACTGTATAAAGAAGAGGGGCCTGATCCCCGCCGCATTCAACCCCCCAGACAAAGCGATCACCGTCGCCCCCACGATTGGAGCTAAAATCCCGGAGATCGAAGCCAAACTGTCACAGAGCTGCATTCCAACGGCTCTGTCTTCATTGATCAACGAGCTTCCACAGACGACGGGACAGGATGTCTGATTGACCTTAATCGCTAGCGTGAAGATAAACAACGCCGGGATCGTAAGCAACCAATTAGTGGCTAACCCAAACAGCAACGAACCAATTGCCATGAAGATAGTTCCGAACAAGAACGTCTTCTTGAGACCGTACCTGTCAATTGCCCACCCAGCAGGCAGAGACGTGAGGGTTGTCCCCACCCCCGCTAGACTGTTAGCTAACCCCACCTGGATAGAGTTCGCACCCAATGCGATGAGGTAGATTGACTGATACTGCTGAACTAGCAGGTTCGCGAAGTTCTCAACGGACCTCCTGACCATGTTGACGTTGAAGGCCTTCTCCTGTTTGGTGAGGAAGTGGACGCCCTTGGAAAGCAAACCCTCTGAGTTACCCATGTTTTCTCCAGCTTAGCCGATGAAGATTTCCCGAGACCAGGGAGTCATACTACCATCTCCCCCAGCCCTACAATATAATAATCACGTTTTTGAGAATGTCGAAAGCTCGAAATCTATTAAATTTTCCAAGAATATGTCTATTTCTTTACTAGGTTTTTTCTCTGGTACTAAATCTGAGATAGAAACCCAAGAGTATACCGATCACTAGTCCCCCGAGATGTGCGCCGTGTGCTACATCGTCTGGCAGAAACAATCCAGTGTAGTCGAGGATAGAGTATCCTATGACCGCTAACACCATCGGAACAGGCACCATGAACCCCACGAATACGATAAGCAACGGCGCTAGGACAGCGAGTGCTCCCATCACACCATAGATGGCACCTGAGGCCCCCAGAGACGGTGTAAAGGGATCAGGAGAGGTGATCATGTAACCAATGTTCCCAATGATCCCCGAGACGAAGAATACTAGGAGGAAGCTCCTAGGACCAACCCTTCTCTCAAGGTATGTCCCAAAGTAGAACAGAACAATCATGTTGACGAGAATGTGGTCTATCCCAGCGTGCAGGAAGATCGACGTCACAAACATCCAGGGGTAGGCGAAAGCGTAAGCGGGGTAGAACATAAAAATTTCCCAGCCCTCGGTAAAATTCTGCGCGATGAAGACAACGATGGTGAACGCTATTAGAATGTAAGTCCATCTGACGGGGTAGGAGTCATCCATCACCCTAAGCCAGAACGTTTCAAGATTTCTACCTACCGACGCACAAAATCATTGCGGCAACAATGATATTGATTTAAGTTCAACCTCGAGAACCTATTCCGTCAATCCAGAAGGCACATGATTTGAACTACAAGTGGACAGTACTCACCGTCACAACCATAGGGGTGCTAATGGCTGGGATAGACTCCCGAATAATCATCGTTGGTCTCCCCCAGGTCGCCGCAGCCCTCGGCGCAGACGCCGAACAGGCCATCTGGTTTACGCAAGCATACACACTCGGCAGCACCATCATCCTTCTCCTAGTCGGTAGAGTAACGGACATCTTCGGAAGAGTCAAGATCTACATCTCAGGTTTTTTCCTCTTCACATTAGGATCAGCCCTAATCAGTCTCTCCGGAACCCCAACCCAAGTTATCTTCTTCAGGTTCCTTCAAGGCGTCGGATCGGGGATTCTCAGCGTCAACAGCGTAGCAATGATAGTGGACGCCACTCCTGTCAAAGAGCTCGGCTTCGCCCTCGGCCTCAACTTTAGCTCCTTCAGGTTCGGAGCCATGGCTGGCCTCACCCTCAGCGGGGTCCTCCTCGCCCTCCTCGACTGGAGAGCCCTCTTCTACATCAACGTTCCCATCGGCATCTTCGGCATCTTCTGGGCTTGGAAACGGCTCAAGGAAGTCGGCATACTCGAAAAAAGTTCTCCGATCGATTGGATAGGTTTCCTGACATTCACGGTCTCAATTACCACATTTCTCTTCGCATTAACTTTTGACGCCTACGGAATGGCAGACCGTGACATCGTATACATCCTCCTCGTAATCGCTATACTAAGCATAGCTGCATTCGTGAGTTACGAAAGACGCCAGGAACACCCACTTCTCGACCTTCGCCTACTCGGAATAAGAGAATTCTCCGGAGGCGTAATCGCTCAACTACTCAATGCAGCAGCATGGGGAGCAGTCCTACTTCTCCTTAGCCTATACCTACAACTCGTTGTTGGCCTCAGCCCCTTCGACGCAGGTATTAGACTGATTCCATTCGAGTTAGCCAGCCTCGCCTTTGGTGCGCTCAGCGGGAAACTCTCAGATAAATTCGGACCCCTCCCCTTCACAACAGGCGGACTGGCCATCACAAGCCTCTCACTCTACCTCTTCTCGACCGTAGACGCCTCAACCCCATACTTGACGTTACTCGTCTACATGATGATCTTCGGTATAGGAACAGGACTATTCGGCTCACCAAACATGAGCTCCATAATGGGCTCCGTCCCAGCCGAGAGGAGAGGCGTAGCCTCCGCATTCAGAAATACAATGTTCAACATTGGCTTCACGATAAGTCTGAACCTAGCAGTAATCTTGTTGACACTAAAGATCTCATACCCGCTGCTCAGCCAAATATTAACCTCCCTAACCCCCGTCGACATCGGCGATAAACATCAATTCGTCTTGGCACTCCAGCAAACATACCTCTATCTCGCAGTGCTGAACACGATCGCCATCATACCATCCGTCCTACGTGGGAAAAGAACAAGCAACAACGCACCACTCTCACCCAATGAAGCGGTTATGGATATCTAAAAAACCCAGTTTCAGAACGTAAAAACTACCTCGATTTTCTATAGATCAGCGAAAGGAACACGGGCGGATATGTAATATCTGCCTCTGTGTTTAATTTCAGGTATTGTAATAATATATTTAGGTTGGGAGGAGTTCGAACGTCGAAAGACCGTTTCAAAATCAAAGAAAAATGGCTTTTAATATTTCTACTAATACTCACAGGCTTGATACCAGTATCCCAACCTGTCCACGCCATCGATTCTACACATCCCATCATAATAGTTGATTTCGACCTTCAAGTTGACCCTGGGTCCTCGCTAATGGTTAGACGAGCAGTCAATCAAGCCATCTCCGAAAATGCATCGGCACTCATAATCAAGATGAATACACCTGGTGGACTGCTCAACGACATGACCTCGATCGTAACCGCTATCGCCGATGCTAACGAGAAGGGCATACCTACATATACCTATATACCCCCCAACTCGTTAGGTGCCTCGGCTGGGAGTTATATCGCGTTAGCCAGTAACAAGATCCTCATGGGGGAGGGCTCCGTCATCGGTCCCAGCACCCCAATAGTAGTTAATGGCACACCTCTCGAAGAGAACCATACCTCTGCGACTATGCTTAAACTGCTGGTTGGTCTCGCCGAGAAGTGGGGACACAACACAACAGCTGCATCCAAAATGGTAGAGAACGATCAAGCCTACTCGACAAATGAGGCCGTCAAATTCCACATCGTTGATGGCGTCGCAAACTCACTCCCAGAAGCACTAACCAAACTTGGCCTAACCAATAATCCCCAAGAGACCATCGATGAGAACCTCTACGAGCAATTCATCGGAGCTCTAAGCAACCCGATCCTAGATGGAGTACTGATGATAGTAGGAGTCATCGCGATAGTACTGGATATTCAGCACGGAAGCATACTTCTAACTATAATCGGTGCTGTTTCGATAATCTCCGGGCTGATCGGCGCAGAGGTCATCAATGCATCCATCCTCGGATTTGTAATAATTGCTATCTCAGCGGTCCTGATATTCCTCGAGCTCAAACTCGCACACGGATTCGCGTTGATGGCCGGTGTTATCTTAGGTGCTTTCGGGATACTCTATCTAGCTAATGGACTGAGCTACTCGCCTTCTCCAATTACACAAACTACCAACATCGAAATCTTAGCGATAATCATGATGGGCGTCCTCATTGGGCTTTATTTCCGGTGGGTCATCGGGCCAATAAGGCAGAAACCGAAATTAACAGGGCCCGAAGCGATGATGAACCAAACAGGAGTCGCCGTCACAGATCTATCTCCTACGGGAGAGGTCCGGGTGTATGGAATAGTTTGGAGAGCAGAGTCTAATACAGGCCAAATTATAAAAGGCCAGAACATAAAGGTGAAAGGTCTAGACAGGCTTGTCCTCATCGTTGAAAAGGAAGAAAAACCCCAGTAAAATAGCTGATTCTTCTCATAAAACTCAAGGTTATAAGAAACTACCCCCAACAACTATTCAGAGGTAAGGTGGAAAAGCGATGGACTTCGTAACTTTAGGCATTGAAGCATTGATCATCATCATTGTTGTGGCTATCCTGCTAAGCGGAATCAAGATCCTTAAGGAGTGGGAGAGGGCGCCACTCCTTATGCTCGGTAGGTACAGGGGAATGAAGGGACCGGGAATTATCTACGTTCCACCCTTTATTGGGAATGTTCCGTTCGTAATATCAACCCGGCTGCAGGTCGTCTCATTTAAAACGGAGCAGAGTTTGACGAAGGACAACATTCCTGTGGCTGTCGACTCCGTGATGTACTTCCAGCCAGTGGACCTCCAGAAGGTGATTTTAAATGTGAACGACTTCAACCAAGCCACCCAACTCGCCGCTCAGACCACCCTCAGGGAGGTAATTGGTCAAGCGTCATTTGATGAGCTCCTCACAGAGCGTGAGAGGGTAGGAAACATCGCCCGTGGGATAATTGACAGCAAGACTGAGGCCTGGGGTATAAAAGTCACCTCCGTCGAGATCCGCGATGTAGGGATCCCGCAGGCTCTTCAGGATGCGATGTCTCGTCAGGCTCAGGCGGAGAGGGAGAGGCGGGCAAGGGTCACACTCTCACTCGCGGAGTACGAGTCTGCGGAGAAGATGGTCCAGGCGGCCAACATGTACAAAGACAACGATAGAGCTTTCGAGCTGAGATGGATGAACATCGTCTACGAGCTTGGACTCCAGGGGAAGAACCTCATGATACTCGTCCCCTCAAACATACCGACAGCCGGCCCGGGTGGGCAGATGTCGATGATGGGGATCTACGGCGTCAACCAGTTCCCGAAACCCGGCGAAGTTACTCAAAATACGTCTAATGACTCGACGCAGAAAACCCAGTAGTGTTCTCCTAAGAAGGAATTTTTTTTATATTGTTTTTCCTGTTCACAAAATAGACGCCCGTAAGAACCATCAATATCCCAACGACTTGGTAGCTGTTTATCATCTCCCCAAGCAGCGCAGCACCGACTATGAAGGCCACGATCGGTACCATCAGGCTCGAGGAGGAGACTGTCACAGCATCCTCGTTCTTTAGCAGGTCAAACCATAGGACAAAAGCCACAGCGGTAGCGAGCACTGTCATATATCCAACGGATAAGACATATGGCAACTCTGTCGGGAAACTTATCCCGCCTGTCGAAAGCGCGAATGGAAGCAACAGAAAGGAACCCAAAGCCACCTCTATGAAGCTCATCCAGTATGGGTGAACCACATCCGACACCAACTTATAGCCAACTATCGATACTGCCCAAAGGAACGCGCTCAACACCAGATAAATAATCGCTGAGAACGCCCCACCTCCTCCAAGCTGCTCAATATAGATCACACCGATCCCCGCGAAACCTAGCAGGGCGCTGCCTAGTTTTACCTTCGTTATCTCTCCCCTGAGGAAAATGGCCGACAGACCGAATACGAAGAGCGGCTGAGTATATGTGAGAATAGCGCTTATTCCAGAGTTCTCCGCACCGAGGGCGAACATCATGAAGACATTGCTGAACACCCAGGAAGCCGCAGCCACTGCCAAGATCCCGATAGTCTTGAACTCCCACTTGATACCATTTCTACATAGTAAGAGTAGCGGAGCGATCATGAAGGTTGAGAAGAACAATCTCTGCCAGAGTAAGTTCATAGGCGAAACATAGTTGAGTCCAATCTTCATGTTGGCCCAATTACCGCCCCAAATTGCGACCACCAAGAACAAGAAGATCCAGTTTCTTCGATTCTTCAACCCGCTGACCTAGACTGTGAGAACCACGCGTCTGAGATATTAGAATTCCTTTCATTTCTTATTATCAAAAATAAAATAAATCTCATGTTTGAAGTTTTAGAAGAATGCATTTTTTGTTTTTTTGGGATCATCTTTTAAAAAAAACGGGTTGGCTCTCGCTATTTTAGAAGCTCATATAGGAGTTCCGCGACATTTTTTGCACCCTCTTCGACCTCCGGAGTCAGCCCCTCACCCAAGCCAATTTCGACTCCTTGTATGCAAAGCAGCTTAACATTATCACATATCGATTTTCTTACGTAGTCAGCAAAGATGTTCAGAGGGAGGCTGTGAGTAGACACAGAGACATTGGCTATCATTTGGGTAGGTATGATCTTTCCTTCTCCGGGTTCTCCATTGAAGTTGGCGGCATCGATGAGAAGAATATGGGTCGGAGAGTAGTCTCTGATTGCACCCGTGTAGCTCTCAGGCACAGTCTCTGCTCGCAAGAGTAATATGTTTCTCAGATTTTTTTCCTCGAGAAGCTCAATGACACGAAGCCCCACGCCGTCGTCCCGCCTAATCGGACTGCCTATTCCAACGAGAACAACACGTCTACCCTCAGCTGCTCCGAAGAAGGCGTGGAGCTCCGCTCTCAAAGCCATATCAAATAGGGTTTGGTTGCTGAGGATTAAAACGCTATTCCACGGCAACGCCTGTGATCTTTTGGTATAGATCGAGGGCGTTTGCCCTAGACTCGACGCCCTCGAGAACCGCTATCCCTGTTTTGAAGATGCTCCCCTTAAGATCTTTCCCATCTGAGAAGGATACACCGAAACGAGATTGGAGAAGTTCTCCCAGACTTAATTTCTCACATTTTTTTGTGATTGTACCCATATCGAGATCGACCAACTTAGCGGGAGTAATCGTAAATACTCTCCTACCCTCCCGCCCACAGACCTCTTCCACTGGATCGAACTTTTCATTTCTCACCTTTCTTTCCCCACAGGCACTGCACGATCCAGCCTTCACGAGATTGATAATCTCGAGGCTAAGATCCTCCAAGTCAAAGAAGAGAAGTTTGCTCGCTAGATTGGGTTTCTTACCCAAGATTATCCTCATCGCTTCGGAGACTTGGATGCTGGCCACTATGCTTATCACCGAGGGAATTACACCGACCGTCGCACAAGTCGGGACTGTTGTCTCATCGATATTCCCCTGCCAACACTCAAGGCAGGGCGTCTCCCCAGGGAGTATGGTGGAAATGTTCCCGACATGAGTTATCACAGCACCGTAGATGTATGGGATCTTGTTGTCTATGCAGGCTCGGTTAAGGGCGAGACGTGTTGTAAGTCGATCCAGACCATCGACAACGAGATCAACACCCTCTACAAGTTTGCCAGCTGTGCGATCGTTGATTGTTACCGGGAGGGCCTCGATCTTTATGAAAGGGTTCACTTTATTGAGTCGCATCTCGGCTGCCTCAACCTTGGGGTATCCGACGACGTCTATACCATAGAGGTGCTGCCTCTGCAGGTTGCTCATCTCGACAATGTCCCTGTCAACGAGTCTCAGATGGCCAACACCCATTGAGGCCAGCTGAACGGCGAGTTGGCATCCGAGCCCGCCCATGCCGGCTACCAAAACACTCGCCCGCTTGAGCCTTCTCTGTCCCTTGAGCCCGATCTCAGCGAGGACTAACTGGCGTGAATAATAAGCAAGTTCTTCTGACTTAAAGTCCGTATTAGCTGACCCCATAACCTAGAGAACATAATGGTAATTGAAAAAAGTGTCTGAAGCGGAATTTATTAGAATATTTGTTCTAAATATTCTAAACCATTAACAGATTAGATCAGTGTAAGATAAGTCGAAAAGAATCAAATGAACCAGATCTCTGCCATTATTTTTCTTTAAATTTAAATGATAAATATATTGAAAAATACATCACAACGACCTTAATTCCCTAAATATTAAATTATTTTCATATTTCGCTGTGGTTGCTATATAATTATCGATGATCTGAATATCCGTAGCGTTGAGGTTTGCTTGTTTGATGTTGTCGAGATTTTTTGATGCAGTATCGGCATTGCTGAATGTAAATACATAACGAGTAATTACGGAATTATCCTCATATCTAATTGATGTCGATGTAGCTACAACATCACTCACAGCATAAGGGAGTGTTGAATACGAAAAACCAAGTTCATCATTTTTCCCTGACAGCAGGAGATAAAAGGATGCTTTTACATCGGGTCTCCCGGTAAACTGATTCGTTTCGAGTTCTGTGTCGAGCGCTTTTTTTAATAAATCTAAACCTTTATCGCCGTCAGCATAAAGAAGATAACCTCCATCAAGCGTCGTATAGCCGGATACATATGCAGGAGAACTCGCCGTAACCCGGTTTACTTGAAAAATGATGTGTGTTCCATATGCGTTCTTCGTCTGACTTTTTTCAAGCTCATTCTTGAATGCTGAATAAGTGTCTTGATTGGGTTTAATTATATTTAGAGCGAGGTCCTCAGAGTTTGGATTAGGGTTTTGAAACAGGATCGTCGCGGAAAACTCTGAGTTAAGCACGGTGATTTGAGTCGTAATATTAGAGATCATAAGCAGCTTATTGGAGGAGAAAAGGGAGTAGTTACCAGTTTTTTGGAAAATTTGAGTAAAGTTCATCATCGTTACTTTTTCAGGATTAGATGACACAAATTTCATCCAATCTGGTATTTTAAAATCATAGGTTGATGGGAGATGTTGTATTGTTTGGTGCGAAGGCAGGTAGATAAAAAATAGTGTAGCCAACGAAAGAATTAGAAAAGTCAATGCAAATGAAATTATTAAGATCCTATTTCCACTATGGCCTCTTTTTTTATCCATTGATTGTCTACCTCTTCCGCTACAAATTTAAATAGGAAACTGACGAAGGATAACTCCGCTTGCTTACTATAAAACAAATTCTAGGAAAGTCTTTGCGTCTGTTATTGTATTTAATCATATTGAACCTAGTTTCTAGTTTCGCTGTATCTATGTTTTTTTCGGGGAGTTTCGACTTGAACCAGGTTTCTGGCTTCTATGGGAACTTTTCGCTTTTTGAGGCCATGTTGTTTCTACTATTCGGAAGCGCGATCGACTTTAACCACACCGCGAAATGGTCCTCAGCCATGAAACTTCTCAAACTACGCAAGAGTGACTGGAACATCGAAGAGTCTCGTGAAGCTGAGAGAAGCGCCTTAGTGTACATATTCCTTGGGTTGTTTCTTTTTGTACAAATAATAATACTAGTCTTATTTGGGAGCTAGAATTAAGAAAATAAAAAAAAGGGAAAGAGGAGGTATGCTTACTTTTTCCTCATTACTGCGTATGCAGCTATGAGGATAGCTATTATCGCGATTGCTATCGAGGCGTATAGATATGTCGTCAGTGAGTTAACGCTGCTGTTAAGGGCTGTAACCTGGTTTGTGAGAGCTGTTACGTCTGTCTTCGTCGCTACCGTTGAGGTGAGGGTTGTTACAGAGTCTGCTGTTGCGTAGGGCTTCAGTGTGTTGGTTAGGATGTCCTGGAGAGTGTGTGTGGTGAACGTTTGGAC
>Ga0209777_10003317_pt1 | contig 20077 bp, 26 predicted proteins | sample FrelakmetHBP12HB_FD_187147 | JGI IMG/M metagenome (GOLD analysis project Ga0209777, IMG submission 187147) | Freshwater lake sediment microbial communities from the University of Notre Dame, USA, for methane emissions studies -HBP12 HB (SPAdes)... | ecosystem: Environmental > Aquatic >...
GCTGGAGAAGGTCCCAAGGGTTCGGCTGTTCGCCGATTAAAGTGGTACGTGAGCTGGGTTTAGAACGTCGTGAGACAGTTCGGTCCCTATCTGATGCGGGCGTAGGAAATTTGAGGAGAGCTGATCCCAGTACGAGAGGACCAGATTGGACGGACCGCCAGTGCACCAGTTATCACGCCAGTGGTATAGCTGGGTAGCTGAGTCCGGAAGGGATAAGCGCTGAATGCATCTAAGTGCTAAGCCCACTCCAAGACTAGATTTCCCTCCGGCGTAAGCCGGACTAAAGGCACCTGGAAGATGACCAGGTTGATAGGTCATAGATGTAAGCCCCGTGAGGGGTTTAGTCGAGTGATACTAATCTGCCGTGAGGCTTGATCGTAAATGAAGTCGCCGTAGGGGCGAGGTTACCTCGCCCCTACCAAGCGACCGAGTTTACAGTCCTAAAAGCTTTTCTGTAGCGCGGTCTCTTTGGAGACCCGCATGCTCTGGTATTGGTGATAAATCTGTAGGACGTGTCGCGCCGTTTGATGAATCAAGGGTGCCCCATCCGGCAGCTGCCGGACGGTGGGTTCCTGATACATAAATCAACGGTAGGTCGTTGGGAAGGGATTCCCAACGACAAACAATACACGCTCCGGGAAAATATCCCGGTGGCAATAACGAGAGGGTCACACCTGTTCCCATTCCGAACACAGCAGTTAAGCCTCTGAGTGTCGATGGTACTGCCTTGGAGACGAGGTGGGAGAGTAGATCGCTGCCGGATTAAATGAAGAAACCCCGCTTGGAGACAGGCGGGGTTTTTTGTTGGTGGTTTCAGGACAGGAACTATATTGTGGCCATGACGCCGAGAATTGCGATTCCGCACGACAAGATCGCCGAGTTCTGCAGGAAGAATCATATTCGCAAGCTGTCGCTGTTTGGTTCGGTGCTGCGGGATGACTTCACGGAGAATAGTGATATCGATTTGCTGGTTGAGTTCGAGCCAGGAACGAGACTCGGATTCGTATTCTTTGGGATGCAGGACCAGTTGTCGGAGATTCTTGGAAGAAAAGTGGATTTGAATACCAAAGGTGACCTGAGCAAGTATTTTGTTGACGAGGTACTAAGGGAGGCGCTTCCGCTGTATGACGCGACACGATGATACGGTTTATGTGCGGCACATGCTGGACGCGGCGAGAGAGGCAATCAAGCTTAGCGCGAGAATGAAGCGGACTGACTTAGCGCCGTTTGGCGTCGAAACGCTTGCATTGACGCGGTTGCTGGAGGTTACCGGTGAAGCCGCCCGACGTACGTCAGAAAACTTCAGGGCGAGGCACTCCGAGGTCGAATGGAAACAGATCGCAGGGACAAGGGATCGACTGATTCACGGCTACGATGTCGTGGATTTTGATAGGCTCTGGGACACCTGCACTAACGACCTTCCCCCTCTTGTAGCGAAGCTGGAAAAAGTCCTGCAAGACGAGGTGGGAGAGTAGATAGCTGCCGGTCTAAATAAAAAAGCCCCGATTCGAAAAGGGCATGGCTCTCTTGAGTTGGAGGGTATCGAAGAAGTGAGATTACACGCGGGGACTAGGTGAAATCGTTGTAAAATCTTAGGCTTTGGAGAATGCCGCGCATCCCTGTCTATGCTCCAACACGGTATTTCTTGCTTGGGGAATAATCCCCACAACGTATATTTCCATCAAGACTATGGCTTCTGAAATGAAGGAGGAAATGTATGATCAAGTGGTGGGAGACCATGAATCCGGGTTCGTTGACTCGTGTGATCCTTCTACAGATTGACTTAGAGGGGCATAGCGCGTGGTTTAAGGCAGAGGATAGTCAAAGCCGCTATGACGCTTACGAAAAGCGCTCCGAATTGGCTGCGTCAATGGAAAGGGGACTTGCAGGTTTCGGATATCACCGATTGTTTTGGGCTGGAGACGGGGGTGTGTTTGCATGTCGGATGTCACAAGAGGGATTTGTTGAAACTCTTTGTCAGGCCGCAGACAGGGCTTTCAAGAACTTCGCTTCGTGGAAGGAATCACATGGATCTCCTAGTCCAGAATTAGGGCTTCGAGTCACAGCTGAGTGCATAGAGGTTACGCTGGACGCCGAAGTAGGCAATTGGTCATCGCCGGACTTGAATAAGTTCTTGAAGTATGAAAGGAATATTGGAAGCCGAGATTGCTTCACCATCACAAACTCCGTCCGGCGGTTACTTCGAGAAGAATGTGCGAAGCGATTCGACAAAGAAGTACGTGTCAATTTGCCCACGGAGGAAATCACGGTCTTCCGAGATAGCATAAATCGACCGAAGGTAGGAGTTTCCCAAGTCAGCTTCAAAAGCTGGTTACAGCAGAAAGTTGAATCCGATGAACTACCTAATCTTGTGGTAAAGGACGATGTAATTGAGATCGGTTCATGTACACTTTTGGACGCTGCACAAAATTGTGATGGTTATGGCAGTTTTGAGTTAGATGCATTATCACCGATAGAGTATAAACCGAACGACGAACAGGAAAGACAGGCATGGGAAGTGCTCAGGCAGGGTCTTATCTCGAAGAATGTCCGTGGTCGCAGCCTAAGCATTGTGAGATTCAGACGCGAGTTGTTAGACGATCCGCATCCACGGATAGAATACAGGGTGGTGGACTATGCGGATGCGAGGGCGTTCCTGAAGGTTCAACAGGAGAATGAGCAAAGTCATCAGAAATATTTGGCATTGTCGTCCAAGGTCTTAGGCGACGGCTATGACTTCATGAACATCCTGTCGATAGGTATCATACTGATTATTGGATCATCTGACGAGCCGGAATTTGTGATTGCGCGTCGCAAAGGCAGGTCTGATTCAACGGGCGGATTTGAACAGGGGCTGTGGTCAGTCGCCGCAGGCGAGCAGTTCATTCCTGAAAGTGGACCGAGGGGTGACCGCGATTACGTGGAACGAGATAGGAGCATTCTGGCATGCTGTTATCGAGGCCTACGCGAGGAAATCCTTGGCGATGGGAACATCGAAACAATAAAGGCATCCGTCCATTCATTAATTCGTGAGGATGACATCAACAACTTTGTATTGATGGCTGTTGCAGATATTCGCCCATTTACGTTCGATCGATTAGTAGGCTGTTGGATACATGCTAGAGATTATGAGGAGCATTCAGCTCTTGTGTCTATCCCGCTTACAAGGGAAAAAATTGATAGAATCCTCGGTGAAACTGATATTCCAGGCGACATTCTGCGTAATGCCGAATCAGGTGGTAGGTCTGCCGTTGCATTTGGAAACCCGAGTATTACTGAAGGCGGATGTCGATGGCAAGGCAATTCAAGGAGTCGCTTGGTGCTTGCAAGATGGTACTTAGATACTTTGAGTGCAACTGTGTAATCCACCCGCCAGGGTGGGAGTCCAAAGAACCAAGCGCCATCGATGACAACCCTACCGTCATGGCAACGGTGCTCAGTTATTATGATAGGCAACGCTACCCAGTGCAGTATATTATCAACAGCGGTGTTGGATACAGTTGTGAGGGAGGGTAGATTTCAAGGCAAGCTGTGAGCTGCCGGTTTTGCGCGCACATGACTACGAACGATGATACAGGCGCCCGACTGCGGTCCCTCTATGAACGGGAAGGTGACGCGCGTGCAGTCTTCTCCACAAAGGTAGCCGACTACTCTGCATCGCGTCCAGACTATCCCGAGCCTCTGTTCGAGAGACTAAGCGCTGCTTGCGAGCTATCGGCTGACGCTGTCATTGCCGACATCGGGGCAGGCACGGGGTTACTGACGCAGGGGCTCTTGCAGAGGGGCTATCAAGTAATCGCTGTTGAGCCGAATGCAGCCATGAGGCAGGCCTGTGATCACTTTCTCGGTAAGTTTTCAGGATATCGGAGTGTTGAGGGTTCTGCCGAGTCGATCCCGCTTGAGGCGTCATCAGTTGACCTGATAACCGCGGCACAAGCGTTCCATTGGTTCGAGATCGAAAAGGCAAGAACGGAGTGCCTGCGAGTGCTTAGGCCAAAAGGGAAAGTTGCCCTCATTTGGAATGACCGAGTTTTTGAGGATCCTCTCCATGTAGAACTCGACACCATCTTCGCAGAGTTTGGCGGCGCAAAGCGGGCGGCGCTCGTTGCCCACGCGAAAGGTACTGACGTTCTCAGATTCTTCGGGTTGACCACTCCGATGGAGTTCTCCTGGCCGCACGAACACCTACTTGTTGAGGAGGGGCTTGCAAGTTTGGTCTTTTCTCGTTCATATATGCCCGAGCGGAATTCCCCTGCCGGAAAAGAGGTCAGATTCCGAGTGTACGAGGTATTCAGCCGATTTGCGAAGGCTGGTGTGCTTGCCGTCCGATACCGAACCATCGCCAAAGCAGGGAGGCCAGTCGTGTAGATCAAAACCCCCTGGGGTTTCTACCTACAAAACTGGGTCAACGTTGGATAGAGAGTATCGTTTTGGGTGCACCGGATGTCAGCTTGTATTCAGTTGGGGATTTGGTGGCCTGTACGGTTTCGGGAAAGGGCACGAGGGTGCCGACTATGTTCGGAGTTAGTTCAGCAGATCAAGCGCTCTTGGCGCTTGCCCATGCTGCATCAAGCCGGGAGTCGGCTTGACCTAGCAGGCACGAGACGACGTATAGTTGACGTAGGCGTTTATTATTGACAGTCATTGAGTGAAACACCAGATTAGCTTCTGAAACCGTAATCATGGAGGATGTTGGAATGAACTTGGTACCAAACGTTCTGGCGACGCTTGTGGGGGGCGCGATCTATTGGGTCATCGGCGGGCTGTGGTATGCCGCGATTCTGAGCAAACCGTATCAGGTCGCGCTGGGATTTGGCGCAGATCAGGCACAACAGATCAAGAAATCAATGCCGATGGCGCTCTTGCTGTTTCTGATCAGCGGTATTCTGTCGGCTTATGTTATCGGGCGCATTGTCTTGGTGGCAAATGCTGCCACTTTCCTGCAGGGGATGATTGTGGGATTGTGGATTTGGGTAGGGTTTGGAATTACGATAGTGGTAAACCTGCAAGTGTTTGAGCATCGACCGAAGCCGTTGCTGTGGATCAATGGTGTCTTCTATTTGATTGCATTCCCTGTGCTTGGCGGGATCATGGCGATCTGGAAGTAGTCTCAGAGCCGACGGCTCAGCGCGTCAGAACAAACATACCGTCCTTGCGCCGGGCATCAATACGCTATACCTTCACGTCATGAACATTCGCCAATCGGCAGTTCGGTTCGGTAGGTCAACCGCACTCAGCGTTCGACCGTCTGGCGTCAGGCCGCGAGTCGGCCTGATTCATGGCTTGACCTGAGAGTCTAAGAGGAATTCGGTGAAGATACTGACCGTTGTGGGGGCGCGTCCCCAGTTTGTCAAGGCAGCCGCCGTCAGCAGGGAGTTGCGGAAGGCTCATAAAGAGGTGCTGGTTCATACCGGCCAGCATTATGACTTCCTGATGTCTGAGGTTTTTTTTCGAGAGCTGGATGTTCCCGCTCCAGACTATAATCTCGAGGTGGGCTCCGCAAGTCACGGAATCCAAACCGCCCAGATGATGATCCGGCTCGAGGAGATCGTTGCCAAGGAGAAGCCGGATCGGATGTTTGTGTATGGTGACACCAATTCGACCTTGGCCGGCGCATTGGTTGGTTCAAAGTTGCAGATTCCGGTGGCGCACGTCGAGGCAGGATTGAGAAGTTTCGACAAGTCAATGCCGGAGGAGATCAACCGGATACTGACTGACCATGTCTGCGACATGCTGTTTGCGCCGACGGATGCGGCAAGTCGGAACCTCGCGCATGAAGGGATCACGAAAGGCGTATATCAGGTCGGTGATGTGATGTACGATGCGTTGCTTCACAATATCGAAATCGCGGAGAGGAAGTCCTTCATTCTGGATCGGCTCAATCTGCACCCGAAAGGTTATGTTCTTGCTACGATACATCGGGCTGCCAATACAGATGACAAGGCCCGACTCGAAGCGATCATGAATGCCATTGCCCGCGCTGGTATAACGGTGATCCTACTTCTCCATCCGAGAACTCGCGACCGACTAAGAGAATTTGGGCTTGAGGGGATGATGTTTAACTCCGGCAATGTCAGAATCATGGAGCCCGTTGGGTATTTGGATATGCTGGTTCTGGAAAAGAATGCGCGGGTGATTTTGACCGACTCCGGCGGAGTGCAAAAGGAGGCCTATATGCTCAAGGTCGCCTGCATTACCGTGCGTGGTGAAACAGAATGGGTGGAAACGGTTAAAGCCGGTTGGAATATTCTGGTGGGAGAATCGTTGGATCAGATTCCGGGGTTGATTCAGAAGACTCAGACTGAACCCCAATCTCATCCAGATTTCTACGGGGATGGCACCGCAGCAAGACGGATTGCACAAACGCTGGAGTTGCGTCGAGACGGGATTACAAAGTGAAAATCCTGCTCATAAACCACTATGCTGGTTCCCCAACCTACGGCATGGAATTCCGCCCCCACTATTTGGCCGGAGAATGGCTGAAGAGAAATCATCAGGTGACGATAGTTGCGGCATCGTTTTCGCATTTGCGAAACAAAGCTCCGCAAATGCTGAGGACTGTCACCGAGGAAATCGTTGACGGAATTCGATACCTCTGGATCAAGACTCCCGCATACGAAGGTAATGGCGCGGGTCGCGCTCTCAATATGTTCGCTTTCACTTCCAGGCTGTATCTCCTCCGCTTGAAGTTGGCGTCAGAGATTCGCCCCGACGTCGTGATCGCTTCATCCACTTACCCGCTTGACATTTATGCCGCCCGAGCTATCGCGAGGAAGTCAGGCGCCAAACTAGTTTTTGAAGTGCATGACCTCTGGCCCCTTTCTCCAATGGAACTGGGAGGGATGTCGCGATACCATCCCTTCGTCCTCGTGATGCAGGCGGCAGAGAATTATGCATATCGGCACGCTGACAGAGTAGTTTCGATGCTGCCAAAGGCGGAAGACCACATGCGGGATCATGGAATGGTGCCGGGGAAATTCGTCTACATCCCTAACGGTATCGATGTTGCCGAATGGGAACGCGAGAAAGCACCTTTGCCCGTGGCCCACGTGGAAGTGCTGACGAGGCTAAAACGCGAAGGCAGGTTTATTGTCGGTTATGCCGGCGCCCACGGACCGGCTAACGCCCTCGGGACAGTGGTTGATGCGGCATCGCTGATCTCGGATGTGCCGGTGGATTTTGTGCTTGTAGGGCAAGGGCCGGAGAAAGATGCCTTGATGAAAAGGACTGCTCAACTGGGTTTGCGCAATGTCCACTTTCTGCCCCCCATACCGAGGGGAGCCATCCCTACGTTCCTTGATGCTACGGATGCTGTCTACATCGGTCTGCAGAGGCAGCCGCTATTTCGTTTTGGAGTGAGCCCCAATAAGCTGATCGACTACATGATGGCGGGGGTTCCGGTTATTCAAGCCATTGCCGCCGGGAACGATCTGGTAGCGGAGAGCGGCTGCGGCATCACTATACCGCCGGAAGATCCGCAGGCATTGGTTGACGCGGTGAGGGAAATGATGGGCAAACCTTCGGCTGAGAGGGAATCGATGGGGGAAAAGGGAAGGGCTTATGTTCTCGCTCATCATACCTATCAGATTCTGGCAGCGAGATTTGAAGAGGCAATCGGTGAGTGCAATTGTGCGGGTGGTGGCTTGCGAGCGTGAGACAGGCGAGGTTCTTTGTTGATGCGCTGAAAAGCGGGGGTCAGATTGAGATATAAAACATGGTGATTCCTGAGAACACAGATGCGGTGCGCCGGCGGAAGGCGTTTACTATTGCGAATGTCGACTGTTTTGTGACACCGTTTGCCTGGCTCAGCGTCCCGTTTTTTCTGCTCCTCGGTATCGTTTGCGCGATCGAGGTGCAGTCCGGTCGCAAATTCGCGGAGTATCTTCAGGCGGGGATTGTTTACGGTCTGCTGCTGTATCTCAGCAATGGTCTTCACAGTGTCGGTCATGTGATCGCTGGAAAAATCGTTGGCGCTTCCGGTGGCGCCCTGCGAGTCACGTCAACGTTCCATGTCAACTACCACCAATGTGATCCAGCTATCTGCACGAGATGGACGCATATCGGTCGTTCGCTCGGGGGACCCTTAGTCAATCTGCTGGTCGGCTGTGCTGTGTTGTGGTTGGTCGACAAGACAGGGCCGGACTGGCTCGTGTTCCTGGGGAGGGCAAACCTTGCTATTGGCATTTGGTTGCTGCTTCCGATACCAAGACTTGACGGCTGGGTAATCTGGGGAGAGTTATTGGGGTTTAGACGACGGTTGGCGAAGTAATTGATACGATGATAGACAGGTCTGCCGGAGACAGGCGGGGTTTTTTGTTGTTGACAGATCGGTCATCGTAAAATTCATTGTCGAGAGAGTTGAATCAGTGTGAGAGGTGGGGTGGGTCTGAGGCGCTGATTGTGTCTGGGTAGACAGTGTCCAGCAGGGCGTGGGATGGCCAGTTGAGTGAGGGAGAAGTAATGACAGACCAGAAGATCGAACCGTCCAAGGTTACGAAGCCCATCCAGCTTTTGGCTGCTTGGCTCGTTGGGTTGATACTCGTCAATGGAAGTTTCCTTGGCACGGCCCTCAGCCTCAAATCACAGCCATGGCTCCCCGTAGTCCTCGTGATAGCGGCCGTCATCAACGTTCCCGTTTTTCTGTACGCGATATTTAAGCTACAAACGAAATATCGTCCTGAGATGCAGGAGGACAGTTTCTACTCAGCATATCTTGACAGGAAAACTCAGCGCACGATTGACACCGAACAGCCGCGTGGAATAGGCCTGCAAAGCCAACAACTGCTCAGTCAGTTTCGGGCGGTCGTCAGTCGCTTGGCAGAGCCCAGCCCTGGGCCAAGCGATGAGGCGGTAGCTGAGACGCTCCGGCGTTACTCAATTGCTCTGAATGACTACTTGCCACAGTTTGCCGCTATCCGCGAGAAACTGCGCGACTCTGGTTTCAGAGTGAACAAGATATTCGGCAGCACAAATAGCCCGACGGATGAGTCGACGAAGGCCCCGTGGGCTTTTGTCATCAACATTACGGATGGTATCGATCCGGTGTTCGTCCGCGAGCTGCTCCGCATTCTACTGGGTTTCAAGTTCGATGGCATCAAGGTTTCTGAGCGACTGCCTATCGATAGTTCGGACGTCTATTTGGGCGCTTACGACATCGACGGTGGCTATGGTGCCATCACACCTCAGCTGCGGGAACTCGTAGAAAGCGATTTCGAAACCGCGGACCTTGATTATTACTGTAAGAAACACTGGGTAGAGAATGTCGGATGACTAGTGACTCCGTGCGAACCGAGAGATGAGAGCAGGGGGCATTCACTACTCAGACAGCACGTTCAACTAGATAGTTCCGTAGGTCAGGTGCACTCGACGCATGACGATGTTGGGCCTACCTGCAAGTCGGCTTGACTTACGGCTGCTTGATCCGGGCCAGTCAGCGCGGCAGGTCACGTTCCGACATCATCCGACCCCAACGCTAAGACCTGCCGCAACTTCAGAACTCCTTGTGACGCTCGCCCCTTGCGCTCATCATCAATTCACTGTACCTTCACGTCATGAACATTCGCAAATTGACAGCCGATGATGCCGCCGCGTTTCGGGAGATTCGCGTCGAGATGTGCCGGTTACATCCGGAAGCGTTTGCTCAGACACCTGAGGAAGTCGCGGAGATGTCGGAGGACCAGTGTCGTGAGTGGTGGGCTCCCAGCGAGGTGTTTCCGGAGAAATTCGTGTTGGCCGCGTTTGAGGGGGAGCGCATTGTCGGCACGGCGGCGTTTCGTCGTGAGGAGATGCTCAAAGAACGTCATCGTGCGTTCATCTGGTCGGTGTATGTCCGTTCGAACGCCCGGGGACAAGGAATCAGCAAGCTGTTAATGCAGCAGATCATCGACGAGGCTCGGAGAATGGAAGGTCTTGAGATTCTCTCGTTGGTGGTCGCGCTGACGCAGACCAGCGCACGGACGCTATACACTGCGCTCGGTTTTTTTACCACCGGCCTGATCCTGCATGGTTACAAACTCCCCGACGGCCGCTACATCGACCACGAAGAGATGATGCTGTGGTTGTGAGTGAGCAGTAATGGTTCGTGGCTGCGAGGCATGGTTGTGTCGCGGCACGAATCAGGGAATTGTTTCAACCCATCAGGGCGAGCCAAGATTCCGCAGAAATGTATGGAGTTGTTTCCTCAATTGCTTTATCATAGGGCCTGATAATGTTGTTGGATGCAGCAATCCACGAGTAACAGTTGTCCACCGAGGGATCGTATGAAGAAATTGTTAGTGGCTGCGGGGATTCTGGTGTCACTATTCGCTCTGAATCTACCGGCAGTGGCTCAGGGAACCGACAGCGCCAGGGCACAGGGTATGCCTCAAATGGGGCCCCCTGCGGAAATGAAGCAAGTTGCGTATCTGGTCGGCACTTGGGATTTCACGATGAAGATGAAGATGAATCCAGCCGACACGTTCTGGATGGATTCCAAGGGAACCGCCAAGTACGAACTCGTCTATGGCGGTGCGGCATTGATGTCGACCGTCGAGCAACCGATGATGGGCACGCCATTCGTCGGCGGGACCCTCATGTGCTACGACCGTGAAACCAAGAAGTGGCAAACGGCCTGGATTGACAACATGGCTGCCCGCATCTCGATTTACACAGGGACTCACTCACCCACCGGATCAGTCTTTCAGGGTGAAGAGATGATGATGGGGAAGTCCTATCTCGGTCGCATGACAACATCGAACCAAACACCTACAAGTTTCGACTGGAAAGGTGACATGTCGATGGACGGCGGCAAGACCTGGATGATCTGGGGCACCGCCAAGTACACAAAGCGCAAGTAGCGATCAGGATCAATTGATCGAATTGAGCACCCCGCTTGGAGACAAGTGGGGTGCTTTCATCTGTCACTTGCTTGCCACATTTCAGTAAGACGGGAAGGTTTGTCGCAAGCAAGTACGGGCGATTGTGAGAATCGCCCGTACGAAATTGCGGTCACGTTAGAAGATCCCGACGGCAACACCGACATTGAAGGTCGGACCTTGGAGATCATCCTCGGTGTAGCGCAGGCTATGTAGATCGTCGACGAAGCGATAGCCGCCGCCAACGCTTAAACGGACGTTGTGCGCCAGACTCACCGATAGATCGAGTTGCGGCTCGAACACGAAGAACCCATGTTCGTGGTGATAGTCACTGTGATGGTCACCAGCATAGCCGCTGTTATAATCATAGCTGTGTTCGTTAGTTGCGCCACCACCCACCAACACGCCAAGGGAAAGTTGTCCAGTCTGAGGTCTGCCAGCGATGACACCAAATTCCAGCCCGCCATATCCCAAGTCCCATTCGTTGTTGTAGTTATAGTCGTCATACTGGCTATAGCAGGAGTGTCGTTCGGGCCTGTTGGACTCGGGTCTGACCAGACCGTAACCAGCTACTCCAACATAGAACCTTCGATTGATTTCCAGCCCGCCACGAATGCCAACCATGGGTCTGATTTCGCTGCGAATCTCGCCAATCTTAAGCACGGGCGCAACATACCAGCCGATACGCACTTTGGTTTCTTGAGGTTCATGACGATGTCCCACGGGTTTCTTGTGGACTGGCGTCTTAACAACCGCATATGAGTTCGCGGCTATTCCCAAAGTCAGGACAAGCACGAACAGCTTTCGCATCTATTCCTCCAATCAATGTGCATAATATATCGCGTTCATACCCAAAAAGCATACAAGAAGTATGCCGATGCCGCTAAGCCAGTGCGGGATCAAGCATTGAGACGATTTCGAATGGCCACCATGCACAGAAACTGGGCGGAAGCGCTCACCCCGCACCCAGAGTATACACGCACCCATCAAAGACAGGCGGTCAAGGGCGATCAGCAATTGCGCCTTGTTCTGTTCTCGGGGATGCGCTATCTTCATAGCTTCTATGAAGCTGAAGAAATCAGGCGGGAAGACGCAATGATTATCAATACGAGCAACGCGAAACACTATCGGTGGGGGGATGATAAGTGCGATGGGTGGTTGTTACTGGAACGACCTGATCTGAATGTCATCCAAGAGCGAGTGCCACCGGGGGGTTGCGAGACGCGGCACTATCATCGGAAATCGACGCAGGTGTTCTACCTCCTGCGCGGGAATGCGGTGATGGAAAGAGACGGGGTCAGGTACGAGATGAGTGAGGGGGACAGCATCATCGTTGAACCGGGCGTGCCGCACAAGTTTATGAACATGGGGAACGAGGATGTTATGTTTCTGGTGATATCGTCGCCGGAGAGTCATGGGGATAGGGTGGAGGCGGAATGAGTTACATGAAAGCGATACGGTACCTCGACAGCATGTGAACGGGCACAGATGGACATGTGCTGAGTACGAAGTGTCGAGACTCAACGACTGTGACCGAGAGCACTGCCCTTAGGGGCGATTGTTGAGCGAGCGCCAGAGATAGAGACAGGCAATAGTGCGATAGGGGCGCCAGCAAGCACTGACTTTCTCAAGCGAATCGGGAGAGAGCTTGACGCCATAGTGCTGGACAATTGCTTTGCGAATGCCGAGGTCTTTTTCTGCGAAGATATCAGGGCGCGCCAACACGAACATCAGATACATCTGCGCGCTCCAAGGTCCCATACCCTTGACCTGTGTGATCTTCTCGAATACTGCTTCATCGGGAAGCATTGCGAGTTTGGAAATTTGAAGTTTACGCGTCTGAACGTGTTCCGTCAGTGAGCGGAGCGCTCTGATTTTGGGTCGAGAAGCGCCGGCCTTTTGAAGCTGAGTATCGCTGCAGGCCGCCAGCCGTTTGGCCGTTAGTCTGCCGCCACCCCCTGTGGCTCTGATGCGGGCGAAGATAGTATCCGCCGCTCTGCCGGACAACTGCTGACCGATGATGATGCCGGCCAGTGTGTCAAAATCGTTCTTAGTCGTTGGCAGAGCAATGACGCCATGCGACTTAATCAGCGATTTCATTACCGGATCAACGCGGCGCAAATGGTGGATGGCGATGTTAATTTCAGCAGCGGTCAATCGGGCTCCAAGATGAAAGGGGTTGGAATGCTGAATCCACCCCAATCTCCAAGATCAGTCTTTCGCCCAGGCAGGCATGGCCTGCATAAACAGGTCAGCACGCCGCATCGCCTTGGCATCGTCGAGCCCGGGTTGCCACATTTTGAACCATCCTGCGATACCACGCTGAACTTCCGCGCGCGGCTTGAGGTTGCCCTTTTCGTCTGTGCAGTGCTTGCAGAGATTCTCCGCCACGCCCTTGAACTCCGGGTTTTCCAGGGGTGCGGTACATGAATGACACCATTTCATAGTCTTATCTCCTTCGTGGTATAGTGACGATTGTCGTCATGTCATGCTCATTTTACGTTCATGGGCGAAGATCGTCAATCACATTTGAAGCAAAAGAAGGCGGGGGCAATCTGGTGAGATTGCCCTGCCAAAGCTCTGAACTGGGAGACTACTTCAGTCCCCTCGCGCCAGCCTGCTGGACGACGTATGTCAGTTCGTGAGTAACCATATCACGCGCGGTGACGCTTGGCGAGATATCGCCTACGCTCGTTGACGCGCCTGGCAATCCCGACAGAGCCTCTATTTGTATGTCGCGCTGCAATTGGCTGGGGTTGTCGTCACTGTAGATATTGACATTGCTGAAATTTAGGCCAAACGCCTGCGACGAGATTCTGGCGTGTAGGCGTGCTTTGGAGACTAGCTGTCTACCATCCTCCGATTGCTGAGATTCGGCGATCATACGGGCGGCTTGCTCCGCACCAACAGGACCTGATGCGGTAAGCCGTGCGATTTCGTGCGCGAATTCCCTCACGTCGGACGGCATATTGGGACTGTAAGTTCTTCTCATTGCCATGTAGGCTCCTTTCCGTGTGTCAAATTCTCTCGCAATGTATACGAGCAGTGATGCTGTGCGCAACAGAAATTCACTGTGCTATCGCAAGGTATCGACGTTCAGACAATTCAATTGTGTCGTTTCTGTATCACGGTTTAGTTGCCTTGAGCGAGAAAGTCAATGGAATCGTGTCGTGGTCCCCGGGAAGGCGCCATAAACCGTCCGAGCCCTTTTGCATAAACGGGAAATTATCCCAACATAGAAAGGGGAACTCATGCAGATAATCAATGCGCAGGCCGGCGCCGATTAGAGCATTGATGATCTCACCAAGACTGTGAGTCCATTCGTAGGACGGGTGAGTAACTTGTGCATCTTTGTCAGCATAACAGCCTTCGGGCTCCCACTTCGTTGGCTCGGATGAAGAGAAATATGAGAATCGCACTTGCAGGTCGGTAGTCGTCTTTTCGTTTGGGAAGACTTGCAGGAACGGGTGACTCTCGGCGATATGGAGGAAGCCCCCCGGTTTTAGAAAATGCGCGACGAGCTTTGCCCATGCCGGAATGTCGGGCAGCCAACAGAGAAAGCCGTAAGATGAGTGGACAATGTCAAACGTATCATTCAGCTTCTCGGCGAGATCGTAGACGTCGCTGCATATAAAACGAGCCGGAATTTTCAGTTCGGCGCTCAATGACTGTGCCAGCGCAATGGCTTCATCGGAGAAATCAACGCCGGTAACAATGGCGCCGAGTCGGGCAAACGAAATCGTATCCATGCCGAAATGGCATTGCAAGTGCAGCAAAGACTTGCCGGAGATATCGCCCAGTTCTTCGCGCTCGATAGATTTGAGCGTTGATTTGCCTGCCATAAATCCGGGCATGTCATAGGAAGGTGACTTGGAGGTGATGCCGGTCAGTTCATTCCAGAGATCGAGATTTGCCTGTAAAAACTTGTCCATAATCAATGTCCTCTTCTTTGCGAAAGTATAGACAACGTAAGCTTCGAGGGCAAGATGAGAGTTTGGTGCCGGCTGCCCGTGTGTTCCTATGTAGCGGAGCTTCGGGTAGATGGTATTCTGCGAGTGTGCGAAACTTCTCAGCCTGAGCAGCGTAGTTAGAAATGAAGCAGTTTGGAATCCGTGGAGGTATAGATGAAGAGCAGAACGACTTCGGCCTTAGTCGTCTTGTTGGCGCTTGCGATTATTGCCGGGTGGGATGTGGCGGCAGCGGCAGGACATCGCCGCACAACGATTAGCTTTGGAGGATCGAACGTGGAAAGAGGCTCGGGGCGAATGGTTACCGAACAACGCGACATCGGTTCGTTTGATCGCATCGAATCGAATATCGGCGCGGACATTATGGTGTCGATTGGAGCGGCGCAAAGTGTAGGAGTGACCTACGACGACAACCTGATCGGCTATGTGACCACCAAAGTCAGAGGGAGAAAACTGGTGATTGAATCGAGCCGATCATTCTCCTCGTCGAGAGACTGCCAGATCAGAATCGTCGTTCCGCAGTTGGAGGCGATTTCGGTCGGTGGGTCGGGAAAGATCGAGGTTGTCGGGCTGGACGCCGATCGCTTCGCTGTAGAAATCGATGGTTCAGCCGATGTTGTGGTTAGCGGCGAGGTAGGAGAACTGGCAATCGAGGTGAATGGCTCAGGAAACGTTGACACCCGTGACTTGGTGGCGGGAGAGGCGACGGTCGAGATCAACGGATCGGGAGATGTCAATGTCATGGCGCGCGATTATCTGACGGCAACAGTCAACGGCAGTGGCGATATTATCTACACCGGGAATCCCGGTCAGGTTGTCAAGAATGTGGAAGGCTCAGGCCGAATCAGGAGAAGATAGAAGCTGGCCGACATAATGTAGTTGCAGGCCCACTTGCCGCAAGACTCACCAGAGGATGTCATCGTGCCAAAAAGTGCCACGGTCTCTTACGACGGTGGCGAGTTCCCGCTCCCAAATGCTCTTGCAGCTCGAGCAAATTTTGCTATTGATCCGCGTTGAATAGCATCCCTCATCACAAGAATAAACCGTCTTGCAGTAAGGGCATTGATGGGAATGTCGTTCCATATCGTATATTCCTCCAGAACCGAAGGGTCGGGCGGGAATGCCGGACACACAATTGCTACGGCATGAGGCAGACGATTGTGAGCAGATTGAACGATTGGCTGGCATGTTCGTCACACTATCAGAGTACTCTGAATAAGAGACCGAGGCGAGAACATGAAAGACAATCTGGAGATGAGGTCAAGGCCGGCTTTGGCTGTCGTTGTGCTGACATTGCTGTTCCTACCAACGCTTTCGTGCAGCAGTTCGAAAACAAGTGAACCCAACGACGAATTCGTTGTGGCGCTTTACAACGGCGACGGTGTCTGGGCGGAATCGGTGACCGCCATGACGAAGATGTTCGAATGGATGGGGTTTACGGTGAAACTGGTCGGTGCGCAGAATATCAATGAAGGGTCGCTGAAGAGTTTCCAATTGCTTGCCGTCCCGGGTGGGGATATGTTTCAGTATGCGGGAGATATTTCCGAATCGGGGAAGGAAAAGATCCGGGAATTTATCGATCAGGGACACGGCTATATCGGTATCTGTGGCGGAGCTTATTTTGCGGCAAAGCAGACACGCTGGCGCGGCAGCCAATTGCCATACTCGCCCCTTAGTATCTTTGATGGAGCCTCGGCGGGTCCCAACAACGACATTGTGGCGTACCCTGAATATGGCATGTGCCGGCTTGTCATGTCAGATACGCTCTTCCCGCCCGATTCAGGAGCGACGAGAGACGAATGGATGCTCTACTATTGGGGACCGGTGTTGCGTCCAAATGAAGGCGCTGAAGTGGCCGTACTGGGAAGGTACGCGGTGAATAACGAAGCGGCGATAGTGGCATTCGTTTACGGCAAAGGCAGAGTGTTCCTGATTGGCACGCATCCGGAGATCGAGGAGGACTCCGCACGGGATAGCGTTGACTTCGGGGATGAGCTTGACGATCGAGGAACGGACTGGGAATTCATGAAGCGGGCAACCAGATGGTGTCTGCAGCCATAGGGAAACAAATAGCATGGAAAAGAAACTGCATTATTTCGTGAGGCTGTTGGGCAAGCGCCCCGGTTGGCCGGAGGACATGACCCCGGAAGAGGAAGAAATCATGGCGGAGCACTTCGGCTATCTCAAGAAGCTTGTTGCCGAAAAACGCGTAGTAATGGCGGGGCCGGTATGGAAGCCGACCTTCGGACTGATGATACTGCGCGTCGATTCCGAAGCTGAAGCGTGTGACATCATGAAAGGCGAGCCGTCAGTCGTCAAGGGTCTGCACAATTTCGAAATGCAGCCGATGATTCTGTCGCTGCTGATGGAAAACCCCTAAAGCACTTCTTTGCAGCGGTACCTGCGCGATTTGTTGCACCGGAACTGAGATGTGGTTATGCCGTGTGTTCAACAATCAAACACTCGATGGCGGCAGTTGCTAGTGTGGTGTCCCTAACGCTTCTTTACGGCAGTAGTCCCCTAATCCGTCATCCCTGCGAAGGCAGGGATCCAGGCTAATGTCAATACTGGATTCCCGCTTTCGCGGGAATGACAATTCTTGAAGATTCCTCACACCTGTAAGGTTTTTTCTGTGACACCACACTAGCGTCTGACTATGCGATTTCGCGTCGATAGTGGTCGGCCACAGAAAAGCGACAATCATAGCGGTGTTGGCGGTCTGAGACTTTAGTGGGAGCGGGAAATTGCCGAAGAGATAAATGACTGGAACAGGGGAGCAACCAGAAGAGCCCGAATCTACGGACTTGTCCGGGTTTGGAAATTATAGCCGTAGGACTCCGTTCTGAAGTCGCCGGGGGGTTGATGCCCTTGTCAATACCGCGAGACGCTTGTAGTGAGGAGGAATGGCATATCATGTTATCCGAACGTACTGAGGCGAGCGGGGCTAAGACGACCGGAACGGGTTCCGAAGCATTCGATCACGTTAAGGCACTTGATCTGACGGAAGGCGACGAGGACCTGCTGCGGGAATTGATCGGACTGTTCAAAGGGGAAAGCACGGAGTTGATGGGGCAATTGGAGTCCGCGGTCGCATCAGGTGATTGCGACTCCGTCCGCAAAGCCGCGCACCGGCTGAAGGGGGCTTCCGCAACCGTCGGTGGCGTGAAGATAGCTGCCACCGCGCGAGCGCTGGAGACAATGGGGGCCACGAAAACGCTCACCGATGCCGACGGCATCTTGGCTCAACTGCATGGGTTGATTGGGGAGTATGATCGGGCGACCGATTTCTTCGGAAAGGAGCCGCAATAATGCCGATTATCGTTGTGGACGATGAGCCGGTATCACGCCGTCTGATGGGCACTACCCTGAGAAAGCATAACTTCGAAGTTGTTGAACTCGCCTCCGGCCAGGAGGCACTTGATTTTCTGCAGGGACACGGGCCGGTCAAAATGATTTTGTCGGATGTGATGATGCCCGAAATGGACGGTTTCGATATGCTTCGCTTTCTCAAGGCAGACGAGCGTTTCAAGCGGATTCCGGTCATTCTCGTTACGTCTCTCAATGATACCGAATCGGTGTTGAAAGGCATAGAGTTGGGTGCGCATGATTACGTGACGAAACCGGTCTCAGGGGCCATTCTCGTGGCCAAGATCAAACGGATATTGTCGCCGGAGAGACCTCGGGTCCTGGTGGTGGACAGTGAAGCGGCGATGCGTACTGCGATTGCTCAGATCGTCGAGCGGGTCGGCTACTCGGCTCTGGATGTGGGGAGCGGTGAGGAAGCACTGATATTGCTTCGATCGAATCAGGTCGTGGCTGTTATCTCCGATTGCAAGCTGGACGGAATGACCGGAATCGAGTTGCTGAAGGCAATCAAGAAAGATTATCCGCGTTTACCGATGCTTCTGATGACCGGAGCGCACCAATCCTATAATGCACATGCGCTGATGTTGGCCGGAGCTGACGGTTTCATTACTAAGCCGTTCCACAATGTGGAGATCATCCGGAAGCTGCACTGGGTAACGGGGCAGACGGTGTAGGGCATCTGTCAGGATGCAATCTTCAGCAATTTAGCCAGCGTTGTGATCGCTCGCTCAACGCCCGAGGCCTCAAGATCGGTGTTTGGACCGATGTCGCGCGCGAACTGCAATCCCCCCTCATGGAACCTGATGAAGGCGAAAGGCATAAGCGACAGAATCAACTGCTGCACTTCGGTCTTCCGAAGCTGTTCACTCTTGTCTTTGGCGTCAGTGTTGGTGGCAAAATGGCGGTCGAATTCAGGGTTGTGAGAGTGTACCTCGCCATCAACACCTAAAAGCGCCTCTATCCTATCGACAAGACCTCGCGGATAAAGCGTAAACTCAGCCGGTGTGTGCCCGATTGCGTAGATGTGAAGTTGATACTCCCTGGACAACTCGATGAAAAATGGCGTGTCTTCTGCAGTAAATCGCAGGGATGGTGAAGCGGGACCAATGTAGTCTCCTCCTCCATAGGCCGATGATGACTCCTCTGATGGCTGGATGATTTCGCCGCCGTGTTGTTGCTGGAGCTCGTGCAGCAGGTTCTCGTAGGGTTGGCGCCAGTGATGATGGGTGTGTTCATTGTTGGTCATGGTGTTGCCTCGTTGGGGAATCAGCTATTCTCCGTACTTCGTGCCACACTTGGGACAGTGTTCGAACCTGTCGAAAGGGGTTCGCTGAATCACTGTGCGACCGCACTTCTCACAGAATTTCGTCATCTTGAATTGAAGAAAGAAGACCAAGACAGTCGCGGGAATGATGATCGCGATCACCGTTGTTTGAACACGAAAGAGCGCCAGCAATATGAGGAGAGCAACAGCGGCGAATGCGTATGACATCACCAACAGGCGTTTCTTGAATTGCACGTCCTTGTTGATTCGAAAAGCGATGGTCAGGCCGACAATGACCGCCACGCACACCAGCATGACCGTGAGTATCAGAGGATCCGAGAGATTCTGAGAATTCTCCATTTATTTCCTCGGGTGTTCAAGTAATCCGAGAGAAATATATCGCAGCATAGTTGACAAGACAAGCGGTTTGATGGCGCTGGCAGCACCAAGTTGGGGGAGAATAAGTCGGGCTGGTGTGGGCTCTGTCATTCCCGCGCAGGGGACTGTTGAAAAACCTGGTTTCATGCTGAGGCGGGAGTGTTTTGAGGGTATTTGGGCTGGATGGTGGTGATCGGTGGGAAAAGCCACGCGATCGTGGTAAACAGAGTCCAGAGAAGTCGTATCAG
>Ga0209777_10003318_pt1 | contig 20067 bp, 17 predicted proteins | sample FrelakmetHBP12HB_FD_187147 | JGI IMG/M metagenome (GOLD analysis project Ga0209777, IMG submission 187147) | Freshwater lake sediment microbial communities from the University of Notre Dame, USA, for methane emissions studies -HBP12 HB (SPAdes)... | ecosystem: Environmental > Aquatic >...
GATGTCGGCTTATCACATCCTGGGGCTGGAGAAGGTCCCAAGGGTCCGGCTGTTCGCCGGTTAAAGTGGTACATGAGCTGGGTTCAGAACGTCGTGAGACAGTTCGGTCTGTATCCGTCGTGGGCGTAGGAGCATTGAGGGGTGTCGACCTTAGTACGAGAGGACCGGGTCGAACCGACCTCCCGTGTACCGGCTGTCCCGCCAGGGGCAACGCCGGGTAGCGATGTCGGGACGGGATAACCGCTGAATGCATCTAAGTGGGAAGCCTTCCCCAAGATGAATGCTCCCGGAGCGCAAGCTCCCTCAAGGGCCCTGGGAGACTACCAGGTCGATAGGCGGCAGGTGTACAGGCGCGCAAGCGTGTCAGCCGAGCCGTACTAATCGCCCGTGAGGCTTGATCTCTCCCCGAGAGTGTCACACCAAGTGTGAGTCCCACAGCACCCGTCACCCGGTTTTCAGTCTCGCTTTGGCTGGCGACTTGCGCGCCGGGGCCACACCCGTTCCCATCCCGAACACGGTAGTTAAGCCCGGCAGCGTCGATGGTACTGCCGACGGACGTTGGTGGGAGAGTAGACCGTTGCCAGCCATTCCCCTCGAAGCCCGCACCAGGGCACCGGTGCGGGCTTCGCTGTATCCAGTATACTTCCCTCATGTCCCGCTGCGGTATCGTCGCCCTCGCCGGCCGGCCCAACGCCGGCAAGTCCACGCTGCTCAACGCCCTCGTCGGCGAACCGCTTGCCATCGTCTCGCCGAAGCCGCAGACCACCCGCGTCCCGGTCCGGGGCCTCGTCACCGACGCCGAGTCCCAGATCATCTTCGTGGACCCCGCGGGGCTGATGGACCCCGGCTACCCGCTCCAGCGCGGGATGCGCCGCGCCGCCCTCGAGGCCGTCCACGACGCGGACGTGGTCGTGCACGTGCACCCGCTGCCGGAGGCGCCGGCCCCGCGGCTCGAGGACCTGGTCGGCCGGCTCCCTGCGAAGGTCGTGGTCGCCTACACGAAGGCGGACGTGGTCCCCGCCGCGCAGCGGCTGCTGGAGCCGGGCGCCCTCGCGGTGTCCGGGACGACGGGGGAAGGGGTGCCCGCGCTCCTCGTCGCCATCCGCGCGCTGCTCCCCGAAGGACCGTTCCTCTACGATGCCGATGACGTTGGCACCCAGCCCCTCCGCTTCTTCGCCGCGGAGTTCGTCCGCGAGGCGGTGTACGCCGCGCTGGAGGAGGAGCTGCCGTACAGCGTGGCCGTGGAGATCGACGAATTCCGCGAGGGCGAAGACCCGGTGTATATTCGGGCCGTCCTCGCGGTCGAGCGCGAGAGCCAGAAGCCGATCGTGCTGGGGAAGGGCGGGCGGACGATCCGCACCATCGGCACGGCGGCGCGCGAGCGTATCGCCGCCTTTCTGGGCCGCCGCGTGTACCTCGACCTCTGGGTGACGGTGTGGCCGCGCTGGCGCCGCGACCCCGCCGTGCTCGCGCGCCTCGGACTCCCGTTGCCACCGGAGAGCGAACGATGAGCCTGCCGAAGGACCTGCTGGAGATCCTCGTGTGCCCGAAGTGCAAGGGCGACCTCGAGTACCGCGCGGAGCCCGTGGAGGAGCTGGTGTGCCACGCCTGCCGTCTCCGCTACGCGGTGGACGACGGCATCCCGATCATGCTCATCGATGAGGCGAAGCCGCTCTAGCGTCCGCCTCCTCGCCCTGGTCCTCGGCGGCGTCGGTCTCGTCGGCGCCGGGGCCACGCGCACACTCCGCGCCCAGACCATCACGCAGGCCCAGGGCGCGGAGTTCCTGCTCCTCCCCGTCGGCGCCCGTGCCACGGCCCTCGGCCAGGCCGCGACCGCCGACGGCGGCACCACCGAGGCGATCTTCTGGAACCCCGCCGGGCTCGCCTCGGTGGCGCACGGCGAGTTCGCCGTCCACCACTACGACGCCTTCTTCGGGAGCGGCGACGCCATCGCGGTCGCGGACCACAGCGCCTGGCTCGGCACCTTCGCCGTCGCCGCCTACCTGGTGAACTACGGCGACCTCGACCTCACGTCGCGCGACGGGAGCGGCGTGCCGATCGGGCGGATCTCGCCGCGCAACGTCGCCCTCTCGCTCAGCTACGCCACCGAACTCGGCGGCGGCGTCGACATCGGCCTCACCTACAAGCTCGTGCAGTTCCGGGTGGACTGCTCCGGTGACTGCAGCGACGTGCCCGGCACCATCGCCACCACCCACGCGGTGGACGTGGGTCTCCGCTACACCTCGGCGGCCATCCCCCTCGTGGTAGGTGTCTCCGTGCGCAACCTCGGCTTCCCCCTGCAGGTGGAGAACAGCCCCCAGGCGGACCCGCTCCCGACGCGCTTCAGCGTCGGCGTGGCGTATCTGGTAGTGCGTCCGGCCGCCCTGCGCCCCCAGGAGCAGTTCGACGTCCGGGTGCTCGCCGACGTGCAGGGGGCGTTCCGGAGTGGGCAGGAGGCGCCGGTCGCCCTCGTGGGCGTCGAGTCCGGCGTGGGCGACCTCATCCGGATTCGCGGCGGCTACGCCTTCCTCGACTCCGACGCCAAGGGGCCGAGCCTCGGCGTGGGGATCAAGATCGGCGGGATGTCGTTGGATCTGGCGAAGGTCTTCTTCGCCGCCGACATCGGCGAGCAGGAGCCCTTCTACGTCTCGTTCCGCGCGGAGTTCTAGCGTGCGGCGCGCCTTCCTCGCGGTCCTTTGCGCGGCCTGCGGCGTCGCGGCTGCGGCCGCGGGGCAGGCGCTTCCGCGACCGGCGGGGGTGGCCCCGGACGCCGCTCCGACGTTCGCGGACCGTGCCGCGGGGGCCGACTCGGCCGCGCGCAGACCGCGAGGCAAGATGGACCTGGCGGCCCTGGCGCTGCCGGCGGCGCGCGTTCCCCTCGCCCGGCGGCCATGGGTACGGCCCCTCGCCTCGCTCCTCGTCCCCGGGAGCGGGCAGCTCCTCGCCGGCCAGCCGCGGGGCATCGTGTACCTCGCCACGGAGGCGTGGCTCCTCGCGCGCGCGGTCGGCCTGCGGCGCGACAGCCGTGCGGAGAGCGCCTTCTTCCGCACCCTGGCGTACACGGTCGCCCGCAGCCGCTACGGCTACGGGCGCGTGGACGGGCCCTGGCCGTACTACGAGGAGATGGGCAAGTACATCGAGAGCGGGGTCTTCAACGCCACTCCGGCGGCCACCGCCTTCACGCCCGAGAGCGACACCACGACCTACAACGGCCACCTTTGGCAGCTCGCACGCCTCACCTACTTCGAGAACCCGGACTCGACGCCGGACCCGTCGTCGCCCTCCTACGCGGCGGCGCTCCGCTTCTACCAAGCGCGCGGCGTGACCGATGTCTTCCGGTGGAGCTGGCGCGACGCACGGCTCGAGCAGGACGTGTACCGGGCCTCCATCCGCGCCTCCGACGACGCGTATCGCACGGCGACCAACTACCTCGGGGTGGTCCTTCTCAACCACCTCGTGAGCGCTGTGGACGCGTATATCGCCACGCGCATCGGTCGGAGCGGCGTTCTCCCCGCGGTTCGTGCCGCGGCGACCGGCCCCGGAGCCGTGCTCGAGTGGCGGGCGGTCTTCTAGGAGGCCGGAACGCCTCTGCAGCGCTGCCGCCCATGAGGGTGGATCGCTAGCCGGTATTTGACGGCCTCAGTGGCGCGCGCTAAATTGTTCCCGTTTCGTAGGTTGCACGTCGCTTGAGGAGTACGGTGCGAACGCGCCTGAAGATCATCTACTTCGGTCCGGGCCCCGGTTCCCTGTCGCCCCTGGTCGCTGCCTGGGTCGCGGGGAAGGGCCTGAGGGCCGAGGTGGTGGCCGACGCCGGCGAGATCGTGGCGATGTCGCTGCGGGCGCTCCCGGCGATGGTCCTGGTGGATGGGGGCGGCGCGGCGGCGGGGATGGACCTCTGCCGGGCGCTCAAGAACGACCCCTACAGCGCGATCGTACCGGTGGCCTTCGTCTTCCACGCTCACGAGGACGCGGAGGTGATGGCCGCCTTCCGCGCCGGCGCGGACGAGGTGCTCTCGCCGGTCTTCGACCCGGACGAGCAGCGGGCGCGCCTCGACGTGCTCCTCACGCAGACGGAGCGCGACGTCAGCGTCCATCCGTCCACGCGGCTGCCGGGGACGAACGAGATCGAGCGCGAGATCAAGCGGCGGATGGAAGGGGGCGCGCCCTTCGCCGTGTGCTACGCCGACCTCGACAACTTCAAGGAGTACAACGACCGGTACTCGTACAATGACGGGGACCGTGTCATCTTTCTCCTGTCGCGGATCCTGCATGACGTCGTGAAAGGGCTCTGCGGCGCCGGCGGGTTCGTCGGGCACATCGGCGGGGACGACTTCATCTTCATCCTCCCCCTCGACATGGTGGCCCCGTGCGCCGGGGAGATCATCAGCGTATTCGACACGCTGATCTCGTACCAGTATTCCGAGCAGGACCGCCGGGCGGGGTACTTCTTCGGGAAGGACCGCCGCGGCCAGTTGCACAAGGTGCCGTTCATGACGCTCTCGATCGGCGTCGTGACGAACGAACGGCGTCGGTTCACGCATCCGGCGCAGGTCAGCGAGCTGGCCACCGAGATGAAGAGCTACGCCAAAACGCTCCCCGGGTCGGTGTTCGTGGTGGATCGGCGCCAGGACCCGGTGCGCGACGAGGGCGACTGACGCATGAACGTGACCTGTCCGACCTGCTCGACCGTCTTCCGCGTGGACCCGGCCAAGGTACCCGCTGGCGGGGTCCGCGCGCGCTGTTCGGTCTGCCGTGGCGTCTTCCCGGTGGGGATGACGGAGATCGCGTCCGCCCCAGCGCCGGCCGTCGCCGCTCCGCTTCCGCCTCCACCTCCGCCCCCGCCGCCGGTGGCGGTGGCGACGCCGCCCGTGATGGTGCCGCTCCCCGCGCCCACGCCGGCGACGGCGCCGCTCGCGGAGCAGGCCACCATCGTGCGGCCCGCTGTCACGGTGCCTCTGCCCTCGGCGCCTCGGCCGTCCATCAGCGCGCCTGCTGCACCGTCCCTCGCGCGTCCGTCGATGCCGCTGCCGCCGCCCGCCGCGCCGCCCATGGCGCCGCGGCCGGCCGCTCCGGCCGCGCCCGTCGTGCCGCCGCCGCGCCCGGCGGCGCCTGCGGCGCCCACGGCTCCGGTCGCTGCGCCGCCGCCGCGCCCCGCGGCGCCCACCGCTCCGGTCGCTGCGCCGCCGCCGGCCCTGCCCGCGCCCGTCGTGCCGCCGCGGCCCGCAGCGCCGGCCACGCCGAGCCGGGTGATCAACCCGTTCCTGCAGAAGGACCCGGTCACCAAGGCCCAGCGGCTCGCCCGCGCGCTCGTGTCGGACATGGTCTCGTACCATCCCGCCAAGCGCACCCAGGGGCTGAAGGACGGCAACCTCAAGGAGATCTTCCGCGAAGAGGTGAAGAAGAGCTACGAGGAGTACGTCCTGCAGGTCGGCGAGCAGCTCGCCGGCTCCACGACCTTCTTCCAGGACGCGCTCAACGAGATCCTCGCCGGAGGCCAGAAGATCTTCTGATGGTGCGCGCCGTCTGCCTCCTCGCGGCGGCCTACCTCCTCGGTTCGTTCCCCAGCGCGTATCTGCTCGTCCGCTGGGTCCGGGGAACGGACCTGCGCGAGGTGGAGAGCGGGTCCGTCGGGGCGCTCAACGCGTTCCGCGCCACGGGAACCGGCTGGATCGGGTGGTCCGTGCTCGTGTTTGACGTCCTCAAGGGCGTCGCGGCGGTCGCGATCGGGGGCCCCGGCGCCAGCACGCTCCTGCAGTCGGGCCTGGCAACGGCCGCCGTCGCCGGCCACAACTGGCCTCTCTGGCTTCGCGGCAAGGGCGGGAAGGGCCTCGCCACGGGCGCCGGCGCCCTCACCATCCTCACACCGATTGCCATCCCCGTGTGGGGTGTGCTCTGGGGGATCGGCTACGTCGCCAGCGGCTACATCGTCTTCGGCACCGTCGCGGCGACCATCCTCGTCGCGCCGGCTGTCGGCTTCCTCGCGGGGTGGGGGTTCGGCCTCGCGATGGTCCCCGCCTGCCTCCTCATCCTCGCGCGCCATCGCGAGAAGATCCGCCGGCTCCTCCTCGGTACGGAGCCGCGGCACTACTGGCGCGCGAAGGCGTAACCCCTTACATTTTCTGGTCTTACTCCACACCAGGACGCTGCTGATGGTCGGGACCGAAGTGCGCGAGAGTCTCCGCGACATGGACCGCCGCCTCACTGAACTCCGAGGCTATCTTTGACCTGGACGTCAAGGTAGCGCGACTCGCCGACCGCGAATCGGCGATGGCCCAGCAGGGGTTCTGGGACCGCGCCGACGCCGCCCGCCAGACCGTGGAAGAGGTGAAGTCCCTCAAGCGCTGGGTGCAGCCCTTCACTGAGCTGCGCCGGCGAGTGGATCACGCCCTCGAGCTGGCCGAGCTCCTCGAGCACGAGTCGGACGAAGGGATCGAGCGGGAGCTGGCCGATGAGGCCATCGCGCTCGCGCGGGGCGTGGAGGACCTGAGTCTTCGCACGATGCTCCAGGGGCCAGAGGACGCGCTCGACGCCCTCGTGACCATCCATCCCGGCGCCGGCGGCACGGAGTCGCAGGACTGGGCCGAGATGCTGATGCGGATGTACACCCGGTGGGCCGAGCGCCGGGGCTTCACCGTCCAGATCCTCGACCTCCTCGCGGGCGAAGAGGCGGGCCTCAAGTCGGTCTCGCTCGAGATCGGCGGGCAGTACGCCTACGGCTTCCTCAAGGCGGAGAAGGGGGTGCACCGCCTGGTGCGCATCTCGCCCTTCGACTCGCAGGCGCGGCGGCACACCTCGTTCGCCTCGGTGTTCGTGTACCCCGTCGTGGACGACACGATCGAGATCGACCTGCGCGACGAGGACATCCGGATGGACGTCTTCCGCGCCTCGGGGGCCGGCGGCCAGCACGTCAACAAGACCTCCTCGGCGGTTCGCCTCACGCACATCCCGACCAACATCGTGGTGTCGTGCCAGCAGGAGCGCTCGCAGCACAAGAACAAGGCGACGGCGCTGAAGATGCTGAAGGCGGCCCTCTACCAGCGCGCGCTCGAGGAACAGGAGAAGAAGCGCGCGGTGATCGAGGCCACCAAGACGGACAACTCCTGGGGCAACCAGATCCGGTCGTACGTCTTCCAGCCGTACACGATGGTGAACGACCACCGGACGGAGCTGAAGGTGGGCGACGTGCAGCGCGTGATGAACGGGGACATCGACTCCTTCATCGAGGCGTACCTGAAGAAGTTCGGGGGGGTGGCCCGGTGAGCGCGGACGAGCGGTCGTTCGTGGAGCAGGCGCGGCGGGAGAAGCTGGAGGCCGTGCGCGCGCTGGGCATCACGCCCTTCGCGTACCGGTTCGAGCGGAGCCACACCGCGTCGGAGGCGCTGGCCGCGTACGGCGACCGGACCGACGGCGCCGACGGGCCCGCCGTGACGGTGGCGGGGCGGCTCGTCGCCCTCCGGGGTCACGGGAAGACCACGTTCGCGCATCTCGCCGACGCGTCGGGACGGCTGCAGCTGTACTGCAAGCTTGACGTGCTCGGGAAGGAGGCGTACGCGCTGGTGGCGCTCCTGGACCTGGGCGACCATGTCGGCGTGAGCGGACCGCTCTTCCGCACCCGCACCGGCGAGGTGACGGTGCGCGCCGAGCGCGTGGAGCTGCTCTCGAAGGCGCTGCGCCCGCTGCCGCTCGGGAAGGCGGCGGCGAAGGAGGACGGGTCGGTGGCGCACTACTCGGAGCTCTCCGATCCCGAGCAGCGCTATCGCCAGCGCTACGCCGACCTCGCCATCCACCCCGAGCGCCGCGAGACGTTCGCGAAGCGCGCCGCGGTGGTGCGGGTGGCGCGCGCGTACCTCGACGCCCGGGGGTTCCTCGAGGTCGAGACGCCGATCCTGCAGCCGCTCTACGGCGGCGCCTCGGCGCGGCCCTTCGTGACGCGCTATCGCGCCCTCGATGCCGACTTCTACCTCCGGATCGCCGACGAGCTGTACCTCAAGCGGCTGATCGTCGGCGGCATCGAGCGGGTCTACGAGATCGGCAAGGACTTCCGGAACGAGGGGATGGACCGGCTCCACAATCCCGAGTTCACGATGCTGGAGTGCTACCAGGCGTACGCCGACTACGGCGACATGCTCGCGCTCACCGAGGGCCTCGTGCGCGAGGTGGTGGGGCTGGTGAGGGGCGGCACGCGGGTCCTCGTGCGGGGGGAGGCGGTGGACGTGGCCGGGCCGTGGCGGCGCGCGCCGTTCCTCGAGCTGGTGGGGGAGCACGCGGGGGTGGACCTGCGGCAGGCCGACGACGCGCGGCTCCGGGAGGCCATCGCGGCGCGGGGCGCGGAGCCCGAGGAGGGGGCCGCCCGGGGGCGGCTGATCGACCAGCTCTTCAAGGTCGCGGTGGAGTCGCACCTCGTGGCGCCCACCTTCGTCGTGGACTACCCGATCGAGATCTCCCCCCTCGCCAAGCAGAAGCGCGGCGACCCGGCTCTCGCGGAGCGGTTCGAGCTGTTCATCGGCGGCGCCGAGCTGGCCAACGCCTTCACGGAGCTGAACGATCCCGACGACCAGCGGGCGCGGCTCACCGCGCAGGCGGCGCTCCGGGCCGCGGGGGACGACGAAGCGCAATCGCTCGACGAGGACTTCCTGCGCGCGCTCGAGTACGGCATGCCGCCGACCGGGGGCATGGGGCTGGGGATCGACCGGCTGACGATGCTGATCACCGGGGAGCGCTCGATCCGCGACGTGGTCCTCTTCCCGGCGCTGCGGCCCGAGTGAAGCGCGTCGAGTGGTGGGTCGCCTCGCGCTACTTGCGCAGCCGGCGGACCTCGCGGTTCGTCTCGCTGATCACCTTCATCGCGACGGCAGGCGTCGCGCTGGGCGTGATGGCCCTTATCGTGGTGATCGGGGTGATGAGCGGCCTGCAGAACGACCTGCGGGAGAAGATCCTCACGGCGAACCCGCATCTCCGGGTGCTGACCTACGGCGAGGGCCTCCGCCTCGACGACTGGCACCGGGTCCTCGAGAAGGTGCGGCGCGTCCCGGGCGTCGTCGCCGCCGCGCCGTTCGTCCTCTCGGAGGGGCTCCTCTCGTCGGGGCACGACTACGCCGAGGGGGTCGCGGTGATCGGGATCGAGCCCGACACGGGCAAGGCGGCGACCACGGGCCTGGCGCGCGCCTTCACCACGGGCGACCTGCGCTTCGAGGCCCACTCGCCCGGCGTGGACGGGGGCGTGGTCCTCGGGCGGCGCCTCGCGGACCGGCTCAGCGCCTACCCGGGGACGGTCGTGACGCTGGTCTCCCCGGCCGGCTCGTCGTTCAACGCCGCCATCGGCGCCTTCGTGCCTCGGTACTGGCGCTTCGAGGTGACGGGGCTCTTCGACACGGGGATGTACGAGTACGACAACACCTACGTCGTCATGCCGCGCCGGACCGCGCAGCGCTACGCGGGGCTCGACAGCGCGGTGACAGGGCTCGAGGTGCGCGTCGACGACCCCTGGCGCGCCGACGCCGTGGGGCGGCGGGTCGAGGAGGCGCTGGGCTTCCCCTACCGTGCGCTCGACTGGAAAGCGCAGAACGCGCAGCTCTTCTCCGCGCTGAAGCTGGAGAAGCTGGCGATGGCGGTGATCCTGCTGCTGATCGTCGTGGTGGCCGCGTTCAACATCGTGAGCACCCTCACCATGGCGGTGCACGACCGCACCAAGGAGATCGGCATCCTGCGGGCGATGGGGATGTCGGCGGGGCAGATCCGCCGCGTCTTCGTGGCGCAGGGCGTCACCGTCGGAGTCGTCGGCACCCTGATCGGGAGCGCGGCGGGGGTCGCGGTGGCGCTGGTGGTGGACCGCTTCCGGCTCGTGTCCCTGAACCCGACCGTCTATTTCATCGACCACCTGCCGGTGGACCTCGCGGCCAGCGACGTGGCGACCATCATCGTGGCGAGCCTGCTCATCGCGGCGCTCGCGACGGTGTACCCGGCCACGCAGGCCGCGCGGCTGGAGCCGGTCGAGGCGATCCGGCACGAATGAGCGCCCTCCTCGCGGTGCGCGGCCTGCGGCGGCGGTTCCGCTCCGGCGACGTCGGCTGGCTCGACGTCCTGACGGGGGCCGACCTCGATCTCGAGCGCGGCGTGGTGGTGGCCGTGGCGGGGGCGAGCGGTTCGGGGAAGAGCACGCTGCTGCACCTCCTCGGCGCGCTCGACCGGCCGACCGAGGGCGAGATCGTCCTCGACGGCGTGGCGTACGGGTCGCTCGGCGGCGACGCCCTCGCGGCGCTGCGCGCCCGGAAGCTCGGGTTCGTCTTCCAGTTCCACCACCTGCTGCGGGAGTTCAGCGCGCTCGAGAACGTGATGATGCCGCTGCGGATCGCGGGGGCCGCCGCGGCTGCGGCGCGCGAGCGCGCGGCCGAGACGCTGGCGGCGGTGGGGCTCGGCGACCGCATGTCGCACCGGCCGGCGGCGCTCTCCGGCGGGGAGCAGCAGCGCTGTGCGGTGGCGCGGGCGCTGGTGCACGAGCCCGCGCTCGTCCTCGCCGACGAGCCGACGGGCAACCTGGACCACGGCAACGGCGCGGTGGTCGCGGACCTCCTCTTCCGGCTGGCGCGGGAGCGGCAGACCGCGGTGGTGCTGGTCACCCACAACCGGCAGCTGGCGCAGCGGGCCGACCGGATCCTGCTCCTGCAGGACGGCCGCCTCTGGCCGGTGGCCGGGGCGGAGTCGCTCCCGTGAGCCTGTGCGACAACTGCGGCGAGCGCGAGGCGGTCATCCACCTCACCCAGATCGTGGACAACTCGGTCACGACGCTGCACCTGTGCGAGTCGTGCGCGGCGGAGAAGGGGGTGGACACGATCGCCCAGGTGGCCAAGCATCCGCTCGGCGACTTCCTCGCTTCGCTGGGCGAGGTGGCGTCGCCGGCCCCGGGAAGCGCCGCGGCCGCGGGCGCTGCGGCGGCCTGCCCGCAGTGCGGGGCCACGCTGCAGGACTTCCGGCAGACGGGTCGGCTGGGCTGCGCTGTGTGCTACGTCGCCTTCGAGGCGCCGCTGCGCGACCTCCTGCGGCGGGTGCACGGGAACACGCAGCACCGGGGCGAGCGGTACCGCGCGCCGGGGGACGTGGCGGAGTCGGGCGGGGGGGGTGGTGGAGCGGCCACGACGGGGGTCGCGGCGCTGAAGGACCGCCTCCGTCAGGCGGTGGAGGCGGAGGACTTCGAGGAGGCGGCGCGCCTCCGCGACGCCATCCGGAGGCTGGAGTGATCGACCTCTCCCTCGTGCCCGACGGCGGCCTCTCGTGGCTCGACGGGAGCGGGCCGCAGGCCCACATCGTCCTGTCGACCCGCATCCGCCTCGCACGGAACGTGGACCGGGTGGCGTTCGCGACGCGGGGCGGCGCCGCGGACCGTTCCCGGGTGCTGGCGCTGGTGGACGCCGCCTGGCGGCAGTCGCCGCTGGGGCGGGGGAGCGTGCGGTTCCTTCTGGACGAGCTCGACCCTGCGGACCGGCTCCTCCTCCACGAGCGGCACCTCATCTCGCGGGAGCTGACGGAGGCCCCGAGCGCGCGCGAGGGGGGGAGCGGCGCGGCCGTCCTGCTCAGCGGGTCGACCGGCGTGATGGTGAACGAGGAGGACCACCTCCGGCTCCAGACGCTCCGCTCCGGGCTCGCCCTCACCCAAGGGTACGGGGAGCTGGAGCAGCTCGACGCGGCGCTCGGCGGGGCCGTTCCCTTCGCCTTCCACCCCGAATTTGGCTATCTTACGGCCTGTCCGACGAATGCGGGCACGGGCCTCCGCGCCTCGATCCTGATCCACCTGCCCGGCCTGGTGCTCACCAAGGAAATCGGCAAGGTGCTGCAGGGCCTCACGCAGGTGGGGCTGACGTTTCGCGGGCTGTACGGAGAGGGGAGTGAGGTCGTCGGGAACTTCTTCCAGTTGTCGAACCAGACGACGCTGGGGAAGTCGGAAGAGGAACTCCTCGACCACCTGGGGAAGATCGTGCGGCAGGTGGTGGCGTACGAGGAGCAGGCGCGGCAGGTGCTGCTGCGGGACGCGCCGACGATCCTCGCGGACAAGGTGTGGCGGGCGTACGGGCTGCTGCGCTACGCGCGGAGCCTGTCGTTCGAGGAGACGATGAACCTCCTCTCGGGCGTGCGGCTCGGCGCCGGGCTGAACCTGATCCCGGGCGTGAGTGTATACACGCTCAACAAGCTGCTGATCTTCACGCAGCCGGCGCATCTGGCCGCGTTCGAGCCGCCCGTCCCGGGCGATACCGAGGCGGGGGCGGCGAGGGCGGCGTACGTGCGGCGGCTGCTCGACGAGGAGGCGGCGCGGGGCGCGCACGCGCGCCGGCCGGCTTCGTGAGGCGGGGGTTCCCCGGATGAACGGCTACAACTTCACCGATCGCGTCCGCAAGGTGCTGCAGATGGCCCGCGAAGAGGCGGCCCGTCTGCACCACGAGTACGTGGGCACGGAGCACATCCTCCTCGGGCTGATCCGCGAGGGGGAGGGTGTCGCGGCGGCGGTGCTCGCGAATCTGAGCGTGGACCTCGAGGAGATCCAGCAGAAGATCGAGGACACGGTGAAGAAGGGGAAGGCGGCGGGCGTCGGCGGGCAGGACCTGCCGTACACGTCGCGGGCGAAGAAGGTGCTGGAGTTGGCGATGTCGGAGGCGCGGGAGCTGAACCACAGCTACGTGGGGACGGAGCACCTGCTGCTGGGGCTGCTGCGCGAGGAGAAGGGGATCGCCGCGCAGGTGTTGACCGACGCCGGGGTGAACCTGGAGCAGGCGCGCGCGGAGACGCTGCGCCTCCTGGGGAGCGAGATGCCGCAGGCCCCCATGGCCGCGGGCGCGCCCGCCGCGCCGGGGAAGGCGGAGAAGAAGTCCAAGACGCCGGCGCTCGACCACTTCTGCCGCGACCTCACGCAGCTCGCGGGGGAGGGGGAGCTGGACCCCACGATCGGCCGTCAGAAGGAGATCGAGCGGGTCACCGAGGTGCTGTCCCGGCGCAAGAAGAACAACCCGGTCCTGATCGGCGAGCCGGGTGTGGGGAAGACGGCCATCGTCGAGGGGCTGGCGCAGATGATCGCCGCCGGGCAGTGCCCCGACGCGCTGCGCGAGCACCGGGTCCTCGCGCTCGACATGGCCGCGGTGATCGCCGGGACGAAGTATCGGGGTCAGTTCGAGGAGCGCCTGAAGGCCGTGATGAACGAGATCGCGCAGAGCAAGAACGTGATCCTGTTCATCGACGAACTCCACACCCTCGTGGGCGCGGGGGCGGCGGAGGGGGCGATCGACGCGTCGAACATGCTGAAGCCCGCGCTGGCGCGCGGCGAGCTCCAGTGCGTGGGCGCCTCGACGCTGAACGAGTACCGGAAGTACATCGAGAAGGACGGCGCGCTGGAGCGGCGCTTCCAGACGGTGATCGTCGAGGCCCCGTCGGTGCCCGAGACGATCGACATCCTCAAGGGCCTGCGGAAGCGCTACGAGGACCACCACCGCATCGTCATCCCCGACGCGGCGTTGGAGGCGGCGGCGCGCCTCTCGGAACGGTACATCACCGACCGGTTCCTCCCCGACAAGGCGATCGACGTGGTCGACGAGGCGGGGGCGCGGGCGCGGATCGGGGCGCAGGTGCCGCCCCCGGAGGTGTCGGAGCTGAAGGGACGGCTGGACGGGATCAACCGCGAGAAGGAGGCGGCGGTCCGCGACCAGAACTTCGAGCGCGCCGCCAGCCTGCGGGACCAGGAGCGGGAGGTGCAGGGGGAGATCCTCGCGCGCCAGGAGGCGTGGGAGCGGGAGCGCCAGACCAAGCGCCCGGTGGTGAACGAGGAGGAGATCGCGTTCATCGTCTCGCGGTGGACGGGTATCCCCGTCACGCGCCTGCAGGAGGCCGAGTCGTCGAGGCTGCTGCGGATGGAGGACGAACTGCACAAGCAGGTGGTGGGGCAGGACGAGGCGATCCAGGCCATCTCGCGCGCCATCCGGCGCTCGCGGGCAGGCCTCAAGGACCCGCGCCGGCCGATCGGGTGCTTTGTCTTCAGCGGCCCCACGGGCGTCGGGAAGACGGAGCTGGCGCGCGCGCTGGCGCGGTTCCTCTTCGCCGACCCGCAGGCGCTGATCCGCGTGGACATGTCGGAGTACATGGAGAAGTTCAGCGTCTCGCGGCTGATCGGCGCGCCTCCCGGCTACGTGGGATACGAGGACTCGGGCGCCCTCACCAAGGCGGTCCGTCGCAAGCCGTACTCCGTGGTCCTCCTCGACGAGATCGAGAAGGCGCACCCCGACGTCTTCAACATCCTCCTCCAGGTGCTGGACGAGGGGCGGCTGACCGACAACTACGGCCGGGTGATCGACTTCAAGAACACGGTCGTCATCATGACGTCGAACGTCGGCGCGCGCGACATCACCAAGAGCGCCACCCTCGGCTTCGCGTCGTCGTCCGTGCAGGGGTCGTTCGAGAAGATGGCGGAGAAGGTCAAGGAGGAGATCAACAAGGTCTTCAACCCCGAGTTCCTGAACCGGCTCGACGAGGTCATCGTCTTCCACCCGCTGTCGCGCGAGCACATCCGGCAGATCGTGGCCATCGTGCTGCGGGAGCTCGAGCAGCGGCTCTCCGACGAGGAGATTACCCTCCGCCTGTCCGAGGCGGCGACCGATCTGCTGGTGCGGAACGGGTACGACGAGCACTATGGTGCCCGCCCGCTGAAGCGTGCCATCCAGCGCTTCGTCGAGGACCCGCTCTCGGAGCGGCTCCTGGTCGGCGACTTCGGCAAGGGAGACGAGATCGACGTGGACGTGGCGCCCGACGGCGAGCACCTCGCGTTCCGCACCCCGACCCCCTCCAAGGCGTAGGGGCGGCCCGGTGCGCATCCCGACCTTTGCCGCTCTGCTGGCCGTGGCCGGGGCCCTCGCGCCCGGCGCGGCCCCCGCGGCCGCGCAGCAACCGGCCCGGCCCCCGGTCGCGCAGGAGCCGGCCCGGCCCCCGGTCGTGGACTCGATCGAGATCAACGGGATCGTTCGCAACACGCGGGAGATGGTCCTCAACGCCGCGGCGCTGCCGCTGCACGCGCAGGTGGGATACCGGGACCTCCAGCGCGCCGTCCGTGCGGTCTACGCCACCGGCCAGTTCGACGACGTGCAGGTGGGCCGCCGCGTGGCCGACGGGGGCCAGGAGATCCTGGTCATCACCGTCCGCGAGCGCCCCCTCCTCGTCCGCGCCACGGTGCGCGGGGTCGAGAAGCTCTCCGAGCGCAGCGTCCGCGACCGGGTGGAGTTGCCCGCCGGGCGGCCGCTGAACCCCGCGCTCGTCGAGCGGGCGCGCCAGCGCATCGACTCCCTCTACGAAGCCGAGGGCTACTACCTCGCCGACGTGCGCCCGGCCATCGTCTCCCAGGACAGCGGGCACGTCCGCGTCGTCTTCGACGTCACCGAGGGGCGGCGGGTCGCCATCGCCCGGGTCGAGATCGAGGGGAATCAGCGCTTCACCGCCCAGCAGATCGTCGCGCACATGAAGACGCGCCCCGAGGGCTTCTGGTGGTTCCAGAAGGGCGAGTACTCCGACGACCGGCTGCGCGAGGACCTCGAGGAGGGGCTTCCGGGCTACTACGGCAGCCGTGGCTTCGTCGACTTCCGGGTGGTCCACGACACGCTCCTGGTGGACCGCGACAACGGCAAGGCGACGTTGCGCGTCACGGTGGACGAGGGCCAGCCCTACCAGGTGGGCCACGTGCGGGTCGAGGGGAACCGCCGCTTCTCCACCGACGAGGTCCTGGCCCTCAACCCCTTCGGGAACGATTCCGCCGCCGGCGACCGCCCCTGGTTCGACCAGACGAAGTGGGAAGGGGCGCTCACCAAGCTGCGCACCCGGTACTGGAACCAGGGCTACATCTACGCGCAGATCACGCCGGCGATGCAGCGCGTGGAGGCCGGGGACTCGCTCCCCGAGTCGCGGGTGGACCTCAGCTGGCAGATCGAGGAGGGCCGCCCGGCCATCGTCCACCGGATCGAGATCACCGGGAACGACGTGACCCACGAGCGGGTGATCCGCGAGGCGATCGTGATCCTCCCGGGCGACGTCTTCTCGCAGGAGAAGGTGCTCCGCTCGTACCAGAACATCGGCAACCTCGGGTTCTTCCAGCAGCCCCTGCCGTTCCCCGACACGCGCCCGGTGACCGACCCCGGCGACGAGGGGGACATCGACCTCGTCTTCAAGGTCGCCGAGAAGCGGACGGGGAACATCAACTTCGGCGCGAGCGTGGGGCAGGGCACCGGCATCGGCGGGTTCCTGGGCCTCGACGAGCCCAACCTCTTCGGGCTCGGCAAGCGCGGCCAGATCCAGTGGCAGTACGGCAAGAACATCAACGACCTCAGCCTGACCTACACCGACCCGTCGGTGTTCGGGAGCCGGGTCTCGACCACGTTCAACGTGCACAACACCATGCTGCGGTACACCATCGCGGACCTCGGCCAGGTGTTCACGAAGGGCGTGTCGATGCAGATCGGCTGGCCGCTGCCGCACAGCCGCTACAGCCGCGTCTTCACCTCGTACTCGCTCGAGCGGGAGTCATACTCCGGGACCGCCGCCACCCTGACCGGCGTGTTCCACTGCACGGACTGCCTCCGCTCCGCGGTCGGGCTCTCGTTCATGCGCGATACCCGGATCGACCTGCCGTTCCCGACGGGCGGGGCGATGTACACGGCCGGTGGCGAGTTCAACGGCGGCCCCCTTGGTGGGTCGGCGACCTACCAGAAGTACGACTTCGAGGGCCGGTGGTACGCGCCCGTCGGGCAGATCGGCGGGAGCGGGCCGGCGGGGAACGGGGTGCGGCTCGTGCTCGGCCTCACCACCAAGGGCGGGTTCGTCGTCGGCGATGCGGGTCCCTTCTTCCGCCAGCTGTACGCGATGGGCGGGACCCAGTACGGTATCCCGCTGCGCGGCTATGACGAGTTCTCCATCACGCCGCAGGGCTTCGACCCCAACGCCTCGATCGCCTCCGTCCAGCGGACGGCCTTCGGGAAGTCGTACTTCGCGGCGACCGCGGAGTTCGGCTTCCGCATCAGCCAGGCGATCTACTTCTCGTTCTTCTATGACGCCGGCAACGTCTGGGCGACCGCCGGCGGCTTCAACCCGACGCGGCTCTTCCGCGGCGCGGGGTTCGGGATCTCGCTCATCACCCCGATGGGCCCCCTCGGGCTCGACTACGGCTATGGCTTCGACCGGGTGGATACCCTCGGTCGGCCGGCGCCGGCCTGGAAACTCCACTTCAAGGTGGGCAACTTCTTCTAATGTCCTCGATTCAGGAGCTCCCCATGGTTCGCCGTACCGGGTTGGCGATCGCCGCCCTGTTCGCCGCCGCCCTTGTCGGGCGCCTCGACGCGCAACAGCCGACGGCTGCGCAGCCCCCGCTCCGGTTCGCATTCATCAACTCGCAGCTCATCCTGGCCAACACGCCGGGTCGGGCGGAGGCGGAGTCCCTCTTCACCCGCGAGATGGCCGGCTACCGCGCCGAGGTGCAGGGCCTGCAGGCGCACCTGGATTCCGCCGTGGCGGAGTACCAGCGGACCTCGGTGGCACTGACGCCGGCGGCGCGCCAGGCCCGGGAGGCGGAGATCCGGAATCTCCAGCAGCGCGCGCAGCAGCGGGCGCAGGAGCTCGACCAGCAGGCGTCGCAGCGCGAAGCGCAGCTCACGGCGCCGATCATGCGGCGGGTGAACGCCGTCATTGAGGGGATCCGCGCGGAGTTCAACTACTCAATGATCTTCGATGCTGCCGCCACGGGGGGAGCCCTGGTCACGGCGGACCAGTCGTTGGACATCTCGCCGCTGGTGATCGAGCGGCTGCGCGCGGCGGGGCCAGCACCGGCGGCCGCCGACTCCGGCGTGGTGCAGCCGGGCGGCCAGCCGCCGCTCACACAGCCCTCGGCCCAGCCGCCGGCGCAGCGTCCGGCCGCGCGGCCGGCCGCCCGCCCGGCCCAGCGGCCGGCGCCGCCGCCGCCGTCCACCCCGCAGCCGTAGCCGGGCAGGGGCGCCGGACGCGCCCGTGAGCGCTCCGCTCACCGCCGCGGAAGCCGCCGCCCTGGTGGGCGGCGAGCTGGTCGGGGACGGGGCCACGCCGCTCGCGGGCGTGGCCCCGCTGGACCGTGCCGGTCCCGAGGACCTCTCGTTCTTCGCGTCGGGCAAGTACCTCACCCAGTTTCAGGCTTCGCAGGCCGGCGCCGTGCTCTGTCGCGCCGAGCACCGCGAGGCGCGGCCGGGTCCCGTCACCCGCATCGTCGTCCCCAATCCCCACCTCGCGCTCCTCCAGCTGGTGGGGCGTCTCTATCCGCCGCCTCCCCGTGCTACCGGCATCCACCCCACGGCCGTGGTGGAGCGCGGTGCGGTGCTGGGCGCCGACGTGGCGCTCGGCCCCCACGTCGTCGTCGGCGCGGGCGCGCGCCTCGGCGACAGGGTGACGGTGATGGCCGGCTCCTTCGTCGGGGCCGGCGTCGAGGTGGGCGACGACACCACGCTGTACCCCTCCGTGGTGCTCTATCCGGGCGCGAGAATCGGCGCGCGCGTCATTCTCCACGCCGGGGTCCGTATCGCCGTGGACGGCTTCGGCTACGTCCCGGGCCCCGACGGCCACGTCAAGATCCCGCACATCGGCCGCTGTGTCATCGGCGACGACGTCGAGATCGGCGCCAACAGCACCATCGACCGCGGGAGCGTGGACGACACGGTGATAGGCCCCGGCACCAAGATCGACAACCTGGTGCAGGTCGGGCACAACTGCCGGATCGGCGCGCGGTGCCTTCTCATGGCGCAGGTCGGCATGGCCGGCTCGATGCGCGTCGGGGACGACGTGATCCTCGCGGGGCAGGTGGGCCTCGGCGGCCACGCTACCATCGGGAAGGGAGCCCGCATCGGCGCGCAGAGCGGCGTCATGGCGGACGTCCCGGCCGGGGCGAGCTACTTCGGCTATCCGGCGCGGCCGGTCCGCGAGGCGATGCGCGGCGTCGCCGCCCTCGCACGGCTCGCCAAGATCGTGGACCAACTCGAGGAGCTTGTCGAGCGTGACAGCCCCGCACGCAGGTAGCGGCCCCGCGCGGCGGTCGGTGCGCGGCCACGCCGCGCTGGAGGGCGTCGGCATGCACACCGGCGCCGTCTCCACGCTGACCTTCCGCCCCGCGGAGCCGGGCGCCGGCGTCGTCTTCCGCCGCACCGACCTCGCGGACTCGCCGCCCATCCCGGCCCGCCTCTCCAGCGTGATCGCGGTGGAGCGGCGCACCACCCTCGGCGAAGGGAAGGCCCTCGTCCACACCGTCGAGCACGTGCTCGCGGCGGTGGCCGCGCTCCGGCTCGACGATCTCCTCATCGAACTCTCGGGCCCCGAGCCCCCGATCCTCGACGGCTCCTTCCTCCCGTTCCTCCGGGCGCTCGAAGCGGCGCAGCCGGAGGAGGTCGGCGGCGAGGTGGTCGAGTACGTGGTGCAGGACGCGTTCCAGTTCCGGGAAGGGGAGTCGTCGTACCTCGTGGGGCCGGGACCGGGACTGCGCCTCGACGCCACGATCGAGTTCCCGCACCCCGTGATCGGCCGCCAGTCGGCGGGCTTCGACATCTCCAGCGAGACCTTCGCCCGGGAGCTGGCGCCGGCCCGGACGTTCGGGTTCGTGCGGGAGGTGGAGGCGCTGCGGGCCAAGGGGCTGATCGGCGGGGGCAGCGTCGAGAACGCGGTGGTCCTGGACGACGAGAAGGTCGTGGGCACGACGCTGCGGTGGCCGGACGAGTTCGTACGGCACAAGATCGGCGACCTCCTCGGCGACCTGGCGCTGGTCGGGGGCCGCATCCGCGCCCACATCGTGGCGACCAAGCCCAGCCACAAGGGGAACGTGGAGCTGGGCCGCGAGCTGGTGCGGCACGTGCAGCATCCCGGCCGGCCCGTCTACGATCTGCGCAAGATCCTCGACGTCATCCCCCATCGCTACCCGATGCTGCTGGTGGACCGGATCCTCGAGGTCGAGCCGGGGAAGCGGATCGTGGGGATCAAGAACGTCACGATCAACGAGCCGTTCTTCCAGGGGCACTTCCCGGGCCACCCCATCATGCCGGGCGTCCT
>Ga0209777_10003319_pt1 | contig 20064 bp, 20 predicted proteins | sample FrelakmetHBP12HB_FD_187147 | JGI IMG/M metagenome (GOLD analysis project Ga0209777, IMG submission 187147) | Freshwater lake sediment microbial communities from the University of Notre Dame, USA, for methane emissions studies -HBP12 HB (SPAdes)... | ecosystem: Environmental > Aquatic >...
TTTCATCCTCATGGAGAATATCCCTTACAAAGAATCGTTTTTTGTCCTATTAATGGTTTCTTTTCTCTTTAAATAGAAAAAGCTACTTAGAAGGATGAATTCCCATTTTCACATAGTGGAATTGCTACGTGGATTTTTTTCGTTTTTCAAGGTGCAGAAGCCGCTCTTCTTAGCTATCTAGTTACAAGAAGGAATATTTCTTGCGAAGCTCATTTTCAATATCTTTACGATACTCGAGATTGATATAGACAGCATAGCCATGACTTGTTGGTTTGCTTCTTACAATCTTTTTTCGAATAAGTTGATCCAAAGCCCCTTTAGCCTCAGATTGAAGATGTGCAGGAAAACCTCCGATGAGGTTATCGATAAGTAGGTGTCCATGCCCAAAACATCCTCCCCTCCAGAGTTTAAAGCATATGCGTAGTTGTGTCTCGGAGAGGACAAGCATGGTTACCTCCCTAGCCTTATATAGGCCAAGGCAGATAGATATGCATGTCAAAGTATTTAACACTATTGTTTGAAAAATATTCACTAATGTAAAAAGTTATATACTTCAAAGTATATAAGAAATTGCAGATTTACACTCAAGAATTAATAAATTTACACTCTCTGAATGGGAATCGAACTTAACCAAAGACCTGAAAATAATGTTTGAAATCGTATGGAAGTGATGTATGTTTAAAGATATTTTCGGAAATAGCCCCCAAACAAAAGTATTAGACTTTTTGGCAGACTATCCTGACTTTGATTACTCCATTTCAGAAATAGCAAACAAATCGAATGTGAGCAGACCCACAGTTTACAAAGTAATAGAGATACTATTAAAAAAGGATCTTGTTATTAAAACAAGAGAACAAGGGAATTCCCCTTTGTTCAAACTTAATTTAGAAAATAAGTTAGTCCAATTGATTCTCAAGTTCGATTTCGAAATAGCAGGAAGATTAGCTGAAATCGAGAATGAAAATTCTTTAAAAGATTATTCAAAAGCATTCAAGAAATCAGTAAAATCGAATGCAAAACCTAGACCTGCTTAGAAATTTAATATGAACAACTATCATCTTATTTTAAAAGAAAAAAATATATTGGAATTGCTAGAGGAGAATTTTAAGTTCTTTGAATTTTATCATGGAATTCTTCTTTAGTTATTTCTCCCCGAGCTAGTCGCTTTTTTAGAATATCGGCTGCACTATCTTTTTTCCCTTGTTCAACGATAACGACATTCTTTGCTTCGACAACCTCATCTTCTCTGAATTCCTGCTTTGCACCCAGTATTCTTTGCCTGAAAATTTCGGGTTCTTTGCATTGACAAGTGTAAGTTATAATTCGGTTTTTTTGCTCAGTCTTTACGTTTATTATTTTATTGATCATCCCTGAAAGAGTGACTTCTCGGACATCACCTAACGATATGTGAATAAACATTTGCATTTTATCTGAAAGAATGCCGTTCTTTTTAAAATAAATCAAACGTTTATTTGTTAAGACAATAGTCCCTTTGCCGGAACGTTGCATGGTTCCTTCAATAGTTTCTATTACATCTTCATTTGGTTTAAGATATTCACTATAGGCATTCATATGTCCATACCTATTTGATTAGTCTTCGGCCACAATCAGGACAATAGGGTTTTTTAATTAACCCTTGTTGGGGGCTGCAATTTATGCAGAACATTTTTTTACATCCTGGGCAAACATAGCCTTTTGGTTTTGCTATTCCACCTAACTGGGTCTTGCAAACGGAGCAAAATCCTCGTACCATCTTTTCTCTCCTTGTTGCTATTCCTATATAGTATATTTCTTTTTAACAGTTTTGAAACGAAAAAAAATCTTATACAGCTTTAACACAAGCAAAAAATGAAGTTATATTGTATTTCCTAAAAATATTTCGTTAAAGTTCTTTTCGCTTAATATTCTTTTAGTAGTATTGCTAGGAGAAACTTTTATCATTTTGATAAAAATTTTTTATCTTTTTACAAAATAACTTATTACATACGCCTATGCTTTGAGGAGCTCTACATGTCCAATTAATCTCATCGATATTATATACCCAATTAATCCAATTAAGAATTTCTTCAAAATTGAAATCATTCCGATTACTATTTATTTTAGTTCTCTCAAAATAATAATGACCTACCTCTATAGCTAGTTTCTTGGGAATATTCTCACTACGACATGCAAATGCTATTATTCTTGCTCCATAATTTCTTTGGCCTGGACTTCCTCCCAATACGAGCAAGGATCTAACACAAGGTAATTCAAAAAAAGAAAAATTACTGTCATTTAGATTTCTTTTTTTATTTAGATTAATTTCATTTCTTAAAATTTTTTTTAATTCAATGTTTAATTTTTTCTTTGGTACAATCCATTTGTCTTCCGTAGATGAAGGCATTGCATTTATTTCAATTTTATTTATTTTAATATCGTTTAGATATCGTTCGAATATTAAATTAAAAATCAATAAACTTAATTTTAATTCATTCATATTTAATTCAATAATTTTTTTTAATAATTTGATGTTTTCCTCATCCTTTATAGAATAAAAAAAATTACCCCTGATAAGATTGGCGGAGATATTTTCAATATTGACATGGCACTTATTTATATGGTTCTTGTTTTTTAACTCAGTCGCAATTTCTTCTTTGGTGTTAATATCAAAATGAAGAGAACCTTCTAAAAAAAAATAATCTGGAAGTGTTAGTTGATTTTTCATATTTACCTGTCAAATCTTGTTCCCATTAATCTTTCAAACTGCTGTAGAGCAAAACGATCGGTCATTCCGGAAATATAGTCGGCAATGATTATTTCTTTAGGCCCCCATTTTCCTATTTTTAACCGCCAATCCTTTGGTAGTAAATTAATATTTTGTTGATATGATTCAAAAAGCCCGCTCACAATTCGTTCTCCCCTATAATCTAAACTTGTTACACTATCACTATCATGGACATTTTCCTTGATATATTGTCTTATTTCATCATCGATTTTTTTCATTGGTTTTGAGAATACAATGCTATCTTGGTCTCTACTCCTTAAATTTTCTATATCTTTGGGGGGATTTTTCATAAATTCATCGTGCACATCTCTCATATATACTTTTATGATATGTACTTTTTGATCAAAGTGTTTTTTGATTAATGATTCATATTCTTCTTGTTTGATTAAACCCATTTTCAAAGAATCTATTAAATCGGTATGCCTTTGGCTGAATCTATCTGCCATTGAAACTGCTTGCCCTTCTAATGTTGCAGGTTTTCTAGGTAAAAGTTTATTATATTTTACTAAATCAACTCTAGATTCGTTATGTTTTAGAACGCCCTCTACAAGTTCAAAAGTTGGATTAATTCCATATCTATCCTTTCCGGTAATCCAATCTTTACTCCATTCCTCAGTTTCAATAAGAATTCGAACAGAATTTTCGTTATGGCAAAATCCTAATTGCCCTTGTTCCTTCAATTTTTTATCTAAAGCCCTTTCACCAGCATGACCAAAAGGAGTATGACCTAAATCATGACCCATTGCTATTGCTTCCGCAAGATCTTCATTTAATTTCAGAATTCGGCACAATTCTCGAGCTATTTGTGAGACTTCAAATGAATGTGTTAATCTAGTTCTAAAATGATCTGATAATCTATAAATGTATACCTGAGTTTTATGTTCCAATCTTTTAAAAGAATTTGAATATACTATCCTGTCTCTATCAAGTTGCCAACAGGTTCTGTGATTGCTTTCACCTAAATCATTTTCCCAGGAAGTGGTAAGTCTTCCTCGGGTATTCATACTCAAGCTAGCATAACTAGCTAGAGTATCTTTTTCTCTTTGTTCAAAATCACTTCTCCAATTCTTCCCCACAATAACTAAGTAACTCAAAGCAACTTAATAATTTTTTTATTTGTAAAAATATTAATTATTATTTACTACGGAGAAAATATTCGTTCAATGTCTGCCTTCATTTGTTGTTGAGTTGGACGATTATACCTCATTGTTGTCATGAAGTTTCTATGTCTGGCATGAAGTTGTACGGTGAGAGGGTTTACTCCTTTATTTAACAAGTGTGTGATACATGAAGCGCGAAGCATGTGTGGATACATCCGGGATGTCTTCACCCCAGCTTCTTTACCACATTCTTTCAGACAACCTCGGACAACCCATTCTCCAATCCTTACTCCTTTCTTACTGAGAAACACTGCCTGTTCATTATTTGTCTTTGGTGTTCGCTCGTTCTGGATATAGTCTGCTAAAGCTTGTTCAACTGCTTTTGTCATGGAAACAACGGAATTGCCCGTCTTTGTATCGTTGAGAATAAGTTCCATGGTTTCAAAATTCAGATTTGACAAGTTGAGGTTGCACAATTCCATCTTGCGAAGCCCACAATGGTACAGCGTCTGGAGAATCGCATAAGCGAGTTTGTTCTTCGTTTTCGCGACGGCAAGGATTGCGTCAATCTGCTCATTGGTGAAAACGTCCTTGTTCTTGATCACCGGTCCGGGAATCTTGAGATGGAGGTCCTCTCGTTTCAAGACATGCTTGCAGAAAGCGTTGATGGCAGCGAACCGCGCCCTGTTCCCATTCTGTGCATACTTCTCAACAAGGAAGAGCTTGACATCGTGAAGATCGTCTTCCGTCATGGTCAAGGGATCCTTCATAGAAAGCATGAGCTCGACCGTTTTCGTATACATGTAAATCGTGCTCTTGGAATGATTGTTCTCACGCAAGTAACGGTTGAACTTGTCCAAGAGCTTGTCGTTGTCTGTCACGGGTTTCGGAGAAGCAGCTGGTTTGACCAAGGGTGGAATGACCTTTCGAGTTACTGGTTTTTGTTGAATTAGTTGCTCGAGGCGGGCCTGCACCAAAGTCTTATTACCACTAAGGGTATTGTTCCCGTTCGGGATCATAATAGCACCTCTATTATGGTCTCAGACCTCTGGATGTTCACCCATCCAGGGGTCAATTTTGACCTTGTTTTCTTGGAGAAAAGTAATGGTTTCTCTCCTTATATACTCCTGGAGGGGGTAAGTGAAAGTATTATTTTGTTTCTAAAGAATTTACTCCAGTCGGGGTGCCTGGCGAGTCCCTCCTGTTGGTATGTACGCTCTTGACCCCCGTTTTGGTAGGAGCGTAGTTCGACGTCTTTTCCCTAAAAGCTCTCTTTTTTTCTTTATCGAGGTGTTAAAAAATGCAAAAAGATGCCATTAAAAACACATTTCCAGACCGATTAAAAATTATAGAAAACCTTATACGACTTATCCGAATCTTATATCCCGGAAAGGGCGGGCTTATGACAGACTTCAAGGTTCTTGTCTTAGACAAACTTGCCTCAAGTTTTGAAGGAGAGGAATTAAAGGAAGCTGAAGAAATTACTAACCTACTTTTTGAGAAAATCTACTCCGGAGGTCAAGTTGCCGTAGAGTCCCTAATGTTAGCTAGGATTAAACAAATTGTAAAGGAATCGGGCATGAATCTTTCCGATATTGAACAACAATTGGGAGATTAGGGGGCTGACAATTGAGTGGATTCCGTATCGAAAAAATTGAAATTGATGGTTTCCGGGGCTATAGTAAACCTAACAAAATTGATTTTAATGGTAAATCAATGTTTATAACTGGAGGAAATTTTAGTGGTAAAAGTAGTACTTTGGGAGCTATTGAGTGGTGTCTTTTTGGGGATTTCACCTCGGTCCCTAGTAATATTTCGACCTTAAGAAAAAGAGATGAATTTGTCAACGATGCTTGCAGAGAAATCAATGTCAATCTTCACTTATTCAATGACCAAGAAAAAATAATTATTTCTAGATCTAAAAGAAGAAACGTTATGGAATCAAATCTTGTGTTTACTGATCATGACGGTAAAGAATACAAGGACGAAAGAGCGGAAGAAATATTATTTAATCATTTAGGGCTGACCATTCACGATTTCACAAGAAGTGTTTATTTACATCAAGAATCAATCAGATATCTCTTGACTGAGGATCCTCAAGAAAGAAATGCTGCTCTGGATCGATTACTTGGTTTAGATATGCTTTCTGATATTCTCGATTCGATTCCCAAAACAAAAATTACAAAGGAAATTAAAGATTATTCTGGCGATATTGAACGAATCAAGGATGCCTTAGAAGCTCGATTAAGGGAAAATAACCATAATATTACAGATGCAAAAAACCTATGTCTTGAGGCTGGTTTAAAGGTAAAAGATTTGGATCTCGGTTTTGCTAATACGCTAAAAGATAATATCTACGACTCTCTAACCAATGTCGCTAAGGAATATAAAATTCCTGTCGATAAGGCATCAAAACTCAATAAACCAGATGATTTGAAAAAAATCATTATCCAAATATCTAACTTAATCAAGGACTTAAGAAAGAAAATCTTTGACAATGAACAAATAGAAGAAATAAATAATAAAATCCGAGAACTAGACGAAGCTAAGGGACTCCATAAAAATCTACTTCGTAAATCAAATGAATCAAGCAAAAAATTTAATGAATTTGTTGGCTTGAACGGGAATCAAGAAAAGATTTCAAAGAATCTCAAACAGCTAGAAGAAGCTCTTGAGTTTCTCGAAAAGAAACGAGAGGAATTAGGATCTAGGCAAAAACTCTTTCAAGATGCTCTTACCTATTTCAATGAATTCTCAATAGAAGCATGCCCGTTGTGCGATTCAAAGATTGACCAAAAAACTATTTTAAATAACCTAGGAGAAAAAGTTAAAATTTTTGTATCAAAAGAGATGAATGAAATTAATAAGATCATTAAAGAAAATCAGGCTAACAAATCAAGATTGGAAAAACTTCTGGTTTCATTAGGTGAGCTGGAAGAGGCAATGAAACAAACAAAGAAAGACTTGGATGACCACTTTGAATTTCTCATTGACCTCTTGGAAGAAAAAATCGATGAAAAAAAGAATGTTGAAAAAATAATCGAAGGCAGGATTTCAGCGTTAGGAATTGAAAAGGAAAAACTGACTAAACCTCTTGCAGAAAAAGATGCGGTCATAACCAAAATTGAAGAGCAAACATCTCAAATGAAGCTAATTGAAAGTTACATAAGAAAGATTGAAAGGCAAAAATCATTGGAAGCTTTACAGGAGAGATCCGATTTTAAGAAAGCAGAAGAAGTTATACTTAAACTCTCGAAGTTACAATCTATGATTAATGAAATAACCCGATGTATCCAAGAGGTACAAGTTAATTCAGCGAGCGGTTTAATAAATAAAGTATCTGATCGGATTAACGAAATCTATAACTTTATTGTCCAGCATCCATGCTATTCCGAACTGCGTATAGATGTTCAGCCATCACTGAGGAGGAATAAAAACAATTACTTTATCAAGGGATTAAATGATAAAAAAGATGTCGAAACGCTTGTCGCTGAAAGATTTAGTACTGGTCATATGAATTGTGTAGCACTTGCAATTTATCTTGCAATGGCGGAAGGTGGAACCTTAAATCATAATCTTGATTTTCTAATTTTAGATGATCCCTCCCAAAATCTCGATAAGATTCACATGAATAATCTTGCAAAGATTTTAACGAGGCTTTCGGAAAAATTCCAAATAATTCTATCTTCACAAGATCCAGCATTTTCACCAATGATAATCAATCAAAAATGTATGCCTGTTCTTGAGTTTGGTCCTTGGGATCGAACAAAAGGCCCATCAATTACTATTGATAATTAAGAGGATTATGGGATTCGATACTTACATTAAATTGGATAAATTACTTCAAAAGTTTGGGCCAAAAATCTTTGGTTCTATATGCCAGTTTATGTTAGAACTTTCTTTTAGAAAGTTAGGTTATCAAACACGAGGACGAGCAGTTGAAAGACCCGACATCGTAGCCCAGAAAGGCGAAATCATATATGCAATTGAAAGTAAATGTCAGGCCGGACAGGCTCTTTCTCTAACAAAAAGAGATCTAGACGGTGTTCTTGATTATACAGCCCCCGGATGCATTCCCATAATTGCTTTTTTATTCATTGATATTAGCTCGGAATGGATTCTTGCAAAAGCCGATAAAATTCCAATTGGTAAATCAAATAAAATCGGTTTGAAAATTTTTGATGTAATTGAACTTTCTAAAGAAATTAATTCAATTTTTCCACAGATAGTTGAAGCGAATTTTGAAATAACATCAAACCGAGGATTGGAAGGAATACGATCAAAATTCTAGTTTATGCTTTTCTTCTTCTTTGCTAAGCGTTCCTCTTATATTTATTAGAGCTTTCTCTGATTTTTTTCAAGTATACGGAGATTTAGCATTAACTGAAATCAATTCAAGAATTGGGATGTAGTTCTTCATAAGGGAAGGATGATATTTTCCGGCATTTCCTACAAAATCAATTGCTGCATCTTACAGGATCCACATTCATTCCTTGTGGTACACCCAAACTAATTTTAGAAGAAATGGAACTATTGATCGATAGGACTTAAGGAATCTGTATCTTCAAAGAATTGCTGATAGTATACATTTAAATGGAAATCTCTTCGCAGTAAACGTAGATAATTTTTTAACTGTTCAGTGAGGGGTGCCTCACCTATTATTATCAATCTCTGAGCTGGAGGATTATTTGAAAAATATGCATATTCTAAAAGTTGACCCAGTGCTTCGCGAATACAGTCTTTGGCAAGAGGATAAGTCTTTATTTCATAATAAAAACAATTCTGATTATGTCTTACAACTAGGTCTATTCTATTGCCATAACCAGTATCCCTTTCATATCGCACAGAACCAGCTCCAAATTCTCTTGATAAAACATTGAATATTTTACCTTGAATCACATTATGACGAAGGTTTATCTCTATTGTATTGGAAGAGATTCTTGCAAAAGCATGGGATGCTCTTTCAGGAAAAATAGTTTCAACTTGATCTAATTCGCTATTTGGTTCTAGTTCATCACTTCCTTCAACAAAGACATAAATCTCCAACAATCGATCGAGAGTAAGCATTACATCATGATAATCTATGTTTGTGGCTGGGGTTTTTTTTCCGAAGAAAATAAAGTTATGAACTCTGTATATTACATTGTTAAGTTCTCTGCTGATAAATTGATTAGGACTGATGTAATGTCTGCCTAAGTCATCATGATAGTATAAGCTGCAATCTGTAAATCTATCTTGGTTTTCGGCTAAAAATTGGCGCAATCTAATGAATTGTTTTTTCATGGTTACTAGAGGAGCTTGTAGATTAATTCCTCGTTCAAACGAAAGGCCTATTCCATAACGGAAAAATTCGCTATCATCTAGGCCCTCGATTAATCCAATATTAATCTGAAGCTCATTCCTGCCTCCGAAATGGAAAGCATAGTCATCATCTTCGAAGATTGTCTGATTAGTGAATATTTCTTTGGGAGGCATTCTTGTCAGACGTGGATGAAGATTCTTTCTTATTTGTCTCAAATTACCAATCTCATAATCGCATGAAAGCTGATTGATTCTTTCCGCAATGTCTCTAATAGTCATATCAACTCAAGGGACTTATCCGACTAAAGAATATATTCTTTTCCTTATTATGAGAAAAAAAGGTCTAATAAGAATGAACATCGAGTCCCGTTTCCTACCAAGTATCGACTTCTTGGAGAAGAGCCATTACTCAAAGATTGATTAAAAAACCTAAATTACAGTGATTATAAAATTAAATAGAAAAACTTAAATTTAAAAATTAGATCATATTTTCTGAATAGGGAGGTAACAAAAAAATTTAAGAAATTCTATTTAAGGCCCAGCTGATTACAGTCTAGTATTTAACGGAGAGATGTGAAAAAAAACAAACTTATTGAAATTACGTTCAATGATGGGGAGGAAGTAAATGACCTTTGGGGAAAAGGAATCATTAAAATTAGCCAATTCTATTTTATTAATAACTAAAGATCCTTTAAGAATTAAGATAGATTATTTAGAAATTTTATTAAATTATATACAAGGGAAGCCATCTTCAAAATTTTTTAAAGAAAATCTTCAGGAGATTCCAAACGACATATTTGAGTCCACTGAAGAATTATGGAATTTTCTCTCATTTCAGGTTGAAATAATTTCATTATTCCATTTTGATGATGGGAAAATCATTATCAACCATGTCAATCAAAGAAAGAATGGTATCTATGAAACGCACCCTATACTTGCTGATGGCTTAGCAACCCGACTCTTAAATATATATCTATCATCTTTAGAAAAAACTCCTAAGAGTAAAAGAATTGAAGAAATTATAAACTTGAAGGTTCTTGACCCGGCCTGTGGCACTGGAAGACTTCTCTTTGCTTTTTTAAAACAATTGGAAAAATACATTAAATTAGAATACCCACGAGTGAACCTCATACAATTCCGAAGGCAATTCATTAGGAATTGTATTTATGGTGTTGACCTTAATCCTATTGCCATTAGAACAACGCAATTCCTTTTTTCTCATTATGCAAAATTCGATAGGACACTACCTAATATTAAATCAGGAAATGCTTTAGTGGGAAACAGTTTTAATGAACCTCAACAAACATTTTTATTGGATGAGTTTCCCAAGACTCTCCCTATTTTTAACTGGAAACAAGAATTTGATATCGATGGCTTTGATATTATCATCACAAATCCGCCTTGGGAAAAATTAAAAATCAACATTAGAGAACATCTTAATGATATTATCCAATGGTCAGAACCGTCTAAGGCTGAATTTACAAATCGTTTATCTCAGAAAAATAATGGTCATTTACAAAAAAAACTTATTGAAGAAAAATTAATATTAGACGAGCTGAAGACTTACCTAAAAAAGAATAAAGAGTTCTATTTTTCAAAACGTGGGGAGATGAACCACTACGCATTGTTTTCGGAAAGGTGCCGTTCTCTTCTAAAATCCAGAGGATTTGCAGGATTGCTCGTACCTACGGGTATTGCTACTGATTACCATCTACGTTTTCTTTTTTCATCTTTCCTAATAAATAATCAAATTATTGAATTTGATGATTTTTTAAATAAAAATAAATATTTTCCCAATGTAGACAGCAGATATCGATTCTCTTTTTTTCTCTTTACAAAGGACTCTTCGGACACACGAGCAAAATTCTCATTTTATAATACCTCACCTACTAATATTCATAAACATTTCCACTTGACCAAACAACAAATAGAAGTTCTCAATCCCGATACAAAAACACTCATCATTCCTAAGAAACCTGAAGTAATTCAACTTCTGTTAAAACTGCATACTAAATTGCCATTAATACAATCGAATAATATTGACAATCAGGATTCATGGCATATAACCTTCAAACGGTTAATGGACTATACAAATAATTCAAACCTTTTCATCCCATATCGTAAGGATATTTATTCTTTTACGCGCGACGGTCTCTTATCCACGGATCATAAACTTTTTTTACGAGTGTACGAAGGAAAAATGGTTGACCAATATAATCATCGAGCGAGTTCTTCTGTAACTAAACCTGGTAAATATCTTCGTCCAGGTTTCAGATTAAAAACATCCATCGAAGAATTGAAAAATCCAAATTTTTTTGTTCAACCAAGATATGTGATTCCACTTTCAATCATTCAAAGCGAGAAAAATCTATGGCGAAATCTTGCTCCTTGGAGCCTCGTATTTAAAGATATAACTTCTGCAACTAATCGTCGTACTATGCGAGCTTGCATTATACCCCAATCTGTTGTATCAAATAAATTACCTTCTTTAACCGTAGAGAATGGATATAAAGAACAAGCATGCCTTCTTGCAACATTAAATTCATTAATTTTCGATTTTATTTGCAGACAAAAAATCGGCAATATAACGCTCAATTGGTTTATTCTTAAGCAAATGCCGTTACCCCAACTAAAGATATACTATGAAGGAACTGTCGATGGTGAGCCTATAATTTCATGGTTGACAACTCGAGTTATGAAACTATCTTATACTGCATATGATTTAAATAACTGGAGCAAATCTTTGAGGGGACCTAATAAACCATTTGAATGGTTCGAAGAAGATAGGCAAAAAACAATCGCCGAAATTGATGCGGTTTTGTTTCATCTCTATAATTTATCAAAGAATGAAATAAACATGATCTTTGAAGAATTCTCGGGAATTAATAAAGAACTAGTATGGAAATGCTACAAGGATATTGACATTAATATCCCATAAGTTCACCTGATTGCCATTTCCGATAATGGAAACGAATGAACTCAGGATTTAATTCATGTCTTAGTATTATTGTTTTTCCATGGAGGGGATTTTGTTTATTGATATGTACCAACGTCATATCCTCCTTGATTGAAATGGCACCATAATCTAGCTCGATATGGTGATTTGGGCAGAGAATGAGTAGATTTTCTTTACTATCTGGACCCTCCTCATTAAGTGGTTTGAGATGACAACTTTCCACATATGGAAAATCAAAAGGTCTTTCAACTTCTATCTCGCAGAAACAGCATTTATAGTTATACTCTTTTTTCAGTTCTTTTCCATACTTACTTTCTCGGATATATCTTGTTACTACTCCCGATGTTTGTCTTATTGGAGGTATAGGAGTTTGAGATGATACTGGGGGATGTTCAATTCGAACATCATCTTCTGCGGGGGGAATGTTTAATCCCAATAGGTCGCCATATTCATTTGTGAACGGAATTATACCAGTGTTGCGTGTGGAATCATGAATAATTTGTTTTAATGTGGGTGCGATAGTTGTTAATTGTGAATATAAGCAGAATCGAGCATGATACTTTCCTGATAAATTTATTATAAAAATGATAGGTGGATTATTTTGGTCGTAAGATACGACATCTTTGGGGAATCCATATTGCTCGGTCCAAAGTGGATAACGATTCAAGTGCTGTCGAGAAATACGCCATTCTTTGTTCCTTGCTGGATTTATTGACAATTCAAGAGTTTGTTGAGATACTAAACCAGGAATTTCTTCAATCGCTAATGTAGTTTGTTTAGGAGTAGTTACCCCGATAAAGGCATTTAATGGTAGATTCTTCGAATCTGTTCCAAGAGCGATATGTTTTGCACCACCTCCACCGCCGCCAGGAGCAGCTTCCCCCATTATTGCATTCATATCATTTGGTGTTATTTTTCGCCATAAGATACTGCCCATTAATATTCCCCTTCAAATGAAATAAATACTCTTTCAATTCTTCATGATTATTATGATTATTGCTTTTAAATCTTTTTTGATTGTATTCAATGACCTCTGTTTCTCCAAATGAATTAAGAAGACTTAAAATTTCATCCTTTGTCATGTGGCCATCGCTACTATAACTTAAATAAATCTCCCGGGGCCAGAGAATGTCAATAAGTTTTTTTAATGAGTTAAGGGCCTTAGATTTATAACAGAATTCTGAAGCCTTTTCACTCCAATAAGGTATTCCAGTCTTACCTGAAACAGCTGGTTCGTTTTCTAAGGCAATTGTTTCTGGGATGTGATAATAGGTTATATATTGCCTTTTAGTGAAAGGAGGATCGAGATAAATAATTGATGCAGTAGTTTTTTCTGCAGCTTCGCAAACATCCAAATTTGTGACTGTATGATCTTTTCTACCTTGTATAAATTTTATAGGGGTTAATCTAAGAGGTTTTAAAGCATTTTTTTCGAATTTCTTTAAGAAACATCCATAGGTCCCAGAGATGTTAGCCACATCATTGACAGCTTCAATCAAATTGACCAATAATAATGCATGTTCGAGACTGGTTATTCTATGTTGGTCTTTCCATTCTTTTATCTTAAGTCTAATTGAATCGATTTTTTTAGCGTTTTCATTTGTAAAATATTTTCTTTCCACACCTGAATTATTGAGGCTTCCTTCAGGAGAATATTCACGATAAATGAATCCTTCTATCCCGGGCAGGTTCAATAAATAGTCAAGAACCTCAGCATATCTAAATGGAAAAAGCGATGATTGTTTATAAAAGTTCGAAGAGCCGCCAATTCCCTTAAAAAGTGGTGGTTCATTTAAAAATAATTTCACAGCTGCTTGCAATTCGCATTGTTTTAAATAATCATTAGCATGCACACGACAATCCATTTTTTTTAAAAGTAAGCTTATTTCACCCGTTCCTGAAAAAAGATCACCGACTTCCATATCCTTATTTTTCTTATCTCTAAGTATTTTTTCAACAATGAATTTTCCTTGTAAGGATTTATGTCCTAGGTATCTTTGAGTCAATGATATTAAAATACAATAAGGTTTTAAAGAGTTTTAGGAGAGTTGAAAGTAATTTTCGTCGGGGTAGCGCATTCATTTTTCCTCTTAGCTTTGACCGTATAGGGTACCCTCTAGTTTTTAGCTATGCGATTTAATAGTTTCTCTGACCCCCCCTCAGGTTTATTTAGGTAAATTTTATTTAGTTTCTAAGGAGGTAACCTACTTGAGGGAATCATCTGGTTTAATAACAACCAAGGGACCGAAACTCTTATGTAGTTATAACGTTATAACTATCTATATGGCTGACGTCTTTGAGGCTCGATTACGAAAGATCGGCAACTCACTGGGCATCCTCATCCCATCGAAAATACTCGAAGATCTTGATGTTCATGACGGCGATATCATTCGCGTCGCAATCCCACCCCTGGGCTTAACGAGAAGAAACAAGATATTACTTGAACTTGCTGGCATCGATAAAAATAAACCAGCTTTTACACGGGAGAAAGAGGACCGCTACTGATGTTCATCGACACCTCAATTATTATTGAAATCCTTCGCGAAGAAAAAAGTTCGAAACAATTTCAAAACATTTATGGAATTATCAAAGACGAGCCACTCTTCATTTCAACAATCCAACTCGCAGAACTTGCAGATTGGTGTCTACGAACCAACAGCAACCTTGAAGAAAGAATCGCTAAAATAAAACAAATCGCTACCATCATCCCACTTACGGAGACAATCTGTGTAGAGGCTGCACGGTTGAAACAAGATATGCGTACGAACAAGATAGCAAAATTCGGCATCCTCGATGGCATCATGTTAGCGAGTGCGCGCTCAATGAACGAACGACTTCTCACCTCAGACAATGATTTTAGAACTCTTAGTGATGTTATTATCGTATAGGGTGTTTCTCTTAGTCTATAATCAACTCATTTGCCTTTAGGTCGATCAATTGATTTATTATTTTCATTACTCGAAAGTAATCTTAAATATGCTCTAGCCTTATTGGTTTACTGATGGGCAGGATAATCAAAGATCTCGTAGTCGATGGAAAAACGAGGAAAGCGATTTTTGATACTGGTTCTGTCGTCAGTTATGTCACTGAAAAAGCCCTTCCAAAAGACGCAGTGTGTATCAATATTACTCCTATGACGTCTCGCCTTGCAGGAACGACTCATCGACTGACCCGTCGATGCTTCATCTCAGGTAAAATAGAAGGACGAGAGTTTGATTTAGATGCCTTCATCATCGACAACCTTGGCAACGTCCAAGAAAAAGACAACGTCGAGCTTGATTTTCTCATCGGCGCAACCACGATGGAAGAATGGGCCATCAACATCAACCCGAAAGATCAGACCATTGACCTTCGAGGACTGAAAAAACGAGAATTCCTCTCCTTCTAAGTACTGTTCAGACCGTATAGGTTACTCTTGAGGCTGACCGTATAGGGTACATCATACTTACAATAGCTATGTGAAATAATAGTTTCTCTGACCCCACCTCAAGTATTATTTAAGGAAGATCTGATTCCTTAAATTGGAGGTAACCTACTTGAGAGAATTTGCCGCGCAAATATTAAATATGTGTTTAAACATATGTTTAATTGTGAGCTTCAAGACAATCACCGTAAAAACACGAGTCTATGAAAAATTGCTCGCAATGAAAAGGAAGGACGAAAGCTTCAGCGATCTCTTTGAAAGACTCAGTAAAAGAAGTAACCTCGAAATCATGCACGACCTCGTAGGCAGCGTTGAGTTTGAACACAAAGAGGAAATGCTAAATGATTTGTATCGCAAACGTACAGAACGTCGCTTCGGGTGAGCTCTCATGATCGTCGTCGACACCGATGTTCTCATCGAGATGTTTGATAAAAAATCGGAACGAGGTCTCTCCGCATACAAGAAACTGGAACAGAGCGGAGAAGATATGGCAATTACTGCAGTCTCATATCACGAACTAACGTATGGATTGCTTCGATTCGGTAAAAAAAGAATCCCTAGCATAGAAAAATTAGAAGTCATTCCATATACCAAAGACGACGCCCTACTTTCTGCAAAACTGGAACAAGAATACGAAGGACATGGAATTTCCCGAAGTGACGCAATGATAGCAGCTATTACCTTAAACATGAAAGCTAGGATTTACACCTTTAACCAACGACATTTCCAAGCAATACCACAGCTACAATTATTTTGACTTCACATAGATTTGACCCTTCAGGGTACACGCTGTTTACTTATGTAGAAAAAAACTAAAATTCCTTTCATCTAGCCAAAGACATAGGGTACTTCATGCTTACGGATAGCTATGTAAAAGGGTCTGGTTCATAATTCGTTTCTCCTGTTGAATAAATGGTAAAGAATCTTGAGAGCTATTGCTTTCCAGCTTCTTTTCTTCCAGATCACGCGCACTCCCGGAAAAACAGTTTTTAGACAATTCCTCCTGATGGTAATTATGAATCAAGCCCGATACCATAAGTAAAAACTATGTACATAAAAATTTATAAACAAATAGTTATTTTAAAATTGAAGATTAATGGATGAAAATAGGTTGAGAAAGGTAGAGCATCTATGGAAAAACACGATGTCGCTATCATAGGGGGCGGACTTGCTGGACTGAGTACAGCAAAATTTCTTGCAGAAGCAGGAATAGATTTTGTACTGTTGGAAGAACATCATGACTTCTATATGAAAGCATGTGGTGAGGGAATCGGTCTTAAAATCGGAGACTACAGGTTATCGGACCTCTATGGGAGTAAAAAGGGATTAGAACGAGAAGTCAAGGGAATATGCGCCCAGACAAAATATGGGGATGTCACGATTCCTGCGCCTCTTTTAATTATTGACAAAAAAGTAATGGAAAAAGAATTTGCAGACCAGGCGATAAAAAGAGGAGCAAATATCCGAATGAATGAACGAGTGAAAGTCATCGAAAAACATGACACTTTTCTTATCAAACCACAAAATATAGAGGCGAAGATACTGGTAGGAGCCGATGGAGTATTTTCAATGGTACGAAAATTTACTGGTCAACCAACTCCTAAATGCGCTATTGGTGTCTCAGGGATTTCTCAACATATTGACCGTGATATGGACTATTGCTACATGACGTTGAATAATGATATTATAAAATATGGGTATGCATGGTTTTTCCCAAAGAAAGACACATGGAACATCGGCGTCGGCTCTTTAAATCAAAAATATTTTAAAGAATCTTTTGACTATTTCAAAAAGAAATATGTTGTTGACTCTTGGAGAGGTGGATGTGGTCCTTTTTCTAAACCGTTAAAGTTAAGCAATAAAAATATTTTTTTAGTCGGAGATGCAGGGGCTCAAGTTCGTTCAATTGCAGGAGCTGGAAATTTCACCTCGATCATTTCTGGTAAAATTTTAGCAGATACAATAATAAAATTTTCAAAGAAAAATTTCAGAGAAATCCATTCAAAAGAGTATAGTAAAACATGGAATGGCGCAATAGGAAAAATATGTCGACGAGAATATTACCTAACTTATGTCCTTAAACAAATTATGAAAAATGACCGGTTGTTATATTTCTCTATATCTAAACTTGCTAAACTAGCTCCAAAGCATTTCAAATCACAATATTAATTACTTCTAGTAGAGCATTGAACATAATTCGTTTCTTCTATAGTTAAGGACCATAGGGAAATTACCCCTACAAACTATGAATTTTCATAGGTTTTCGGAAAATGTAGGGGTAATTGATTTTTCTTCTGGGCATGATCCGAAGGGTACCTCTTCTTCTTTAGCTAAGTGAATTAATACTTCCGATGACCCTTCCCTTAGATTATTGGTTATCCAAGCAAAGGACGTTATTTTTGAATTGAGCGTTGATAGTCCTTGAGTGCTCGTTTGGATGAATACCAGTTGTCTTCAATTTTTACCGCATCCAGTCGTCCTTGACGCGCACGTAGACTGAGATATTCCTGGCTGTACGTCGATCCCCGTGCCAGCTCTAACAGTGGCATAAGGTGATCCGCATTTGAGAACGCGGAGAGGTAAATCTGCAGTGCTTCATTCACACGTCGCGCGATGAACGTAGCAAACTCGGAATAGTCTCTGGCATCGGCTTTTTCGAGGGCATTGTAATATTCGTGGCGATCCTGCTGTTGAATGATGATCGGGGGATAGTGGTCTTTCATCAGCGAGAAGTTCATGACGAGGCGAGCCACGCGACCATTACCATCCCAGAAAGGATGAATCCTGGTGAGCTCATAATGGACCAGCACGGCTTTTTTCACCGGATGAAGGGTCAGTTTTCGAACGGCGGCGATATACTCGTCCATGAGGTGGATGATATGTTCGTATCGAGGCGGGGATGTTAGTGACCCGGAGACGTGGACGTTGCCGGTGCGGTAGCAGCCAGGCCGTTCAAGCAGTCCCTGGGTGACGACCGCGTGGAGTCGTTGAATGAGGTCCTGGGTGAGCGTTGCCTTGTCGTTGACGAGGTTGACCATGAGGTCGAAGGCCTCGGCGTCGTCTTTGGCTTCGAGGTGGTCCTTGAGTGGTTTACCTCCGACCGTGATGCCTTCTTCGAGGACAAGCTGGGTTTCTTTCAGGGTCAATCGATTTCCTTCAATGGCATCTGAGTGATACGTGTGCCGTAGTCGAATCTCGTGCAGCAGTCGCTGAGCTGCATCGGCAGGCAATGGGCGGAGGCTGTCAAGTCGTTTTTTCTTCTGGTCGATAGCACGTAATAATGAAGAAGAAACGGGAATATCGGTATCGGTGATTTTTTCCATACTACCGATATGATAAGGGGCGGTATATATCGGTATCGGTGAGAAATTACATGCTACCGATAGTATATATTCATATATATTCTCACTCGAGTGAGACTCGAAAACGAGAGAAGAAATGCCTTGTGCGTTGAGCGCACCATGACCATAGGCAATCCATGACCCATACCTATTAATACCACGCCCCATTAGGAGAGCCAGGCGTATTTTTCAGATACGTCCAGGAAAAAACATGTATAATGAAAATCGAGAAATGCACACCGTCAAGTGTGCTGACTGCGGCAAGGACGCGCAAGTGCCCTTCAAGCCGGATGGCAGCAGACCGGTCTATTGCCGGGATTGCTTCCAGAATCATAAACCAAAAAGATACTAGTCGAAAAATCCGAGTTACTTCGTTTTTCTAGCTAAGATCTTTTCTCTCCTTTTTTTTCTTTTTCTAAGACAAATAACTGGACGTAGTACCGTCCGTCTCGCTTGTGCCGTCCGATGAACCGATGACCTAGAGGACGGAAGCCAAAACCACGCAGGATGCTAATCATCTTCATGTTCCGCACTCGGGCGGAGGCGAACACCACGTCATCGGCTTTTCCGAGCAGCTCCTGCACAAGTCGTGAGCAGATGCCCTGCCTGCGAAAATCTTCGTCGACGCACACATAACCAATCTCCTGTTGGTACTTTGAGGCAAGGTCTGGTACGCCGGCTCGCTGGAACACATCGTTCTGATGCCCCAGGTCCGAGTGCTTCAACGCGGCGACGCCTACAAGACGTGCGCCGGCGTAGCAGAAGCCCAGAGAGTACGCCCGCCGCAGTCCTTCCTCAAGGAAGAATACGTTGACCTCGCCACCCTCCCTCACCAGCTGTGAAAACGCCGCTAGTTCCTCCGCGTTGCACCGCCGTGGTGATTTCACGACAAAGTGGAGGCTTTCGGACGGTTCCATGCAGGCCGCTAACGACGTCATGCTACAGAACGTTTTTCCTCCCCGTGTTTCTCCAGTGAAAGTTTTAAATAGGCACTCTTGTTTGACTCCTGCAAAAGCGAGGGTAGACAACCTATATATATTAACACGTGTTAATTTCATGATTATGGGAGTTTCGTACATCCTATGACCATCACGGACCTCACCTCCATGGGGGAGCCGCAGGCCGACGTCCGAGCGGAGATCAACGACCGCCTCAAACGCCTCCAACACCACGCCAGC
>Ga0209777_10003320_pt1 | contig 20045 bp, 36 predicted proteins | sample FrelakmetHBP12HB_FD_187147 | JGI IMG/M metagenome (GOLD analysis project Ga0209777, IMG submission 187147) | Freshwater lake sediment microbial communities from the University of Notre Dame, USA, for methane emissions studies -HBP12 HB (SPAdes)... | ecosystem: Environmental > Aquatic >...
GGGAATTTACGCTTGTGGAGATTCAGTAAGACCTATGACGAGCCTAAAAATGGGCAAGTCCTGGGCAAGAGTCTAAGAAACAAGAAGCCCCTCCCTTCAGGGAGGGGTCATTCACGTTTGATTGTATTTAGTTTTTTAGTAGTTAATATAGCATTTGCTGAAATAGATTTTGTAACTGTTAAAAAGTGTAGAAATATTTTATTTGGAAAAGCTCTAGAGGGAGATACTCAGCAAGAACTTAATGATGAGCTTAAAAAAGAATTAAATAAAGCTAATGCTAAATCAGTTTTTACTATTAAATATGGTGACGAACAGAGTTTTTTTAGATCAAAAAATAACGCATGTATACTAGCTACGGCATGGTTCAGCAAATAAATTAGAAAATTTCTCTTAAAATTTTTCTTGCATTATCATAACTAGTTTTGATTATGGTGACACTTTCATCTTTCTTTATTGAATTTTGTGCTGAGGATTGCTCAGCTAAATCTATTTGTTCTGGAAAAAATTTATCTGAGATGGTAGGTATAGGAGAAATTACATTTGTAGTTTTTTCCTCTTTTTCTTGAGGATATACTGTATTGAGACTAGCTTTACCACTAGGTAATTTAGGAATATTATGTCCTTTCTTTCGTAATTCACTCTTATAATTACTTATTGTTGTAGCATTATAGCATTTGCCAGTGCGTTTTTTATATCCCGCTTTTTTTAAATAATCTGCAATTTGATGATTATCCCAACCTTCCTCAGATTTTTCTAAAATAACGCTTTTAATCGATTTTAAAACCATACAATTCTCCTTAAAATTAATTATTGTAATCAAAATACTGAGGGATGTCAACTATATTGTTAAAAAAGCTCCCTAATTAAAATGGTAATTAAAATTAGGGAGCGGAGGTCAATTGATGTACAGCATTAAAAAGCAACAAAACTGTAGCAACAATCTATCTTAAAAATTACTCTTATTTTTTAAATTTTTCTATAAAAAAATTTAAAAATTCTTGCAGTCTAGGGATATCTTCTTTTTTTAAGATAAAATCAGTGAATTCTATAGTAGGTTCTAGACCAAGAATATATCTAAATCCTTTGACAATACGTTTAAAAATATTAGTTTCTTTTGGTATAAAAAAACTAGCATATATTTCTGGAGGAAAATTAGAATCTGATTCATTTAAATCTATGAAAAACTGCAGGACTAAACGGTGGTAGGGACTTAAACATTCACAATTAAATAGATCTGAAGCTAATTTACTTTTTTCGTCGATTATCATTTATTTAAAAATCTTCTTCTTTTAATTTTTGTTGATATAAATTTGACATAGCTTCTAATTCTTCTAATTCTATTTTTTTACGATTTATTAGTATAATTAATTATGAGACTAATTGTGCTAAACTAATTGTTTTGTTATTAAATAATTCTTTTAACCATTCATATTCTTTCATGCTATTTCTCCGTGTACAATAAAATTATCTGCTAAAAATGTTGAAGAATTCACATTTCTTAAATTCCCTACTTTTCCTAAATTGTTTTCATCATAGTCAATTAAAGTCATGCTTGAGTAGCAGTTTTTTTATCTTTTTTAAATCTTGATAATTTGTCAAAAATCCCTTTAAAATCTTTTGAATTTGAATCACAAGTAGTTTTCTTCATTTGATCCTTACAATCACCATAAAAATAATCTCCTTTTTTAATTTTGATTAAATTTTAAAATAAAAAATATATATAGACAAGATTTAAAAAGAGAATATATTATGAAAAAGAGGGGAGGTTCTCTTGAACCGAAAATTTGCCAACCTCCTCTCTTTTTTATTTGTTGAATGCAGTAAGCCAATTTTTAGCTTTTACACGATCATCTAAAGAACTATTTTTATTTGTCAGAATGGGAATAATAAAAATTTGTAAAACACTATGTAGATTTTTGTCTAATTGATGAATAAAAGATTTTTCTAACCATTCTTTAGCTCTATTAATTTGAATATCTGTAGAATTAAATTCGAATGCTGGAAAAATAAAATCTTCAAATGGGGATAGTTTTGTAGTACATTGTTTTCCTTCTAACCAAATATCAATTATGCTGGGATTTTGTTCTGTTATAAAATCAGAAATTTCATAAAATTTTTGATCAGAAATATTTCCTTCTAAAGTTACTCCATTTACATTTGAAATTGAAGCATTTGAAGCACAAAGTGTGCCTGTAGTATTTGCTGAGTTAGTAGCATTTATAGTTACTCCGCTAGTTAAAGTAATTTGTGATGTAGGAATAGTTCCAACAGAAGAACAATAAATATGTGGAGTCCAAGGAAATGTTTCTTGAGTAGGAGATTTTATAAAGGGAGATGGATTATAATAATGATGCGTGGAATATGGAGAGGATGTTGATACTATCGTATATTCGACTTCTTTATAAAATTTTATTTGTATATGCCCATTATCATAATTATTAGGATCATTTAACTCGCCAGATTGTGCTGCTTGATCTACAGATACAAATTTAAATTTATTACCCCCATCTTTGCTACTCAAAAATCTCTCTAAATCTAGAGTCTGTTTTGGATTTAAAACTAATTTCTCTCCAAATAAGATATCAGTGCCATCTATATAAATTTCAACTTTAGCTCGAAAAGAATTATAGTTTTTTAATCGGATTTTATATTCCGATCCAAAAGGAATAAGACAAGTTCTCCGATTGTTTTTGTTAAGTTCTCTGATGGGTTGATTGTTTACAATAACAGAAGCAACAAATTGATTAAAATAAGAACACATAAATAAATCTCCTTCATATGAGGTAAGAGCATAACCTCATTTTAATAAGCTCTTTGGAATAACTAAATATAATAGACATTAGTTAATTATACAAAATTTGTTTAAAATATTAAAGAATTCTAAAATTAAATTGTAAAGAGTGGTTTAGTGTGGTATAATAGAATCTATGAATAAAAACAATTTTTGGAATATGGTAGAAAAAGGTATTGTGGAGAGTTCCGTAAATGAGGGAGCTAGAAATGCATTGTTTGATATTACTATGGCTACTTATGCTATAAATGAAGCTTCTAAATATTTACCTACTTTTTTAGCACAAATAGATGATCCTAGAGTGTCTATGAATTACTATTTCCATAGAGGTTATCTATTCTCTTTAAATTATTATAAGGATAATCCTGCTACTTTAGAAGAAAATATAATTAGAATTGAGAACTTAATAGAAATAGGTCTGGCTATTTCTAAGATGGAAGATTTTGTTGAAAAAGGAATTAAAAAAGATTTTTATGAGGAAAAAATAAAACAAGGTTTAGATATGTTAGTGCAAGAATCAAAAGCTCTTTTAAAAGAAGAAATAATTACAAGGGACTTATTAAAATATTTAATTAATGTACAAGATAAAAAAGGATACTTAGAAAATATTTTGGGAATTAAAAATAAAAAAAGAAGAGGCGATTTAGCTCAATTTCTTTTAGATTTTTTAAAGACCTCCTTCTAATCTATAACTAGACAAATTCCATTTTTTCAAAATTAATCTCCAAGCTTTTTCTAAATTTTTATTTAGAGTAAAATCAAATAATTTATTTCTCTTAGTTTCTTTTAAAATAAAAAGTTTTTCTTTTTGATCTAAGGTATAATTGTCCATAAAATTTCCAATATATTTAAGCACTTCTTTAGGTAAAGAATTGTCTTCAAAATCTTTATCTTTATGTTTTTGATATATTTTTTTTAAATCGTTTACAGTAGTATTTAATATTTCAGGAGTTAAAATTTTTTTAGCTAATTTTTTCAACACTTTAGAGATAATAATTTTTCTTTTTGATTTACATAATTTTTCTAATACTTTTGCAATAATAATATTTCGGTACATAATTTTCCTCTTTAATTTTAAATGTATTTATATCTCTTAAAATTAATAGAATAGCAGGTTAGAAAAGTGTTGTAATTTGTGGTAAATGGGAGTATAATTAAAGAAATATAGAAAAAGAAAAGAAGGAGGTATATATGCTTTTCTTTAGTGATCTAGTAAAAGGTTTAAAAATAGAAAAAGGTAATTTATCCAAACTTTTAAGGAAATTAAACATTTTAGGTACTTTAGTACGGGGTAGAAGAAATCAATTGTCAAAAATTTACAATGATGAAGAAATTGAAAAAATTTTAGAATATCGAAAAGGTATTTCCCACAATTTGGTTAAAACTAATTTAGGTTTTAAAGTTAAAACATCAAAAAAGAATATTATTACTTCTGAAGGAAATTGTGCAATTTGTGTTTTAAATAGATTTACTTTTAAAAAGTAACTAAAGATTTTTCAATTAAGACATTTGGGAAGTAATGTTAATACTGGAGATGCTACTGCTTCATCAATAGTCCACATTACACAATACATATCCTTGCGTAAACAATAATGGAAAGGGATATATTGAAATCCATGGTCCGCACAAGAAGATCCCCAGCTATTTTTAATTATAAAATATCCTCCACCTAATATACTATTATCTAATTTATATCCTAAAATAGCTAATGCATGTCCTCCGTTAGTAGCAGCACTAGTTGGATTTACTGCACTGTCACAGTTAATTAAACTTTTTGTTACTGTCATTCCAAGATATACTGGTTTACCTGCATCTAAAGCATTGATCATTTTTTGTAAATCATCCTCAATATATGTATTAGATTTTAAATAAGAATAACAATTTTCGGGTTTGGTGTAATTTCTACTAGGAAAAATGTTGTTATGTTTCCAAGCATCATTTGTAGTTATACAATTTCCTCCACCCCAAGTTTTAATAGCAGTTGCACAATTTGCATATTTGTATTTTGACCATACATGACGCTCACTTAATTTAACATGATTTCCAATAGCATTTTCAACAGTAGCAGTTAATCCATGCGCACTACAGGTGCCATCCCATTGACTGACAACAAAAGTGTCTTTACTTCTTAAGTCTGCTTCGCCTTTTCCAGTTAAGGGAGCAGATATTTTCAGAGCTTTCTTTTTAGCTTGAATTGCTTTTAATGTTTTTGCAGATATAAATAAATTGTGTTTAATAATAGTTTTTAAACGTTGTAGTGCTTCAGCATTAAATTTTTCAGGTGCTGTTGTTTTACCTGTCATTTTTAATGATTTTTGAAATTGATTTACAATAGCTTCATTAGACATAAATTTATTAGAAGTAGTAGTTTTTATAGGTACTACTTCAGATTTGATGACAGGTTGTTCTATATTCGATGTAGAACAACTAATAAAAAAAAGACCTAAAAGAATAAATGATAATACTAACTTAATTTTCATAAAAACCCCTCCTTGATAATTTAAATATAAAAGATTATTTACTTTAATCATTTTGATTGTATTATACTTGTTATGTGAGTACAATTAAATTAAAGATAATATTAGTTTAGGAAATAAAATGAGCATAAAATATGCATTCAAAAAAGAGAGAGAAGGTGTTTATAACTTAGACATTCTTTCAAATACTTCTATGAGAGTCCCTGCTAAAATATTTTTAACTGACGAATTATACGATTCCTTAGAAGATGATGTAGGACCTCAATTAATTAATGCTTGTTCTTTAGAAGGAGTAGATACTGTCGTTCTGACCCCTGACACCCATGTAGGTTACGGTATTCCCATTGGCGCTGTAGTAAGCTCAAAAACTCATTTGTATCCAACCGCAGCGGGGTTTGATGTGAACTGTGGTATGGGCCTTTTAAAGACCAACTTACACGTTTCTGATTTTGTAGATAAGAAAGTACGTAGACTTTTTATAGAAAAAGTAACAGAAAGAGTACCTACAGGAAAAGGAAAACATAGAGCACCCAAACAAAGAAATATTTCTGACAAATTATCTCAAGATATATTACGAAGAGGATTATATGCTTTTCCTTATGTAGCAGATAAAGATAAACATGAAAGAATGTTTTTACCTATAACCAGAGAATTTTCAATTCCTCAAGAATCTAAAGAAGTAATAGGAGAATTAGGTTCTTTAGGTGGAGGCTAAAGGGCAATCATTTTATTGAATTACAATCTAATAATAAAGGTGAAATTTATATAATGTTACATACGGGATCTCGCGGATTTGGATATAATATAGCAGATCATTTTTTTAGAATGGCAAAAGATTTAAATTGCCATAGAGATTTAATTGCTTTTGAGAGTGAATCAGATTTGGGACAGGAATATTTAAATTTACATAATATGGCAGGTAATTTTGCTATAGCAAACAGATATTTAATTTTAGAAGCAATTAAAGAAAGTTTGAATGAAATTTTTCCAAATTGTAATACTTCGCTAATATACGAGATATCACATAATCTTGTACAAGAAGAATATGGAAGTTTTGTACACAGGAAAGGAGCTACAAGAGCATTTCCTGATATGAATGGAATAGCTGCACATCCTATAATTATTCCTGGCTCAATGTGTGCAGGAGCAGCACTTTTAATAGGTTTAGAGGGAGCAAAAGAAAGTTTATATTCAATTAATCATGGTGCTGGTCGTTTATTTGGTCGAGAGAAAGCTAAAAGACAATTTAATCAAAATGATGTAAATTCTTACATGGCAAATATCAAACAAACATTTGACGGTATAGAAATTGAAGGTATACTTATTAATAGTAGAGATGTGCCTTTAGATGAGAGTAGGGATTGCTATAAGAGTTTAGATTTAATTTTGAATGCTGTAGAAGTAGCAGGATTAGCTAAAGTTGTGGATAGAATGTATCCGCTTTTATGTATTAAAGGGAATGATTAATTTTTAACAGAGGAATAATCCTCTTATTTTTTATGGAGTTTTTTGATGGACATTTACGTGGGGAATTTAAGTTTTCAAGTTACTGAATCTGAATTAGAAAAAGTTTTTGCAAAATATGGTACAGTTACCAGAGCGAAAATTATTACTGATCGAGATACAGGTAGATCTAAAGGTTTTGGTTTTATTACTATGGATGACGATAAAGGGGAAGATGCTATAGCTGCTCTTAACGGGAGTGATTTACAAGAAAGACCTCTAACCGTTAATAAAGCTGAAAAAAGAGAAAATAATAATAATCGACCAAGATCTAATTTTCAAAGTCGCGACAGATTCTAATTTGTAGATTTTTATGAGCACATACAATGTGTGCTCATAAATTTTTAAATAAAAATAAATATATTTTAGATTTTAGATTTAAGAAAAAAATTATGAAATTTTGGAAATACGGATTTTTTATAAAATTGGGGAAAGAGAAAGGAATCGAATCAGAAATTTTATATATAAGTGAATGGTCTTTTTTTATATTTAATTTAAATTGGATAAGAAAATGTGACCATGCAGGACTAGAATTTATTTTAGAAATTTTAGGAGTCCATTTCTATATAAAATATTACGATGCTCGACATTGGAATTATCAGGAAAATAGATGGTATAATGATGGAGAAGAATGGACTGAGAGCCTCTTAGCAAAGGGCACAATGAAAATTAATCCCGACGCTGAATGGGAAGATGGGGAGAGCTAAAAATTTCTCTTCCAAGTTTCTTCGATTTCTTTTTCTAGTTTTTGAATTTTATTTTTTATTTCTAATTCCTCTTCCTCAAGATCTTCATCAGATGCGTTACATATTTCGTTATAATGTAATTTTTTAAAAATTTTATATAACTCTTCGTAGATTTCACATCTTCGGAACATATCTCCAAAAGAGATTCCTTCAATTTTTATCCCATTGACTTTATTTGGGTATGTTTTAAAAATGTCCCAAAACCATTGTGCTTCTTCTTTATTCTCGTAAGTTATTCGTGCAGTGATTTTTTCGCTCATAAAATATTAATATCCTTAATTATTTTGTAATAATTAATTTAGGATATAAAAATATGGATTTAAAAGCAACTGTAAAAAAATATATTGCGCAGAGAAAAAATTCTATGAAAAGGGTTATGATAACTTTTCCTGAAGCGCGGCAATCTACTAATTTTTCTTGTGGAGCAGCATCAGTACAAGCGGTATTATATTATTATGGTATGGATGTTAGAGAGGATGTTATAATAGAGGAATTAGATGTTAAACCAACTTCTATTGTTCATACGGGAGTAGATCCAGATGTAATAAAGAAAAGTTTAGAATCTATTTGGGGACTCAAAGTTGATATGAAAGAAATGACAATAAAAGATGTAAAAAGCTATATAGATAAAGAGATTCCTGTAATATTAGCTATTCAAGCATGGAATGATAATTATTTGACTGAAAAGGGAGTACATGATTATTCAAAATCATATAATGATGGGCATTATGTTGTAGCGATAGGTTATAATGAAAATACAATGTATTTTGACGATCCTTCTATTTTAGATAATCATGGATATATATCTTTTAATGAATTAAATAATAGATGGCATGATAAAGATGATCATGGACATAAATTAGAACATCTCGGATTAGCAGTATATGGCAAACCCCATAATTTTAATCCTGATGAACTGAAAAAAATAAAATAATTCATAAATATTTCTTTTAAATTGCTTAAGTTTGTTGGTATAATAGAAATAATTAAAGTATATTTTGATTATTAAATATTTTTTAAAACTTTTCAAGGAGAATTCATGAAAAAGTTGATTGCGTTATTATTGGTATTAGTTTTTAGTTTTTCTTTAATTGCTGCTGAACCAGTAAAAAAAGAAACTTCTGCTACCCCTACAATTGCTACTGCAGCACCAGCTCCTGAGTTGCCTGTTTGTGCTGCAAAAGCTTTAAAAGCTTGTAAGAAACATAAGAAAAATGTAGAGAAAAAATTTAAATGCACCTGTCCTGTATCTGAGAAAAAATAATATTTTTTCCTAGAGGTCATTTTGTTTCCTTTTTGGTGGAAGGAGTCTCTAGTGATGGAGACTCCTTTTTTTGTTTTGTAGGCACATACGTCAATGGTAGACCATGATCCTTACAAGATCAAAGTTATATGTTCGAATCATATTGTGCCTACCATTTTTATTTTTGGTGAGGTAGGCTAATGGTAAGTCGCCTGATTTGAGATCAGGTGTAGGTGTAAATCTATTGGGGGTTCAAGTCCTCTCCTCACCGCCATTATTATTTTATAACTAAAAATAAATTTTTGTTATTTGTTTGTATTATCATAAATGGATAACAAAACAAAAATATCAGTTATAGGTGAAGCAGCAATTATTCTTAAATTTTTAGAAGAAGATTATGAAGTTTTTACTTCTGTTACTGGCAAATCTCCTTTTGATTTAGTAGTATTTAAAGATAATATTTTGTCTAAAGTTGAAGTAAAAACTACACAACGTAGAACAAAGTATAATACAGGATGGGCAATTCAAATTAAAAAAGTCAGATCTAATAGAACTAAAAATATAATACATACATTTGATAATACTGCTACTGATTTTTTAGCAGTGTATATTGAACCTATAAAAAAAGTAATTATTTTTAAAAGTTCTGATATAAAAGTTAAACATGAATTAGTTGTTTTAGATAAAGATTTAAAATGAAATTACAAATTAGACTAATAAATATAGGTGAAATTTTTAGAATACCAAAAATTATTGAATATAGTACTTGGAATCCTTATGAAGAGATAATTATTGAGAGTGATAAAATAGATTTACCATTTTTTAGTGGTCCTAACTCTTATTGGGATCATACTTGGGAAGAGTATGTAGATTTTTTAAAAAAGAAATTTGAAGATTTTCCTTTTTTGACTTTTTTTAGTTATAGGTCGCAAATTAAAGAATTTGCTTTTCCTATTGCTACAAAAGAAGATTATGTATATTTTAATAGTTATGAATTGCTAGAATAAATTACGGAGGTATGGGTGAGTGGCTTAAACCAGGCCCTTGCTAGGGGTCCGTACCGAAAGGTACCATAGTTTCAAATACTATTGCCTCCGCCATATAAGATATATTTTTAGGAGCCATGCTCGAGTTTGATTCAAGGGGTCGGTTTGCAAAACCGAATTACGTTGGTTTAAATCCAACTGGCTCCTCCAGAATAATCTAGGGTTCGCTACCCTAGCGACAGGTGAAACTGTGACAGGTGGGGAAAGACCCACATATTATTTAAACTTCTATATATAACAGCATAACTCCATTTAAGCATCTATATATAGAATGTTAAGGGGAGGAATAATAAATGTCTTTGTATCTTGGAGATTGTCACGGATGCTATGAAACCTTAATGCGTATTATAGAAAAACTTCCAAAAGATGAAAAAATATATTATACAGGAGATTTAATAGACAGAGGACCTAAAAGCAAAGAGGTAGTAGAATTTGTTATTAAAAACAATATGATTACAGTTTTAGGAAATCATGAGGATATGGCCTGTAGGGGTTTACATATCTGGCAAAATAATGGAGCACAAGCTACTATAAAAAGTTATGATTTAGATTGGTCTTTGTTAAGAAATAGAAATGTTACTTCTGATGAGAAAGTATTATCTTTCAAAGCGCATCAAAAATGGATGGAAACTTTACCCCTTTATCTTATTATTGATGATGAAGTAGATGAGAAAGGCAGAAAGGTATTATTGACACACTCTAGTGCTTCTAGCGCATGGAAAATTCCCGAAGAGGATAGGGATATGGGGACTTGGTTTAAAGATTCGTTAATTTGGGAGAGAGATTATAATCCCCAACCTATTGAGGGATTATACAATATTTTTGGACACACTCCCCTAAAAGAACCCTTAATAACTGAGCATTATGCTGCTATTGACACTGGCGCAGTTTTTGGTTATAAATTAACTGCTATTAGATTTCCATCGCTTGAAATTTATCAACAGGATTTTGTAGATGGGTAAAAAAGTAACTAACAAAAATTTTAATAATATTTTAAAGGATTTAGGCAGGTATAGTTTAGTTGGATCAAAACATTTGTTTACGGAGCAAAAGATCGCAAGTTCGAGCCTTGCTACCTGTGCTGTGTGGAGCTATAGTTAAAAGGATATAACCAGGCCCTTCTAAGGCTTAATTCTAAGTTCAATTCTTAGTAGCTCTACCATTTTTTAAGAAATAAAAATGTTCAAATATATAAAAAAATTTAAAGATTACTTAAGAAAATTGTCTGTAAAAATAAGACTTTGGTATTATTTACACACAAAGAAAGGTAGATCAAAATTAGCAGCTAGTATGACTTCAGTACTCAGACAAAGAATGCATGAAGAAAGTTTTCGTAGACGAATTATGCCTCCTGATATTTTTCCAAAAAATTAAAGGAATAAATTTATGAAAGTCAGAGAATTAATTGAAGAAATATGGAAAAATTCTGATAAGTATCAAGATTTTTTAGAATGGGATGTCTATATAGAAGTAATAGATAGTTGCGGTTATGAACATAAGAAAGAGACTGGTTGGAAATTTTTAACTGATAGTGAAGATTGGGAATATGTAGAATGTGCAGGTTATTGGACAAAATTTCCTAAAGAAAAAGCTTTTACAATTAATGCTGATTATTAAGACATATCTTGAATATTTTTAACAATTTTATCTATGTCGCAGGAGTAAAAACCAGAAGCATTAAAGCAATTTAATTCTATGATTTTATAATCTCCTCCCACATCTCCTATATCCATAACAAATACGGGAGCAGGAGAAAAAAGTTTAGCAGCATGTTCAGCAAAAGCTACTGCTTTTGGAGGTTGCTCACATACTCTAGGCATCATAGAACGTAATCTATATAGACTCCCTGTAATTACCTTCCCATTAATTATTATAAATCGCCATTCTTTACCTAAATGTTTAGGAGCAGCTATTATTATCGGAATTGTTAAATCAAAGTCAATTTTCTCCATTCTCTTATACCATTTAATATATTCTTCTTTATTAGTTATTGATCCAGAAAAATCTTTCAAATCATTATCAGGTCTAATAAAGAAAGTATCAAGAGATTGCGACATTACTTCATTTAAAGGCATTATTTTAGCATCAGAATTAAGAAGAAGATCTCCATAATAAGAAAGCCAAGTGGTTGTGGTGAATTTTTCAGGATCAAACCATACTCCAGGAGACCATAATTTTTGAAGATATACATTTTTAATTAAAGTTGTACTACCATAACAAATTACAGGATTTGTTACTTCTAATTTTGGTAATTCATCTGAAAAAGGGATAATTTCAATACTGTGATATTCAATATTATAATGCTCAAAAGCAGCAATTAAATTATTATAATCTATTTCTTTAGTTAGATTTTTCTGAATAATCCATTTCATAACATTTTTTTAAATTCTTCCTCATTGATAACTTTCACTTCTAATTTAATCGCTTTATCTAGCTTAGATCCTGCTGCATCCCCAGCAACCAAAAAAGTCAATTTGGTACTCACTCCGCTCTTTACCTCACCTCCATTTACAATAACCATCTTTTCTAAAACTGTTCTACTCTCAGTCATCGTGCCAGTAAAACAGAATGACTTTCCTATTAATTTTCCACTTTCTATTTTTTTAATTTCTTCAAATCTAATATATTTTAAAAGATCTGCAATTAAATTTATCTTTCTTTTTAATCCAGCTACAATTAATTTTGCTCTGATATCACTTAAATTAGGAATAACTACTAACTCTTCTTCTTTAATACTTAAAATTTTGTCTAAAGTATCGTAACCTGCTTTTATAATAAATTCAAATATGCTCTGTCCTATGGTAGGCACATTCAAAGCTCCTAAAAACACTTCTAATGGCATTATTTGATGTTTTTGGAAAGAAAGGATATTAGCAGCAGCAGATTCTTTTACTCCCTCTAAAACGCTTATCAGAGCTTCTGGGGTCAATCTATAAAAATCAGCAGGAGTTTTAATTAATCCAGCGTCAAACATTTGTTTAATCCTTTTTTCTGCTAATCCTTTGCAATTAAAGTGTTCTTTAATTTTATTTGACCATTTAGTTAGATCTCCTAATTTTCTACTATCACAATCGAAATTACTGCATTCTAAAAATGGACCATCTATTATAGTAGGAGAATTACAAATAGGACAAATGGAAGGAGCTTGTAATTTTACTCCATTATTTTTTTCTAAAATTTTAGTGATTTCTGGAATTACTTCTCCAGATCGAATTATGTTGATTTTATCTCCTATTCTGGGAACATCTTCTTGCCATAACTTTTTAATAATATCCAAATTATGTAAACTAGCTCTGTTTACATTAGCTCCTAAATCTACTTCTTCTACAATTGCTACAGGAGTAAGTCGTCCAGTTACTCCAAATGACCATTCAATATTTTTCAAATAAGTAGTAGCTTGAGGATGTGGGAATTTTAGAGCACAAGCAAAATTGGGATTACCACTAGCAGAATATCCTAATTGTTTTTGTTTTTCTAAATCATTAATTTTTAATACTATTCCATCTATTTCTACATTTAAATCTGGTCTACTTTTTTTATATAGATTATAAAATCTTTTCACATCTTCTACTGTGTAACATAATTCATAAGCAATGTGATTCAATCCTAAATTTTTCATCAATTTATATTTATCTACTTCTGTTTTAATAGATTCATCTTCAATTTCTATTCCATGATATCTTATAGTTAATAAATGAGCTAAATTTCCTGTAAAATCTTTTACAGCGCCTGTTGCTGCATTCCTTGCTCTATCGTATTTTTCTATTAATTGTTGTTCTTGTTTAAAAACAGATTTAGTAAAAATTATTTCCCCTATCAAACCTTCAATAGTTTTATAATTTAATGAAAATAAAATGTTGTCTACTTTTACTACATTTCTTAAAATATTTTCTCCTATATTTCCTTTACCTCTGGTATATGCTCCCATAAGAGCATTATTTTGATATTCTAAAAAATTAGAAAGTCCATCATATTTCAAAGAAGCTACCACTGGTTCGGTAAACCATTTTTCTAAATTAGTCCAAAATACTTCATTGTCTTTATCAATTACTTCTATTTTATCTAAAGATGCCATAGGGTAAGGTAATTTTACTTTTTCCCAAGGAGTATCTTCGGATAAAGTGTAAGCAGAAGAATTTATTCCAAATAATTTATCATAAGTAAAATCATCTATAATAGGATGTCCTTCATTATATGCTTGATCTGCTCCTCTCTTATCAAACCAAATTGTATCAAAGAGCATAATATTTTTATTTATGACAGATAACAATTCTGAGGTAGTAGTTTTATAAGTTAAAGATGCTTCTAAAATTGAATTAAAACATTCATTTTTTGTATTATAAATTTTCATGAGTTTCTCCTTAATTTTAAATTAGATTTTAAATGAGAAGGATTGTCAAGAGAAATGGTAGACGCGGGTGGACTTGAACCACCGATCCCGTCTTTATCAGAGACGAATTCTAACCAGCTGAACTACGCGTCTAAATGGTGGATATGGGTTGACTCGAACAACCGACTTCAGCTTTATGGGAGCTGCTATCTAGCCTGCTGATATACATATCCAAAATTGGTGGTAGGAGCTAGACTTGAACTAGCATACTCTTACGAGGCCTGATTTACAGTCAGGTGGTTTTACCATTCACCCATCCTACCAAAATACCTAACTAAAATGGTCGGGATAGCAGGATTTGAACCTGCGACCTCGAAAATCCAAATTTCGTCGTCTAGCCAGACTGACTTATATCCCGACAACTAAAAAAATAAAACTATGAATTTAAGATTAAAAAAGTTTGTATTATCCCCTTGGGGGATAAATAATATAAGACGGTTGCATGTGAAAGAAAATTGAAATATTTTTCATGTTACTCATTATAAATTAGTAAATTATTAAAAGTCAAACATTATTTTTAAATTTATTTTCATAAAGCACCGCATTATTTTTAAATATTCGCTTTCTATCTTCTAAAATTGTTGCTATATCAAAAACATTTAAAATATTATCGGAACAGAGGAGTACTAATGAATTACAAAAAAAGTCTTATTAGAAATGGTAAATTTGCTCTTAAATTACTTGAGGAAGAGAATAATATTAATCCTATTATTGCGGAATTTTGTAGAGTAACTGAACATCGGTGGTTATCTAGATTAGGAATCTACAATCAAAGATTTTTTAAAGGAAGTAGAGCTATTAAGTAGGAAACATCACTGAAATTATTTTCTTTACTACTTTACTTACTACTCCATTTCCCCCACATTTATATCTCATAGATTTAGGTACTTCTATAACTTTTCCATTTAGAAAACCATATTTAGTCCAATCTTTTTCCCAGGACATTAAATTATCATATTCAGTAGGAGTTAAGCGTCTTATTTGTCCTTTGTTTGTAGCAATTAAAAGTTTATCTGGACTAGTAAGTAGACATCCTACCGTTTGATCGGTGCGTAAAGTTATGATTCTATCCTTACGGGGAATATTAAAATTAGAGGTCATATTTAAAGCGATGAAGGGGTATTTAGGGTCTTTAAAATAGGAATCTAATTCCTTGCTTTTCTGCTGCAAGATTTTCACTGATTCGGGGGTCAAATAGAATTGGGGGTCCGTCACATCCTCTAAGAAATCCGACAATAAAGATTCTTTCTCGATCTTGGGGAATTCCGAAATGTTTGGAGTTAAGAAGTTCCCATCTGATATTATACCCAGCTTTGTCCATTCCCATTTGCACGTAGGCAAAGTCCCACCCATCCGTAGATGACAAAGTCCCTGCAACATTCTCCCAGACAAAATAGCGAGGCTGCTTGAGCTGCAAAGTTTTGAGGAAATAATAAAATAATCCTGATTGACCTGACAATCCAGTTCTTTTTCCACCAATGCTAAAACTTTGGCAAGGAGATCCGCCGATGAGAAGGTCAAAGTCTGGAAGTTCTTCGATTCGGATTTTGGTAATATCACCATAATTATCTGCTCCAGCAAATTGAAATTCATAAATTCCAGAAGCGTAAGGATCTATTTCAGAGAAACCAATTACTTCAAATCGGTCATCTAATCCTAATTCAAATCCCCCTACTCCACTAAATAAGGAAAAAGTTTTAATTTTTTGTTTCATCTTTTTTAATATATTCTTTAAATTCTAAATAATTTTTAAATTTTTCTTTCACCTCGGATAAAACTTGTTTATAAGTTATGTTAAATTTTTTATGTAGATAAAGAAGTTCATCTGCATCTGAAACAGATTCCATCATACATAAAGGACAATGTTTTTCTGGTACAGCATCATTACCTTCAAAATCATATTTATTATCTTCATATATGTTAATGATATGAGAATTACAGACTGTGTGTCCATTCACACATTCAAACATGTCTGCTTCTTCTAAAGAAGCATCCCAATTAGAATAAGTTTCTCCACAAACTTGACATATAAAACTACTCGAACTTGAATTACTGACAAAATTGGTACGTATTTTCATAATAAATCCTCCTTCCTGTTTCTAAATATATATAAATTAAAAAAGACTGTCAAATTATTTTATTAATATTTATATAAATTATACAAATAAGGAGAATTAAATGGAAATTAGTACAAAAATTTATTTTATTTCGCCAGGATCGGGAAAAGTATACAAACAAGTTATTACTCAAACAATAGATGATACTACTTACGTTTTAGTAGGAATAGAATCAAGTACTACTCAAACTACTCTTCCTTAATTATGAGAAGTTTAATATTTATTTTATTTTTTGTGATGTCTTTTTCTGTTTTAGCTAATATACCTAAAAATTTTGGTACAGTAATTCCGGGAGTATATAGAGGAGGCATAATTACTCAAGAATCAGAATATAAATATTTACATGATTTAGGAGTAAATACTATAATTAGTTTGGAATATTTTCATAAAGAGAAAGAAAAATATTGTGAAGAATTTAATTTTGATTGTCAAAGATATGGTATTTTTGAATTACCTTATAGTAAAATTAATATGTATCAATTAAAAAAAGCTTATAAAGCTACTCTCTTTGCTTTATCTGTCAATAAAAAAGTATATATACATTGCTATGCGGGGAGTGATCGAGCAGGTACTTTATCTTCTGTTTTAATAATTAGATATGAAACTTGTAATAAAAGTTATGACTCTGATTTATTGATAAAAGAAATAAAAGATACATTAACTAAATATAAATTCCATAAAAAATTATATCCAAGTTTGTATAATGAAATTATAGAATGGGCAAAAAATCCACCTGAATGGATTTGTGATTAAGGTCTTGGTAGAGGAATTATTAATCTTTCAAGATCTATATCTTTTTCTTCTTCTTCTCTAGCTTTTTCTTCTTTAGCTAATCTCTCTAAAACAGCTTTTTTTACATGCTTAAAAAATTGAATTCTTTTCTCTTCTTTTTTAATTCTATCTTCGGAGGGTTTTTTCAGCCCGAACCAACGCAAAATTTTTGACGGATCTTCTTTTGATACTAACGCATATTCTTTTTGCTTTGTATTTTTGTTATATTTTTGTAAGAGGATAGCTGTTTTAAACATAATTTTTCCTTTAATAATGTTTATTCTTATTGTATAATTTTAAAAATTATTAATGTATTAATTTTAATAGAGTAATTGCATTAATTTTTTAAATGTAAGATTATTTAACTTTTTTCAAGGAGATTTTTGAATGAAAAAGTTGATTTTTGTATTATCGTTTTTGTTTTGTAGTGTAGCATTAGCTGATATGACTGATTTATCTTATTTACCCACAGGATATCTTTTAACTTTAGGTGATTCTTATGCGAAGACTCAAACTCTAATGAATAAATTTAAATTAAAAGATACTAAGTCTAATTTAATTTTTGCTTCTATTGCTGCTCCTGTAATTCCTTCACTTCCTAAATTAATTGTTTCTGTAGAGGGAGCTTATGTTACCAAAGATAGGGATTTTTTCACTAATGATTCTGTAAAAGGCTGGATGGACCCTACTTTAAAACTTAGTTATCGTGTTATTGATGCTGCAGAATATTTAGATGTAGACGCATTTTTTACTCCTAAAATGGAAGACCATAAAGTAGCTACTAAAGATTTTAAAGGAAATGAATTAAATGGAGCTAATTTGCTTGGTTTAAATCTTATTGTAGGCAAGAAAATTGCTGCTACAGATATTTCAGGATCTTTCGGAATTTTAAATACTTTCCAAAGAACTTATGTGAATCAAGATGTCATTACTAAAATAGATAATACTACTGATATTCTTTTAGGAGCTAAAGTACGTTATCATTTTACTGACTCAGCATTTGGTAATTTAGGATTAAATTATAATTTTTTACAAGATTGGACTGAAGGAAAAAATATTATAGCTTGGAAACATGTCTATGATTATACTTTAGGAGCTGGTTATAAAGTTGCTGCTAATACTTTATTAGAATTGAATTTTGATTTTGGTAATGTAGATCTTAAAGCAGATACTTCTAAAATAGAAAAAGAATATGTTCAGAGTACTATAAGCTTAGCTTATCAGTTCTAATCTGCTCCTCTTTTTCTATACTACTCAGCACCAAATCCTCTAAATCATTTACCAACTTATCTAAATATGCAAATCTCTCATAAACGTACATTACTGTCACTAACTTATGATTTATCATGTCTGCAATTATTCTAATTTTATCTTTTACTAATTCCACTTTTTTACGAGTAATAAATTTAGGGATGCTATTTTTAATAACATCAATAATTTTTTCGACATCAATTTTTCTTTTATTCATTTGTTGTATGAAATGGTCTGAGGGGGTAAATTGTAAAATTTGTTTAGAATCCATATTTTTGACTTCCTTTATTATGAAGTCAAAAATATTAGAAGATTAGTTGTCTAATTCATCATTAATAATTTTAATATTTTCGCAAACTTCAATTAATTGATTAAGATCAGCAGGCATAGCTAAATCTATTTTTCTGCCTTGTTCTAATTTATTTTTCAATAGTAATTGAAAAGCACCTACAATTTCGTCAAAGGAACAGTCTCTATGTTGAAGGAGAATATTAAGAGCAAGAAGAGAATTGGATATCTCAGCATGAGTATGTACTACTTTCATAGATCGACAGTATAACTTTCGACACCATTTTTTTGAAATGTCTTTACTTTTTTGACGACCATATAGATCAAAAACTAAATTCTCGACCCAACTCTCTCTTTCAGAATTGGATCTGTCTAAGATGTCTTTAAGCGTAGTTTCTTCATCTATAGTGGTCAAAAATTGCATCTCTCAATTATAGATAATTAATTTTAATTTTTCAATATGATTTTAAAAATATTTAAGATATACTTTGCGAAATGGGGTGAGCGGGCGGAGTTGAACCGCCGACCTTGGAATCACAATCCAAAATTTTTCCGTTAAACTAAGCTCACCATAAGTTAATTTAATAGTTGCTCTAATTCCTGCCACATTTTAGTTAAAATTTGATCGTTAAATAAAGGATTGTAAATCCCTTCTTTAAAAGAAGTAAATTCTTTTTTATACATTTTTAAAAGATCAGAATTGTTTAATTTACTTTCTTTTACATTAGCAATTCTATCCGCTAATTTTAATATAGTAGCTTTTAAATCTTTCCTTTCTATTTTCACCTTTTTCATTTGAAACAGCATCGACAAGATCAGCTATTTCTGTTGTAAATGTTTTAGCAAGATCCTCATATTTTATATAGGTGTATAAATTAATTTTAAATATAGTAGAAGATTTTGGAAAAATATTACAAAATTCTCTACTTCTTTATGCCTAATCAACCATTGAGTATTTTTATTTCAAAACTCATCCTTATCGTATTCATTTTTATTTACGTGTATTACTTTACCTGCAGCGATTTCTCTTAAAGCTGTAACAATCTCTTTATTTTTACATTTTACTACTGGTTTAGCTCCATCATTTAATTGTTTTGCTCTTCTAATAGTTAAATGTACTAACTCAAAGCGACTTTCAACTTTGTCTAAACAATCTTCGATCGTGATTCGTGCCATTTTATCTTCCTCGATACAAGAAAACCCCTTCCTTTAGGAAGGGGATGAATTGGATCTATATTATATCTATAAGACTATTATTTCTTCTACTTATTATTTTTAATTTACTGTATTTCATAGTACCTTTTAATGATACTCCCTCAATATTCATTCCTGTGAATGACCCCTCCCTGAAGGGAGGGGCTTCTTGTTTCTTAGACTCTTGCCCAGGACTTGCCCATTTTTAGGCTCGTCATAGGTCTTACT
>Ga0209777_10003322_pt1 | contig 20029 bp, 14 predicted proteins | sample FrelakmetHBP12HB_FD_187147 | JGI IMG/M metagenome (GOLD analysis project Ga0209777, IMG submission 187147) | Freshwater lake sediment microbial communities from the University of Notre Dame, USA, for methane emissions studies -HBP12 HB (SPAdes)... | ecosystem: Environmental > Aquatic >...
ATTCACCTCGGTCAGCGCCGCCGTCGCCGTGGCTCGCGTCACCGACACGGCCAGCCCCGGGCCATTCAGAACGACGCCTTCAATGTCACTCGCGCCGCCTGCAACCGGCTCGATCCGCGCCGCCAGATCATCGCGTCCCAGCGAAGCCGCTACCCACGCAGCGAGGTAATACGCCGTGGCCGCCGGCGGGCCGGAATAGAAGACCCCGGCCGAAGTAAGGCCGGACAACAACGCACGCCGCGCCGGATCTTCGAAAACCTGCGCCACCATCTCGCGCCAGCCCGTCACCCTCGCCCACGAAAGATCCGCAACCCGCGCGTTCGCCGCCGAAAGCCGCGTGATTCTTCCAAGGCCCTCCGCGGCATCGCTGCCCCACGAGTCGGCAATCACAACGTTCGCAATGTGCAGCACCGGCTCAAAGGGCGCTGCGTCCGTCATCCTACGGCTCCGGCACCAGACCACCACGGGCAGGTCCGGCGCCGTGATCGCGGCCAGCACCGGAATGACCTCCGGCAGCGTCGCGTCCGAGGCTTCGATCTCGATCTGCTCGCAGCAGATCTGCTCACGCGTGCCGAACGGCATCCAGCACTGCGCCGTCACACGGTGCTCGAGTACTCGCTCGCTGCCCGGCCGCACGCGCACTAGGATCGCCCGGTTCGGGTGATCGCGCATCACTTCCGCCACCGTCTGGCCGACGGCGGCCTGGTCGTCGCCCTCGCTCAGAAAGACCATCAACGTGAGCGCGCACGCCCGCATGACGCCGTGTTTCTCCGGCGCCGCGGCCTGCCCCGCCAGAGACGCCCAGAGCTGATGCAATTCACCGAGAATGCGGTCCGGGTTCAGGGCGCTTGCCACTATGGGTTTCTCCACACGTGCCCGCGCTGCGCCAGCATGGCGTCGGCGGCCTCCGGTCCCCAGGCGCCCGCGGCATAGTTCGGGAACGCGCACTTCTGTCCGCTCCAGACCTCGAGCACCGGCTCCACCACGGCCCAGCTCGCCTCCACGGCGTCCTCGCGGATATAGAGCGTTGAGTCGCCGCGCATAGCGTCGAGCAGCAGCGTTTCGTAAGCCTCCGGCTGGCGCGCGCCGAAGCTCGCGCCGTAGCTGAAATCCATCGACACCGGCCTGAGCTGCATCCCGGCGCCCGGTTGCTTCGAGAGGAAGCGCAGCGAAATCCCCTCCTCCGGCTGGATGCGGATGATCAGCAGGTCCGGCGCCATGCCGCTCGCACCGTCGCCGCCGGTGAACGGCAGGTGCGGAGCCGGGTTGAAGTGGATCGCGATGTCGGTCACGCGCCGCGGCAGGCGCTTCCCGGTGCGCAGGTAGAACGGCACTCCCGCCCAACGCCAGTTATCGACGAAGAGCGTCAGCGCCGCGTATGTCACGGTCTGCGAATCCGGCGGCACACCCGGCTCCTGGCGGTAGCCGGGCACTCCCACACCGCCGATTCCCGCCGGCCCGTACTGCCCCGGCACGGCATCGCGCGGCACGTCCGCCGGCTTCATGATCCGGATGGACCGCAGCAGCTTCGCGCGCTCGTCCCGCACCAGGTCCGCCTCGTAAACCGCGGAGGGCTCCATGCCGATGGTGGACATCACCTGCAGCAGGTGGTTCTGAATCATATCGCGGAGCGCGCCCGACTCCTCGTAGTACGCACCCCGGCCTTCCACGCCCACCGATTCAGCCGCCGTGATCTGAACATGGTTGATGTACCGCCGGTTCCACAGCGGCTCGAAAATGCCGTTGGCGAAGCGGAACGCCAGGATGTTCTGGACCGTTTCCTTGCCCAGATAGTGATCGATCCGGTAGATCTGCTGCTCGGGGAAGATGCGCCGCAGGGCCTCGTTGAGCGCCCGCGCGCTCGCCAGGTCGTGCCCGAACGGTTTCTCGATCACCAGCCGCCGCCAGCCCGCGCCCTGCGCCAGGCCGGCTGCGCCGATCCCGTCGGCGGCAACCTCATACTGACTGGGCTGCGTGGCCAGGTAGAACAGCGCGTTACCTCCGGTCTCGAGGCGCCGTTCGACATCCCTGAGCTTCGCGGCGATGCGCCCGTAAGAGTCGGGATCGCGAAGGTCGCCGGGCACGTAAAAGAGCGAGGAGGCGAATGCGCGCCAGATATCGGCGTCAACCGGCTCGCCGTCCAAGAACTGCGTGATGTCGGCGCGCATCTTTTCCCGAAACGCATCGTCGTTGTAGGGCGTTCTCGAACTGCCGATCACCGCGAAAGAAGGCGGCAGCCGGCGATCGCGCCCCAGCCGGTAGAGCGCCGGCATGAGCTTGCGCCGGGTGAGGTCGCCGTTGGCGCCGAAGATGACCGCCGCGCATGGAGGCACGCGGTGCTCGAACCGGAGCGAGTCCTGAAACGGGTTCCCCTGAGTCCCCTGGTCCACGCTCACACAGTAGCATTGCCGCAACTCTGCTGGCCCGTACTGCCCTCGTCGCGGTGCGACGCCGCTCCAAGCGGGCGCGGCGGTCCGGCGGTCCGCCACCTGAGCATTTTCCGATCCACAAATGAGCCTGAAATCTACCTGTTGCGCGCCTCGTTATGAACACGCTACGATTGTATTTACCCTCCCGACTCTCTTACTCGCAAAAGCTTGTTTGGTGGAACGGGTTCTCCGTATCGATTGACTGGTCTCTATGCAAAGGCAGCCTAAGAAGATTCTGGCAGCAGTGGACGACCTTTTCTTCACGGTGAAGATCACTGACGCCGCCAAACGCGCCGGGCTCCTGGTGGAATTCGTCAAGAACGACAAGCTCCTGCTCGACAAGGCGCGGGAGGAAAAGCCCGCCCTCATCATCTTCGACCTGAACTTCAGCGCCATGCAGCCGCTGAAGATTATCCCCAAGCTCAAGGGAAGCTCGGAGTTGAAGTCGATCAGCCTGATCGGCTACCTGTCGCACATCCAGGGCGAGCTCAAACAAAAGGCCCACGAGACCGGGTGCGACATGGTTCTGGCGCGGTCAGCGCTGTCGCAGAACCTTCCGCAGATCCTGAAGCGCCACGCCGGAACGCCGTAAAACCAAGAAGCAAGCAGCCAGAAGCGAACAGCTTTCGGCGAACAGCTTTCAGCAGCGGGGGGCGCCTTCGGTACGGTCGCCAGCTCCAAGAGGTGTCGCGCGTTGGTTGGGATGCATCTTTGCACCGGAATGGAAGACTGAATTCCACGGCACGCTTCAGTGCGCCACAGTGGAGAGTACAGCGCCGTTGGGAAGATGTTGGTCAGAAGCAAGTGGGTGGGACGCAGACCCCTTGCTGTTCGCTCGTGGTTCGGTATCGGGATTACAGGACCGATTCGGCGGTGTTCCGCGCTATAGACGTGCGCCACATCGGGGCGTACGGCGATCGCTGGAACGGCAAACGGCTTTCAGCGAACGGCGTTCAGACTTCGATTCGGCCGGGCAGTTGCCTCACAACCTGCGCGGACGGAAGAGCGCGGGGCAGAAGGAACTGTCTCCGCGTTCCCCACGTTAACGCGCTGAAACTCCCCCTTGTCAGAACCTTGTCAGAACTCCACCCGGACGCCGATCCGGATCTTGCGCGGCGCGTTGGCCCCGGAACGATCTCAGGCAGCGTTAGAAATCGACCCGGATGCCGAACTCCACCTGCCGGGTCGGATTCATGCGGCCCTGCTGATTGGCAAGATCGCCGGCTTCCTGGCCCGGTCCGCCGTGCGCGTAGTCGAAGTTGAATGAGCCAAACGACCCATCGAGGCCGCCGTACGTGACGCCCGTAAGCGGGTTGAACAGCGCCATCGGCGAATGGTTGAACAGGTTGAAGATTTCCACGTACGGTCTCAAGGCGACGCGCTCGCCGTGGAACTTGATCGGCCGGCTGAGGCGGATATCGACAGTGAACAGATTATGCCACGGGCTCGGAGTCCCGGCCGGCACTAGCGGCACGCTCGGAATCACGGCACCCAACTCTACCAACTGTGCCTCGGTGAACAGGCCCGCATTCACCAGTGCCTGGCCGGCAGGTGTCAGATGGCCGGCGTAGGTATTGTTGAACTGCTGAATGATCTTGTTGAGTTGGTCGAAACTGCCGACAGAGCGGCCGAACTCGCCCGCATTGACGCCCGGGAAAACGTCATAACGCGGACCACCGGCTCCGGCTCCTCCGTCTCCGTTAAGGTCGGTCGTGAAGATGCCCTCAACTCCCGAAGTGTTCGCGTTGAAATTCGGCACGAAGAGCGTCTCGGGAGCGGCGGTGTGGAAGCGCCAGATCGAACCGACCTGGAATCCGAGCGGCAGGTTCATATTCGCGCCAGCGGTGATGATATGGCGGAAATCCTGCGAGGTCGGACCGAACGTCGCCGGGTTGTTGAAGCTGTGGTCATCGAGAACGTTCGTCAGAAACTCAGCGCGATCCGCGACTCCCGCGGCGCCCGCGTAGGAAGCGGTCTGCTCACCGCGGCCGAAAGCATAGCTGACTGTGTATTGCGTATCGTGCAACCCCAGGACGTTTCCGATCCTGCCGGTGAGGTTGGCCTGGAGGGCGCGATACTTCGTGAAGCCGCCCTGGAACAGGCGCGCCCGTTTGTAAAAGGCTGTCAGACCCTGGAACACCGAGTCGCCGGCGAGACTGAAGTCGGTAATGGAAGCACCCGGGGTGGCGGCGATGTACTGATCGACTGTCATGCCGTTCAGCACGGACGCGATGTTCGACTGCGCATTGCCAACATTGAGAGTCGAGGCATCATGGCGGTGCTCGAAATCTGCGCCGAGGAACGGCAGGCCGACTCCGTGGTTGTACACGTAGTCAACCGACAGCACCGTACCCGGCCGAAGCTCGCGCTGCACCCCAAGATTGAACTGGAGCGCGTAAGGGGCTTTGAACTGATTGCCGGGTACCTGAAAACCGTACGTATTCCCCTTGGCGGTCTCGAAGTAAGGCGTGCCTTGGGGGTTGAACTTATAGTTCTTGTACGCGGCCTGGAGCGCCGCATTGAGCTGGCCGATGAGCGGCACAAGGCCCCGGATGGTCTGCCCGGCAAGATCGGAGTAGTCGCCATCGGGATGCTTGCCATCGCTGTTGATCGGAGTACCGTCCGGAGTCGTAACGCCGGTTTGATCGTAGAAATCGGGGCCGATGCCGGCCGGCAGCATCGCGTACTCGTCGAACATGATGTTGTTCATGATGTTCGCTTCGAAGCTTCTGTAAAATCCGCCGCGGATGGAGGTCTTGCCGCTGCCGGTCGGATCCAGGGCGAAGCCGAACGACGGGGAATAAAGGTTCTTCGGCGGGTTCGGGAATGCCGAAAAGCCCTTGCCCCACGTCTCCAGGTTCGGATCGCGCTGCACCCTGTGGTCGTTGGCGAAGTAGCCGCTATCGTACTCGTACCGCAGGCCGAGGTTGACCTGTAAGCGGCGGCTGACCTTAATGCTGTCCGCCACAAACCAGTTGGTTCGGTTGTTGATGTGCCCTCCATGCGGCAGCCCGAACCCCGGCGCCAGATTGAAGAACCCGTTCTGGGGCCCCATACTGAACGAGTTCAGCGGATAATTCAGAGGATCACTTGCGTCCAGGCCGGCGGCCTTCACGGCGTCTACGGTAGCCGAATCGTAGTTCGCGTTAATTGTCAGCGGGCCGGCGAAGTTCGCATATCCGCCTAAGCCGATGTGCGTGAATCCGAACCCGTAGCGGAACGTCTGCCTGCCGCGGATGTAGCTGCCCTCATACGAAATCTGGCCGTTCATCTGGTACGTGGCCTGCGGCGCCAGGCTGTTCGGTCCTGCGGACAAGGAACCGACGTTAATCTCGATCGGTGTGCCGTCCGGTGCACGCAGGAATTTCTTATCGAGTTCCTGGGAGACGATGTTGTTGTGGAAGCGCGTGTAACCGAAGCGGACTGTGTGAGTCAAGCGGGCCGCGGTGTAATCCCATCCCACGACGTGGCCGTTGGTCCAATCGATGTTCTGGAACGGCGAAACCGCGGTGCCGCCCGTCGATTCGTCCCAGTTGTGCGAGAACTTGTAGAACATTCGCATGCTTTGCGTCAGGTTGGCATCCAGCCGGCCGGTGATGTAGCGCACACCGTACGGCAGCGCCTGCGAAACGTTCCAAGCCGGAAACTGGCCGCTGTTGAAGACGGCCTGCGTGTTCTGGTACGTCCGTTCGTAGTTCGTGTAGAAGAAGAGGCGGTCCTTGATGATAGGACCCCCGCCTCCGACGGCGTAACGCTTGCGGTCGAAGGGTTCCGCAGTCGGCTGGTAGTCGATCCTGCCCCCGAGGTCCTGGTTGAAGAAATCGAAGAACCCGCTGCCGTGGAATTCGTTCGTGCCCGTCTTGGTGATGACATTAATCGCCCCGGTCGAAGTGAGCGACGTGGACACGTCGAGCGAGGAGCGCGTCAATTGAAACTGCGCGACGGATTCATCCGAAATATTCGTGGTCGTGGTTCCGACGGTTTCGTCCGTCACGTCGATACCGTCGATCTGCACCCGCGTTCCGGTTCCGGAACTGCCCGAGATGCTGACGGCCCGGTAGGCATTGCTCTTGGTCGGATCGATTGCGCCGCCGTCACGCACCGTGACTCCGGGCGCCAAACCCGCCAGATCCAGAAAATTGCGCCCAAAGAGCGGAATACCCTTGATCTGGGACTCGGTGATGATCGAATCGACGGTCTGCCGGCTGACGTCAACCAGGACAGCCGACGCATTGACTATAACCGTCTCTCCGGCAGCCGAACCGAGTTCCAACTGAACGTTGGTGGTTACCACCGATCCGGAGTTCACCACGACGTCGCGGATGTCCCTCGTCGCGAAGCCCTGCGCGACCACCTTGACGCTGTACTTGCCGGGCGGCAGCGCTCGAGCCGAGTAGAGTCCCGCCGAGTTCGTGGTCAGCGCGATAGTTCGAGCCGTGGCGGATTCGGTGACGGTGACCGAGGCTCCGGGGACGATCGCGCCGGTCGGGTCGGTTACGGTGCCTTCGATGGCGCCGGTGGGCGTTTGAGCCCAGAGGCAGATGGCAAAGAGGAACACTGCAAAGAGGATTACAGTCGATCGCATAGCCACACCACCTTGCTATTGAGGTTCGGGACGGTCCGTAGGGACATGCCCTTAGCGCGGTAGTGTAGCATGGGCAACCGGCTCTGAAGATCTCTTTTTGAATGTGAGGCCATAGTAAACATCTATTAGGCACTCCCCGGAACCGGCGCGGGCGTGGCGAGGACCGACCGATGTTTCGCCCCTGGTGCTCAGGTGTTAGGCGGAGCTTGTCTTTGCCTCCGGCCGGCCACCAAGCGGCCGTGTCGTGGGGCGCCTCTCTTTTGCGCGGCCGCTGACCGGTTTCGGACGGGGCGCTCCCAATAGCGGACACCGGGGCGGGTTGCCAGCGCGTTCGCCTCTGAAAACAAACAAGATGTGCATGGCCCGCACCGTGCGAAGAAATACTCGGAGATGGGCATTACCATTACGGTCGCGCAGGCCGGCTGCGGGTTTCCACCACAGGATGTGACATTTCGGCCGGTCTGGATCGTCTTAGGTGGATGGACACGCGGCTGGCGGCGAGAACCTTGCGCAACCGTGCGGTACTATTGGAGTTTTCGGGAACCGAGGAATGCCCGTCGCCGTAATCCTCTGCTTGAGGGCGACGTAGCCCGTTTTCTAGGAGTTTACAAATGAAACGGTTACAATCCGGGATTGCCGTCCTGTGTGCCTTTCTGATGCTCGTTCCAGCCGTCGGAGCGCAGCAGATTCACTACGTTCAGGATAGTCCGGGAGGTCCTTTCTCCAGCCTGACCAAGCCATACGAGGCGAAGCAGATTGCGCCGATAGACCTGGGGAATTCCAACCGGCTGGATTCTCTCCTTCGCGCCGGTAACATCTATCTTTCACTACAGGACGCGATCGCGCTGGCGCTCGAAAACAACCTGGACGTTGAGATCCAGCGGTACACCCATCCGCTGCAGGAAGCGAGCCTGCTGCGGGCCAAGGCGGGCGGCCCGCTCCGCGGCGTTCCCGCTACGGTGCAGACGTCTACGACCGCAGCCATCTCACAGCTCACCGGAGGCGCGTTCGGCACGGCGGGGAACTCGGGCAGCGGCGGCAGCTCGTCAACGGGCGCCGGCGGCACCATCATCACGGCGACCGGGACGTCGATTCCCACGCTGGATCCCTCTTTTTATGTAGCCGGATATTGGGGGCACCAGACATCGCCGCAGAGCAACTCGTTCACGACGGGCACCAACTTCCTGATCTACCGCAACGACGTGTACAACGCGGGCTTCCAGCAATCGTTCCTGACCGGGTCGAGTGTGAACCTGGGCTGGAACAATTCCACCCTGACGGCGAACACCGGAGTGCCCGACTTCAACCCGAGCACGTCGGGCAGCATGAGTTTCCAGCTTACGCAGCATTTGTTGCAGGGCTTCGGGCTGGCAGTAAACAACCGGAACATCCGCATCGCCCGGAACAACCTAAAGGTGAGCGACCTGGTGTTCAAGCAGCAGATCATCCAGACCGTGTCGCAGGTGATCGGCGCGTACTGGGACCTGGTGAGCTACATCGAGAACGTGAAGGTGAAGCAGGAGGCGCTGCAGGTTTCCCAGAAGCTCTACGAGGACAACAAGAAACAGGTTGAGATCGGAACGCTGGCGCCGATCGAGATCGTGAAGGCCGAAGCGGAAGTGGCCTCCTACCAGCAACAGCTCGTGAACGCGCAGACGCAGCTTCTGCAGCAGGAAACACTTCTGAAGAACGCGCTCAGCAAGACCGGCGTTGCGAGTCCGTCGATCGCGGAGGCGCACATCATTCCGACGGACCAGATCACGGTGCCGCAGACCGAGGCGGTTGTGCCGGTTCAAGACCTGATTGCGAAGGCGCTCGAGAACCGGCCGGAAGTCACGCAGTCTCAGATCAACATCGACAGCACGAAAATCGGGTTGAAGGGATCGAGGAGCGAACTGCTGCCCTCGCTCGACATGATGGTGAACCTGACGAACGCCGGTTTGGCCGGTTCGATGAACTCCATCGTAAACCCGTACGGTACCCCGCACAACGCGGACCCGTTCTTCATCGGCGGCACCGGCAAAGTTCTAACACAGTTGTTGTCGCGGAACTTCCCGGACTACGCAGTGGCCATACAGCTCAGCGTGCCTCTGCGGAACCGGTCGGCGCAGGCGGACTACATCATCGACTCACTGAACCTTCGGACACAGGAGCTGCAGCACCAGAGAATGCTGAACGGGATTCGCGTGGACGTGAAGAACGCGCTGATTGCCGTGCAGCAAGCAAGCGCTTCCTACCGCGCGGCCGTGAAGGCCCGGGAACTGGCTGAGCAGACCCTGGACGCCGAGCAGAAGAAGTACGCGCTGGGCGCCTCGACCATCTTCTTCGTGATTCAGTACCAGCGCGACCTGGCGGTGGCGCGGTCGAACGAAGTGGCGGCAATGAGCTCGTACGCGAAGGCAAACGTGCAGTTGCAGATGGCGACGGGTCAGACTCTGGACACCCACAACATCTCCTTGGATGAGGCCCAGAAGGGGCGGGTTGTGCGGGCCCCGAGCGCGCTGCCTTTAGATCGGAGATAAACCGGCCCTCTTCGCCCGCGGCTGCCGCGGGCCCCGGGCTCGCATTCTTTTCGACGAGGGCACGGCTCGGCCGTGCCCTTTGTGCTTCGCCGCTCCACTCGCGTTCGGCTATTTGTGCTGACGCCGGGTACAGGTCTGCTCAGCTGATCGCGGGATGCCCCGGGACTGAGTAGGGTTGAAGGAACTGACATGTCCTTTCGGATATCGAACCACGCCCGGTGGGAGATGGAGCGGCGCGGAATCAAGGTTGAAATGGCCATGTCGGTGGCCGCGAATCCCGAGCAGCGCGTCCCTGACCGCCCCGGTATCTCGATCTATCAGTCCCGGCGCGAGTTCGAAGATGGGAAAATGTACTTGCTACGTGTGGTCGTGGCCGAAGACACAGACCCGCCGGTGATCGTAACGGTTTACCGCACGAGCAAAATCGAGAAGTACTGGAGGCCGGAATGAAAGTCGTCTATGATCCCGAGGTCGATGTGCTCAGTGTCGTGCTGAGCGATGGCCCCGTCGCGGAGAGCGATCAGGACAAGCCCGGCGTGATTCTCGACTACGACGCGGAGGGGAACATCGTGGCGTTCGAGATCCTGGATGCCTCCAGGCGTGTGGCCAATCCCATGGCCATTGAGTACGCCGTCTCGCCACGCGACCCGTTGCGCCGGCCCGCATGACCACGCCAGGATAGCTCGAGCGCGTACCGTCTGGCGCGGTAAGGCTTCGGCTCAGCGGGTCACCTTTGACGGCAGTACCGAGGGCAACGTGAACCGGGCTCAATTTTTACTTGGCGGGACAGATGTGCGGGCAATTTTTGCTACATCGCCGGCGAGCGCCCAACTAAGCTTCGCGATATCAGCGAGATGCCGTTTGGTACAGGGATTGCGAACTCGAGGAGCGTGATGACACCGAGCAAGGGCTCAGAGAACGGTGGATCTATCCTCATCTAAACCCGCCAGGTTCTTCTACAACATCACGCGTTAGACGATGGCCCCGCCTGAAACCTCGCGCCCACGTCTCTGAGCCTTAGCCTTTGGGAGAGCACGAGTCAGATTCGCCGTGCTCTCCAAAAGGGGTGATCCCGCGAAATCAGAAACGACAACGAGACGCTGCGGTGACCCAAGACGCCGCGCGCTTGGAGCCGGAATCCCAATCTGCTCAGCATACTGCAATTGCCCGGCCGCCTCCCGACTCACTACAGCGTTTGCTATAGTACCTACATTCAGAACTTTGAGGGCCAAAGACCGTTGCCAGGAAGGCATCACCACAGGAACAGAGGAGGTATACGTGCGTTCGAGAAAAGAACCTGAGCCGGAGCCCCGCGAGCCGAGGGCCGGTGTCTCGCGGAGAGGCTTTATCCGCGGCGTCGGCATCTCCGGCGCCGTGGGCGCCGGCGTTCTGGAGGCCGAGACTCAAGCGCCAGCCCAGCGCCCGGCCGCGAAAGTGATCGGACCGGGCCCGGTGGCCATCACACTCCAGGTGAACGGCAAACCTTATCCGGTGACCGTCGAGCCGCGCACTACTCTGCTGGATACGCTGCGCGACCGCCTGGGCCTGACGGGCGCCAAGAAGGTCTGCGACCGCGGCGCGTGCGGGAGCTGCACCGTACTCATCGGCGGCAAGGCCGTCTACGCCTGCAATATCTTTGCGGTTGAGGCGCAGGGGAAAGAAATCCAGACCATCGAGGGGCTGACGGCCGACGCCAAGCCGCACCCCATCGTGAAGGCGTTTGTCGAGAACGACGCCCAGCAGTGCGGGTACTGCACGACGGGATTCGTCATGACCACCAAGGCGTTTCTGGACAAGAATCCCAATCCGACCTTCGAACAGGTGGAGGAAGGTCTGGCCGGGAATCTGTGCCGCTGCGGGACCTACATGGGCCTGCGGCGCGCCGTGCTCCAGGCCGCCAAGGAAATGAAGGGAGGCAGCCATGCCTAACACGCCCGACTATAGCTGGCCCGCACCGGAGAAGCGGCGCGTAATCGGCAAGCGCCAGTTGCGGCTGGACGGGGTTGCGAAGGCATCCGGCAGGGCTACGTACTCCTCGGACGTCCAGCGCCCGGGAATGCTGCACGGCGCTATCCTGACCTGCCCGTACGCGCACGCCCGTGTTACCGGGATCGACACGAGCGCGGCGGAGAAGATGCGCGGCGTGGCGTCGATCGAACTGATGGCCAAGCCGGGCGAGGAGATTCAATACGCCGGATACGAGGTGGCGGCGGTTGCGGCCGAGAGCTGCCAGATCGCGCGCGACGCGCTGAAGGCGATCAAGGTGGAGTACGAGCGCCTGCCCCACTTCGTGAACGAGCAGGATTTGAAGGGCGCCGGCAGCAACGCCAAGCCCTCGGGAGAGCAGGTGACCGGAGATCCCGACCAGGCTTTCAAGGAAGCGGACGTGACTTCCGAAGGATTCTACGGCGTGCCGGTGCTGAACCATTCCACGCTCGAGCCGCACGGGCAGGTGACGGAGTGGAAGGGCGACCAGTTGGACTACTGGCCTACCACGCAGGCCATCTCCAGCGTCGGGGGCGAGCTCGCGAAACTGCTCGAGATCCCCGCAACGAACGTTCACAGCCGGATGGACGCGGTCGGCGGCGGATTCGGGAGCAAGTTCAGCCCGGACCGCTGGGGTCCCGCCGGCGCCATGCTTTCGAAAAAGGCGAAGGGACGGCCGGTGAAGCTTTTCCTGGACCGCTCGACCGAACTGCAAATCGCGGGCAACCGGCCGTCGTACTTCGCCAAGATCAAGCTGGGCGCGAAAAAGGACGGCACGCTGACGGTTTGGGACTCGGAGTCCTTCGGCACGGGAGGTTTCGGAGGCACGACGGCGCCGCCGATTCCGTACGTATTCCGCAAGGTGCCGAACCTGCGGCTCGTGCACACGTCGGTGTCCATAAACGCCGCCATGCAGAAAGCCTGGCGGGCGCCGAACAACCCTCAGGCGTCGTACCTGACGTGCTGCGCGCTCGAAGACCTCGCCGCAAAACTCAACATGGACCCGGTGGAGTTCTTCGACAAGAACGCTGGCCTGACGAACTATCCGGCGGTCTACCGGGCGCAGCTCCACAAGGCCGCGGAGTTGGCCGAGTGGAGCAAGCTGTGGCATCCGCGCGGGCAGTCGGATTCCGGACCGGTGAAACGCGGGCTCGGTATCGGCTTCAACACGTGGTTCGGGCTGGGCCACCCGAGCAACTGCCGCACCACGATCCACTCCGATGGCTCGATCGAGGTCGAACTGGGCAGCCAGGACCTGGGCACCGGCACCCGCACGGTGATCGCGATGGTGGCCGCCGAGACACTCGGCGTTCCGGTCACCGCCGTGAAGGTGAAGATCGGCGACAGCGCGTATCCGGAGTCGGGCGCCTCAGGCGGCTCGACGACGGTGGGCGGCGTTTCCGCTTCCACTCGGAAATCCACCATGAATGCGCTCGCGAAGCTGTTCGAAACCGTGGCGCCGAACCTGGGAGTGGAGCCCGGCGAACTCGAGAGCGCTGATGGACGGATCCAGGTGAAGGGCACCCCGTCGAAGGGCCTCAGCTGGAAGGCCGCGTGCCGGAAGCTCGGGACGCGCACGATCACGGAGATGGGCGTGAACAACCAGCGGGGTCCGGGAGGACTGATCTCGGGCGGCGTCGCCGGCGTGCAGATCGCCGATGTGAATGTCGATGTGGAGACCGGCGTGGTTCGAATGAACCGGCTGGTGGCGGTGCAGGACTGCGGCCTGGTGGTCAATCCGCGGACCGCCGAGAGCCAGGTGTTCGGCGCGTGCATCATGAGCATCTGCGGCGCGCTCATGGAAGAGCGCATCATGGATACCCAGACCGGGCGCGTGCTGAACGACAGCTACGACTATTACAAGTTGGCCGGCGCGGGAGACATCGGCCAGATCATCGTGTACCTGAACACGGAGCCGGAGTACGATAAGCGCGGCGTGATCGGGCTCGGTGAGCCTCCCGTCGTGGGAGGCCTGGCGGCGATCGGGAATGCCGTGGCAAACGCGATCGGCGTGCGGGTGTCCGTGCTGCCGTTGACGCCGGACAAGGTGCTGGCCGCGCTGGAAGGGAGGAACGCCTGATGCAACCCTTCGAATACGCAAGCCCGACTACGTTGCAGGAGGCGCTCGGGCTGCTCGGGAAACGATGGACGGATGCCGGCATCCTGGCCGGCGGCACCGACCTGGTCAGCCTGCTGAAGGACGACATCGAGAAGCCCAAGCGCGTGGTGGACATCAAGGACGTGAAGGAACTCAGCGGAATTCAGAAGACCGGCGCAGGGCTGCGGATCGGCGCCCTGGTCACGCTGGATGAGCTGCTGAACAACGCCGACGTGCGGCAGGAATATCCCTCGCTCGCTGCCGCGGCGCGCGGGGTGGCGAGCATGCAGATCCGCAACGCCGGGACTGTGGGCGGCGACCTCTGCCAGCGCCCGCGCTGCTGGTACTTCCGGCTGGGCTACGGCCTTCTCGCTCAGGAGGAAGGCAAGCGCCTGGTGCCGGACGGCGACAACCGCTATCACGCGATTTTCGCGAACGGCGGACCGGCGTACTTCGTGAGCGCTTCGAGCTTCGGACCGCCGCTGGTGGCGCTGGGCGCGAAGGTCAAACTCGTTTCGGCGGCCGGCACGCGCGAGGTGCCCGTCGAAAAGTTCTTCGTCATCCCGAAAATGGAGAGCGAACGCGAGACGGTGCGGCGCCCGGACGAGATTCTGACCGAGATTCTGATCCCGCCCGCGGCCGGCCTCCGGAACGCAACCTATGAAGTGCGGCAGAAAAGCGCGCTTGACTGGCCGCTCGCGACCGCGTCAGTGGCGCTGCGCATGAAGGGCAAGAGCGTGGCGAGCGCGCGGATCGTGCTGGGCCACGTGGCCCCCACGCCGTGGCGGGCGCTTGCGGCTGAGAAGGCCATTGCGGGCAGCGCACTGACACTGGAGACGGCCGAAGCAGTGGCCAAGGCGGCCGCGGACGGCGCGAACCCGCTCAGCCGGAATGCGTACAAGGTGCAACTGGCGCGCACGGCGGTGAAGCGCGCCCTGCTCGAAGCCGCGAAAGGAAAGGCGTAGTTATGGAACAGCCTGCTTTTCCCGTCATCGGAAGCGAGCGCTGCGATAACCTCCGCTGGAAGGGCATGTTCATCAGCCTGGAACAGAACCCGGCGGCAGGGCACGACCACATCTACTGGTGTTTGAAGACACAGATCGGCATCGGCCCGGACGGGCGCCTCGTGGACAAGTACGAGTGCAACCCGGGGCGGGACTGCTACCACCCGCTCTAGCCCGGACTGAAGTGCAGGGATGGCCGGATCCGGTGGGCGCGCGAGCACGGTGTGCCGGCGCACACTCGGACCGCATGGAGTCAGCTCAGTTACGGAGGCTGATATGGGCGACGATTCGACGAGACGCGAGTTCGCGAAGACGATGACAGGCGCAGTGGGACTTGCGATGGCGGGCTCGGCCGTCTTCGCGCAGGCAGGAGCCAAGCCCGCCGTGCTCGGCGGCAAGCCGGTACGAACGCAGCCGTTCCCCTCCTGGCCGGTCATCGAAGAGAACGACATCAATGCCTGGAATGAGGTCCTGCACGGGCGCAAGTGGTGCAGGATCGATGGCAACTACGCCACCCGCTTCGAAGAGACCTGGGCGAAGATGCTGGGCGCGAAGCACTGTCTGGCCACCGCGAGCGGAACCACCGCCCTGTTCACGGTTCTGAATGCGCTCGAGGTCGGCCCGGGTGACGAGGTGATCGTTCCGCCCTACACCTTCGTAGCGACGATCAACGTGGTGCTGCTGCAACATGCGCTTCCGGTGTTCGTCGATACGGACCGCGCCACCTCCCAGATCGACGCGGGGAAGATCGAGGCGGCGATCACGCCGCGGACGCGCGCCATCATGCCGGTGCACCTCGGCGGCTCAGCAGCCGACATGGACCGAATCCTGGAGATCGGCCAGGCGCGGAAGATACCCGTGGTGGAGGACGCGTGCCAGGCGCACCTCGCGGAGTGGCGCGGGAAGAAGGTGAGTACGTTAGGCGTTGCCGGCTGCTTCAGCTTCCAGGCAAGCAAGAACCTGAACTCCGGCGAGGGCGGGACGATCCTGACCAACGACGACGAGATCCACCGCCAGTGCGTCAGCTTCCACACGAACGGGAGAGGCGAGAACGGCGCGGGCTTTTCGTATATGAGGAACGGCTCCAACCACCGGATGACGGAATTTCAGGCGGCGCTGCTGGGGTCGCAAATCGTCCGGCTTGACGCGCAGTCGCGTATTCGGGAAAGCAACGCACGGTACCTGACCGGGCTGCTCGACAGCATTCCGGGCACCACGCCTGCGCGGATGTACGAAGGGTGCACGCGCAACGCGTATCACCTTTACATGTTCCGCTATGACCCGGCGCAGTTCGAGGGGCTGCCGCGCGCGAAGTTTCTGAAGGCGCTCGAAGCCGAGGGCATTCCTGCTTCGTCGGGATACACTCCGCTGAACAAAGAGCCGGTCATTTCACGCACGGTCAACTCGCGCGCCTTCCGCCACTGCTTCCCGGACGCTGAGCTGAAACGGTACCGCGAACGCATTGAGTGCCCGGAGAACGACAAGCTCTGCGAGGAAGCCGTCTGGCTGACGCAGAACATGCTCCTCGGCGGGAAACACGACATGGACCAGGTCGTGGAGGCGATCCTCAAGGTCCGTAAGTCCGCCGCGGCAATCGCGAAAGCGTAGCGCGGGGCGGCCGTCGGCCGGGCCGGAAGTTCTTGACATAACGGCAAGCCGGACGGGGCGTCCGGCGCGGTTCAGGGGGAGCCGCCGCACGCCGAGTTGGGTTGTACTCCGAAATTCCTCCCGGTCCGGTATAATCAGGTCATCCCTCAAGTTTTCGGGGAAGTCACTCATTGTTATGTGTAGAGGAGGTTCGGGGATGAGGAAGTCCATTTTCACCGGGGCCGCGCTGTTGCTCGCCAGTTCGCTCGCCTTTTCGGCCGAGCCCGCAAAAACCGATCTGCGCGGGGAGTATGTGGAAGCCCGCAACGCCGAAGTATATACCGGTCCATGCTTCGCCAATGGGGAGGCGGGACAGGTGGGTGACCTGGCTGTCTTCGGCTGGAGCATCGAAAAGGGCGCGTGGGAGGGTGTTCCTCTCGACGGGCTGTCCGTGGTGGGCGTGATTCGCGCCAGCAACACGCTGGGCGCGGACATCGGCACGTTTCCGGTCCACGCGGTTCTGATCGTGGATGAGCGAGCCAATGTCGAGCAGCGCGTCGCGCTGAAGAGCTTTGCGCACCGCATGGGCGGTGACCTGCTGGATGACGTGACGAAGGTGGTCTATGCGCCCATTTCGTTCCGGCTGAAGGATGGCAACCTGCATACCGCGACGGCGACGCTCGACGCGGGCGGACTGGCGCAGATCGAGACCCGCGCGCTGCGCGCGACCGACAACATCTGCCACAACGAAAGGACGTTCTACCCGCCGCTCACGCCCCTCGACCACGCGATGCCCGCCTTCACCGTAGCGAACCGTTACGCCGGCGACGGGCTGGGGACGAGGTGGAGCAGCCCGGGGAAACGCAGCGCTTTCGTCGGCAGCTTCCACTACTCGGACTAGCAGCGACCACGATATGGCCTTGCTACTTCGTTGCGCTCATCGCTAGCGCTAGTGTAGTGCGTCCCCGGACGCGATTTCACAAGCTCCGCGATCGCGAGCCGGGAGAACTTCTGTCCGAAAAGCCCCACCGCAGGCGGGAACCGCGCCACAGTTGCAGTTCCCCGGAACCACGGGCCTCAGATACTCCCAGCCGACCGCCAAATCTGCCTTCGCCTCCCTCTGCCGCAGAACTATTCACACCTTTTCAAACGGTCAGAGACCTAGCAGCCGCAAGCCGGTGAAGCCCCGGACATCGCGGACAGTACTGCTTTCAGGTCGCACCACGCGAACGGCTTCTCGACGAACATGACGCCGGGGTTGGGAACGACATTCCTCGTTACGGACTCCGGTTCGGAAGAAAGGAACAGCATCCTCATCGTGAGCCGGGCAGCCGCGACCGCCGCCGCCACGCTCTCCGCTTCCGGCAGCGGTACGTCCCCGACAAGGATCTCGAGGCCGGCAGAGGAGCCTTGAAGCATCCGAAGGGCGGCTTCCAGCCTCGACATCGCCACACAGGCATACCCGAGAGTGGCGAGAAAGCCGATCAACTGACGCCGCAACTCATCGCCCGGAACGGCGACGAGCACCGTTCCTGTCGATGGGCATTTGGCGACAGCCGACATTGGGACTCCGCTATCTGAAAATGGTAACGCACGCCGTCGAAGATGGCACCAGCTTTCACGTTAAATCGGTGTAAAGTCCGGCCGAGACGGGCGGTACAGAAGGCGCTGAACCGCGGATGGCGTCCCCGCAAGCGGCCGCTCCGGCAATTGCTTCACCTTCTCCCGGCCAGCCTCGATGAAGTTTTTCCTCGCCGCTGACTTCCCGATGCCGTAGGCCTGGCCACAGCTTCATAGTTCCGGGTCGAAAGCCTACGCGTCATCTTGTCCCAAACGTGCCGCTGGAGCGGCGCGCTGCGCTGAAACAGCCTGTATCTCCCCAGCCCGGTGGCTACTCCTTCCGACCTGAGCGGCCCGTCAGGGCGGCCGCCTGTCGATGATGCCGCGCACCGGGGCCGGCCAGTACTCGCCTAATCTTCCAACCTCAAACGCCCGATCTGTCCGGCAGCACGATGCCGGACTTCGGAACCAGTCATTTTGGCCGACTACAGTGATCGAGGGCTGCCCGGGTTCGAACGTGAACGGCGGTTCCAGCCGGTGGTGCAGCCCAAAACGGCGCCTGGTGACCACCGTGACCACGGTTACTGGTCCGCAGGGCTCTGGTGCGGGCCTTTGTGTCTGTGCCCGGCGCGCGCCGGCAATCGCGTTGACGGGGCTGTCAATGACAGGAGCCCAAAGTGATCAGAATCATGAGCCACACGGCCCGGAAGACAGTCCCCCAGCTTTCCGTTCACCTGGACGCTGTACGAGGAGTCGCTGCGCTCGTGGTGTTTTTTGGCCACGCAAGAGAGATCTTCCTCGCTTCTCCAACCGCTGCACTGTCAGGCACTGCGACCTCAGGCGGCATACAGGCTCCAGGCGTACACACGACGTGGGGACACCAGGCAGTCATCGTCTTTTTCGTTTTGAGCGGCTTGCTGGTCGGCGGGAGCGTCATTCGCGATATCCGAAATGACCGCTGGTCTTGGAAGAAGTACCTTGTCCAACGCATCACGCGTCTGTGGATCGTTCTCATTCCGGCAATCCTCATCGGTTGGGGACTGGACCGCTGCGGGACCGCTTTGTTTGAGGGGAAGGGGACGATATACGATGGGCCGGCCGGACAAACGCAGGTGCTGCCAAACGTCGAAGAGAGGTTGAGGCCGAGCCTCGTGGTCGGAAATGCGCTGTTCCTGCAGACAATTCTCGTGGAAAACCTGGGCACTAACGTCGCCCTTTGGAGCCTTGCGAACGAATTCTGGTACTACATTGCCTTTCCGCTGTTGGCGATCGCCGCCTGGGGCAGCAAGAAGACGCCCGTGCGGTTGTTATACGGAGCATTGCTGGCAGCGCTGCTGGCCTTTGTGGGCCCGCCGATAGCGTCATACTTCGTCATCTGGCTTCTTGGCGCAGCGATCGCTGTGGCCCCACTCCGAATCCCTCGCTCATGGCAGCGACCCGTGACGGCAGCGTCCTTAGTCGTCTTCGCCGGCGTGAACTTCTTCATACGCAGAACACCGCTTCCATTAGGAATGTCGGACAGCGTTCTTGCTCTTGCGTTTGTCGCCCTGCTGTACTCGCTACTTCACCACACGCAGCCGGCACCAGACGGCTGGTCCAGGCGTACGGCGCAATTCGTATCCCAAATCTCTTATACTCTGTACGTCTGTCACCTCCCTCTTCTGGTCTTTGCGTCGGCAGTGTTCCAGCGCCCTTGGCATCGATTGCCGACTACGATAGGCAGCCTGGTTTCCGTCGTCTGCATTCTCGGGATTGTACTTGCTGTCGTCTGTCTCATCTATTCGTGCTTTGAGGCCCACACTGACCGGATTCGTCACTGGCTCGGGGCGAGAGTGGGGCTCTACCAGCAGGGTTTGAGCCCAGCGGGGAGGTCATTTCAAACGACTGCTCGCCCATCAGTAGGCGATCCTTCGTCAGCGTTGCCAGGTCTTTGAGGAGCGTCTGAAAGCCGTGCACGGGCAGACCGTCCACGGTCTGCTTATGCAGGGCTTTCGCTTCTGCGCTCACGGACCGCCGGGCCGGACTGACCACGCTGGCTCGCAGCGCCTGGCCGGCTTCCGGTTCCTCATCATCGAACAGCACCGGCGCCAGCGCCTGCCGAATAGGCAGTCCTTATCCTCTTCTATTGCCGGCAGTTGGTTATTTACTTGACTCAGGTAGACGCCCTTCTGGCGGCCTGTGTGGCTGTCGCGCGAGTTGCCGGCGGGCCGCTCCCGTCCGGACCGCGACCGACCTTCCAGGCGGCTGCCGGTGAGCGT
>Ga0209777_10003323_pt1 | contig 20021 bp, 19 predicted proteins | sample FrelakmetHBP12HB_FD_187147 | JGI IMG/M metagenome (GOLD analysis project Ga0209777, IMG submission 187147) | Freshwater lake sediment microbial communities from the University of Notre Dame, USA, for methane emissions studies -HBP12 HB (SPAdes)... | ecosystem: Environmental > Aquatic >...
AATCATTATCTAAACATCCAATATATCAATATATTATATATGTGTTTAAATATTACAAAAGTTTTTTATATATCTATATTATTAAAAACAGTTAATTTTGATATATCGGGATAATCACGATAACTTTTTGGAGTATAAATTATATTTTCTGTTTGCATTTTTTGTAAACCGTTAGCAGCTAATCGTGGTGACATATAATAGTGATACCCAACAGTTTTAATATCTTGTTCCATCCACAACTTATCACGTTCACGGCCATCGTGTGCCATCATTGTCAATGTTTTTGCTTTGTCTTTGTCATCTAACAATATCATGCCACCTCTACTTAGACCAAGAGGTTTTTTATGTTGGAAACTTAAACACATATAAGTGTTACTAATATAACTATTGGCTTTGTAATACCACGCTGCATCAATGATATTAGTATTTTTTAAATAGTAATATTCTTGCCATTCTTCATTGGTAAATTCCCATTCAAGTCCCAGTTTAACAAATGTCATGGGAGTGCTAGGGTATGTGTGTTTTGGACAGCCTGTACTCTTTACTTTTTCTAAACGTAGGCAAAGTTCTATTGCATGTGTGCAACTGTCAACAGCAACCGCATAGGGACTATTAAAGAATTTTGCTATTGCATTCTCAAACTCAGTCACTTCAATCATATATTAGTTGGGCGTTTTTTAATACTACTAATGTTAATTGTTTGGACTTCACTGCCTTTCATTGTGTCTTTTTCAGGCAAACTGTCACGTTTGGTATTGCTAACTTCAACTTCATACTCACTATAATTGCCCCAGTCACCTGTGCCTCTATAATGATGCGCAAAACTAAAATCAATTGTTTGATTTAAGAATTTTTCTTCATTTAATAAATCCATGAAGTCTTGTCCACTGCGGCCTTCTTCTACGTCCCATTCTGGTCTTGCTAATGTTCTAGCACGTTTAGCAGTATTACTTTGTATTCTACTGTAGTCTTGCGCATAGAAAGGGCCTCTGCGATCATCAGTTCTTTCATCAAATATATTATCAACTTGTTCAAATTTAAAACTAAAATCTGCGGTCCATTTACCTTCATCAGTAATTCTAAATTTATAGATAGCAGTAAACATGCCTGGTCCATATTGACTACCAAATTCTTTTAAGTCAATTTCAGGGTTAAACTTAATGATGGCAAAATAACCACCACGTGTTTTCCATAACATACGTAAGAACGGCCATATTTCATTTACAAGTGTATTAGCAAATGGATTCAATGGATCAATTTCTGGAATAATATTATAATCAAATTTTTCGTATTCAAGTTCTTTTATAACTTTAGGATTATCAAATATAATACGATAATGATCTTTTGCTAATGAAAAACGAACTGGATATCCAAATTCATGATCGGTTGCACTTTTCATAAAATCTAAGAACATATGGAAAGTTTTTACACGTATCATTACGTGTGTGCCACCTTTAGTAAAGTCTTGTGTGATCCAGTGACCTTGATACTTCTGTGCGCTGACATTATATTTGTGTGTGTTTTGCCCTACAATAGTTTCTGGTCCTAAGCCATAGCCTACGCCTGCGCCTACGTTGTTAATATTCATATTACGTACACGCCACAAGAATGTCATACTATCAGCAAAGTCTTGGAAATCTTCTGTTGGAAATCCTACAATCCAGTTAGTAGCAGCCCATATACCTACTTCTTTGCCATCACGGAAGTTTTGTTCCATTTCAGCAATAGTAACGCCTTTGGCCATGTCATCTAATACTTTTTGGCTACCACTTTCAATACCATAGTTCAACATAATACAGCCGCCTTCTGCTAGGTCGCGCATGTATTCTAAGTCCATGCGTCCATCACATCGTGCATAGCCTGTCCAATGTATTTTTAAACCTTTAGCAGCAACTGCTTTAGCAAATGCTCGTAGTTCTTTTAAGTTGCCATTAACTAAACTGTCAATAAACCATATAACATTTGTGCCCTTGTTATAGTATAGCCATTCAATTTCTGTAATCAAATCTACAGCATTGCGTTGACGATACTTCCAAAAGTGTGTTTCTTCACAGAATGTACATTTTGCTGTACAACCTCTACTGATTTCACTGTTAACACCATTTGGAATAGCATATTCACTAAAGTCAATGCTTTCATAGTCTGGCATTGGAAGACCATTGATGTTAATACGTTGATCTTCTGGTTGTTTGATAACCCATGGCTCAGTACGTTCTACTTTATTTTCTACATCTTCTAATATGTCTAGTAATGCTTGTTCGCCTTCGCCTACCACAACATAATCATAGTAATCTTCAATTTTAAACCAACTCTTGTGTACGTTGGGACCGCCAACTGCGATTTTAATATGTGGTGCTCTGCGTTTTAATTCACGGCACATCCATTTAGTTGGTTCTTCACTGATATAATATACGCTGAATCCTACTACTTGTGGATTCATGTCAATGATTTTATCAAGTGCATCATTGAGTATTGGTTCTAATACGGGATGTATGTCTTGTAAATATGTCTCACCTAACCAATGCCAACTTGCGCTGGGGTCGTATAATCTAAATGGGATTTTATTATTTGGTTCCCAATCTCCCTTAAACGCATTATAGCACTTTACGTTTAAATCCATGATGTGTGTTTCGTATCCTGCGCTTTTAGCAATACCACTTAATCTTGCTAGACTAAATGGAGGCATATGCGGACTCCACTCTGGACATAAAACCAATACTAATTTAGTATTGCGTGTTTTGTAATTTACATAAACTGGTGTTAAATTCTTTTGTTCTACTTTTTTTGCATATGGAGCAATAGCCTGCAACATAGCACGATGACGTAAATCTTGTACGTCTTCTGTTGGTTCTTGCGGTATATCGTTATCTTTCTTTGCTAATGATAATAAATTAAAATCTAGTGCCACTGTACTTCCCTTATTTTCTTATTTAATTTCTAAAAAGGTATCCATAATCTTTTACTGCGTGATCGCTTTTATTTACTAAAATTCTATGATTATGATCTACTATTGGTTTAATATTTGCTTGCCACGTTAACCATTCTTCATCAGTAAATGCGCACAATCTTTGTATTTCTTTGAATACTGCGTTAAACCTTTCGTTTCCGTCTTGTATTGTATCATAACTTTCATCTATATATGGGCTAAATGTTTTATACCCTGCTTTTCTTAACTCACTTAAACTATTGGGCATAGCAAATAATATAAATGGGTGTTTTAATAAAATGGGTCGATATGTTTTTTCACTTAAAAATACACCATCCATGTTACCAGATAACATTAGTTTGTTTTTTTCTTCGTGTGTTTGATAAAACAACGTTTCAGTAATCACACTAAAATAACTGTCATCGTGATATACCAAATCACCCTCTTCAATTGCGATTGGGTTATGTCTATCTTCACGTATGCCACCTTCTAAACGTATGGGAAATTTCTTTTCAATAATTAATTTTTTTATGTTAATGGGATATAAATCTGACTTTAGTATTAACTCTTGCCATCCTTTTGACCCACCTTCAAAACTATAATAACCTAGATCAAATAATTTAGTTTCTACCATACGTGCAAGCAATTCTAATCTATGATATCTGTGTATTTTATTAAAACAATTAAACTTTTTGCTTTTTATTTTAATATTATATTCTATTTCTTTTCCCTGAAAATGATTATTTAAAAAATGTTTACTTTGACCCATTACCCACTGATAATTATGTGAAATTAATTGTCCAATTAGTTTTTCAAGATTGTGTTTATCACAGTATTCATTGTAAATGCGTTTTGCTTCCAAACCTGCTGAGTTGATGTATATGGTATCTTTTGGAAGTTCTTTTAACACATGCGCAATTGCTTGAATTTTACGTGTGATAGGTTTAATTAATCCTTCGGGACTATTGAAAAATATAACCTTAGTTTTGCCATTGGCTATATGCTTGCGTATAATGTCAACATACATTTCCGTTGGATATTGTATAGGGTTTAATGAAGCATTAGTACAGCCATATAAAACAAGTATCTTGTCTTTATATTGTTCTAGACTTGGCAAGTTTCCATAGGTGCTTTCTTCTATGCCATTTTGAATGCCACCTAATTCAATGTCTATTCTTTTTTTTTACGTGTGTCACCATAATAGATGACTGCTTTATTTTTATCTGTAAATTCGCTGTCAAAATACCTACGCCATGGATCTATAATAGTAGCATGTGAAGGAAAATTAAGATGCTCAACATATTCTTCCCAATAACCAATTAAATAAACATCAGTCCAATCTGGTTTAAGATCAGTATCATTGGTGTGAATGTCATAGTAGTTTAAATTACCGCCATGTTTTTCAATATAATATCCAACAAGCATACTTGCGCTGCCATTTGTATAATGCACTTTTGGTTTATATGCTTTACCAACAATTGTAACGTTTTTGCCATTTTGTAAACAACGCAATGCCATATTTTCTGCTTGAATTTCACGTGCAGTCATAATGCTGTCAAATAAATCATATCCTAAATTTAAACGTTCGGCTAAATTGCGCAATGCAATGTTGTCACGTGGATGACATGCACCAGCATCGCCCAATGCGGCGGTCATATACATTGGACTCATAATTCTATGTGTGCTGTTAGCCAATGCTTTTGTTACAACATCTACATTGATATTGCCAAGTTTTTCAGCAACGTCTTGTATCATATTAACCAATGCTAGTTTAGTGCTAATAAATGTATTATAGAAAATCTTAATACTTTCTGCCTCGTCCCATGTGCCAACTTCATAACGTGGGTTGTTTTCCATGAAAGGCTTGTAAAAATCAATTAACTGTTGTGCGTCACCAGTAATGCTGCCATCTTCTGTGCCAATGATAACCATTTCAGGATTTACCATGTCCCATTTGATTGTGCCCATGGCAATTAAGTAGGGGTTATAAATGAAACGTGCATTTGTAATGCAGGGCGCTAATTGATTGCGCACTGTTCCAGGTAAAGTCGTACTAATCAAAACTACAAGTTGATCTTTAGTAACATACTTGTTTACTTCACTAAGAATATTAGTAACAATAGTATAATCAAAATCTTTCTTGGGCAAATGACTGGTTGGTGTTTCACCGCCGTATTCAGGGTCGTGTGCAGTTGGCGCCGCAATAAAAATCAAATCACGATTGCTAACAGCCTCTTCTATGCTATTAGTCATTACAAAATTGCTTGGAACTCTAGGTTCGATATCATACCCAACTACGTCATAATGTTCTGCCATAACTTCGGCACAATCTTGACCCAATTTACCAACACCAATCATCGCTACTTTTGTCATTTTATATCCTATATATAATATGCATATTTAATTGTTATTTGGGGGGTTGTTAAAATTTTTATACTCATAATACCAATTACGTAATTTGCCTATTTCATTATCTTGTGCGTTAACATGGTTATTCTCAAACAAATCACTTAATAATTTTGGCATTAAATTTATATCAGTGCATATTTTTAAAAATTGCTGTTTATTATATAAAAGTTTATCTAGCAATGTGTTATGTAAATGTAACATATAAGCATTGCTAAGTGTTTTAAATTTAGTCAAGTTTTGCGCTACCATTTCAAATCTAGTTTGATCATCATCTATATCGTCAAAACTATAATCAAATAACTCATCATACAATTTAAAACCCCAATCAACCAATGCTTTATAGTAATGTTTGGGCCCGCTTACAAGAAAAAGTTTAGTTAAAAGTAATGGGAATGCTACTTTTTCTGTGTGAAAGACTGCTTGTGTAGTGCTTTCAGTTACTAAATGTATAAACGAAGTATTATATTCTATGGGTAACTGCCCTCCCCAACCCAAATTTCCTTCTATCATATTGTCTAACGCAAGTATCTGAGGTGTCCAATATTGCCATTTATAGTTATATGATTCGTTTAATACTCTGCCTTCATCTAAAAACCAACTATTCCAACTTACTGCGCCATAGTCTAATAGATTGTGTTTTACTAACAAATCCATTTGCATACATCTATGAGGATGCGGCTTGTTATTCAAACATACAAAAAGTCGTTCAAAGCCCGTTGGCTGCTCATAATAGTTTTTATCAAAATACTTTCTATAATTTTTATTATCATATAGTGACTTATACGTATGCCAAAATATATATTGCGGAAATCTATTAAAATAGACATTATTGTATCTATTGTTGTTAGTATCTATAAGATTTTTTTCACTTACACTGCCGTTAACAATATACAAAGGTATATTTTTATCGTTCACATAATCAACTATTTCTTCAAAACTTGGGTTTGTGCCTATGCTATTATATTGCCATTCTTGATAATTTAATAAAATAAACGCTTCGGGATTAATTGTTTTATCCTGCATTAATGGATAAATGCTATAGTCATTGCGTACACTATGTATAATGTACATTACCAATTTGCTCTATAAACAAAATTGTCTTTACTTCTTAAGACGGCTAAATTGTGATTAGTAATTTCTTTACATTCAAACAAAAATTCACTTAACTGCTCAGGTGATAGGTTACACAATCTGCGCACTTCATCTAAAATTTTAATATAGCGTTTGTTGTCATCATATTCTTGATCATAACTCTCATCAATAAAAGGATGAAACGTTTTATATCCCAAATCTTTTAATATTTGTAGACTATTTGGGCATGTTACTAATATAAAAGGATGTTCGCAAGCAATTGCTTTAAATGTTTTTTCAGTGATGTATCTGCCGCTATTAAACTTTCTATCAGTATAATAAAAGGTTTCTGTAATCAAACTAAAATACGTTTCATTGTACAAATAGTTTTGATAGTTATTTTCTAGTGCAGCACGATTGCTTACTAAGTCAATAGTGTCCAAGTATAATTCAGGTATATTAAATATTCTGTCTTTGTTTAATGTTAATAAGTTGTGTAGTACAGGATTGTCTCTGTGTTCTTGCACCATCCAATTATATATTTTAGTCCAATCGTGATGATCGTCTGCGTCTCCCAAACTAACATGTCCATATTTTAATAAATCTAAGCATTCTAATAATGCTACCATAGTGGGTCTATGCAAACGCCAACGTCTATTCATACATAAGAATTTTTTATGATATTCTTTGTGTTGTAATGTGTTTAATTGGAGTGGTGTTTCAGGCTGTACAGTTTCGTTGCTGCCTTCAATAATAAATCTATGTTCACGCACAGCATATTCAAGTTCCATAAATATTTCAACTTTTATTTCTGGCTTGTCGTAAAGTTCAGCAATCTTTTTAACTTCTGCTGGTATGTCATAATTACCAGTTCCTAAAATGATTTGCTCTGCGGGTATGCCATCACGCATTATTAATGAGTTGTATATACCCTCAACAATGTCCATGAATCCTTCGTGATAGTTTACAACCATAAGATATATTTCACGATTTTTAATCTTTTCTATATAGAAAGGATTCATAAAACTTTCAATGGGGAACATATCAAAGGCATTTGCGCCTTTGAATTCCAAATAATAATAATCATAGTCGTTGTCTTCACCTTCGACTATAACTTTACGCATTTGCCATACCATTGTATTATCAAAATACTCTAGTTGTCTAGCATGATCAAATGTGTTTAAATTGTAATAACCAGTTCTGTTTAATAATCCCATTTTAAATTAAGTGTTCGTGATAATAATAATTTTTAATACTGCCGGCCAAATTATTGTGCCATACCATTAAATCATCGTGTGTTTTTAATGCTAATAATTCTGCATTATATTTAGCAGTCAGTTCACGTGTGGGCTGACTTATATCAAAGCCTAACTTTTCCAAATAATCTAAATAACGCAGTGGGTTTGGATGGTAGTCTTGATACATTGCTCCCTTGCCATTATTATGATGTTTATTATAATACTCGTGACCATTTACCCAATACTTATTTCCACCATTGTCAAGTGGGCAAACCAAGTCCCATAGTGAAGGTGGCATACTATTAAGTACGTTGCTGTATAACTCCACTACTTCTTCTAATCCCTGACCTTTAAAATAAGCACTATCATAAGTTGCAGGAACTGCTTGTAGCATAATATAATCACTAGGTAACTGTTGAAGCATATACATAGTGGCTGTAATTATTGCTAAATCTCTTACAAGATACCCTTTAGCACAAGCATATTTTTGTAAAAACTCGTCATCGTATGTACCCTGTGTCCATATGTTACCAGGGGTAAGCCATCCTGTTTGTATATAACGATCTTCACGACAATATGTAGACCAGTGTGGGATTACTAAATCATATTGATTAAATTTGTATTTTTGATTGGCTGCAACTAGTGTTGCACTTATAAATTGATTTCCGCCACCAGATTGTCCAAAGTTATAACAAGTGGCTTCTGGCATTTCACAGTGTAATATGTTAGCCCAGGTTGGCCACCAATAGTTTGTAAAACTACAACCAAAGATAAAAATTCTTTTGTATTTGCTATAGTCTATTAATTCAGGACATATTAACATATTAATAATTCAACTTTCTATGAAAAACTTGTTTATTCATCAATACATGATAATTGTATTCGCAAATTGGTCTTACACCTTTTAAAAAGTTACTCAATTCTTGCACTGATAAATTTGATAATCTATTTATTTCTCTTACTATCATCATCATTCTTCTGTTATCATCCAATTCTTTATCGTAACTTTCATCTATATAAGGACTAAAACTTTGATATCCCAATTCTCTAAACTTATCTAACATGTTTGGAACACTACACATAATAAAAGGGTGTTTTTCAGCAACAGGTTTAAATGTCTTTTCACTTAAAAATCTGCTATATTCAAACACACTATTGACTTCGCTATTAAAAAAGTTAGTTTCGTTTACAATACTAAAGTAACTGTTGTTATAATAGGGATGTGTGCTTTCACTTAAATAGGGTTGGTTTTCTATTAAGTTATCTGTATCCAAATATAAGTCTGGCAAACCTTTAATACTATGTTGATTTGCTACTAATAATCTGCCAATTTCAGTATCTACAGGAAATAAATCAGTTAGATATCCAAAAAGTGTATCCCAATGTTGATTATCATCTGCTCGACCTAAACTTACATATCCCTTATGTAACGTGCCAGTGGCTTGTAACATTGCCACTAAGATAACTCTGTGCAATCTCCAACGACGGTTAAAGCATAGATATTTTTTATCATAGTGTTTAAGTTCTAATGTTTTAACTTGTGGGATACCATTGCCAATATTGATTTTTTTGCTAGTTTGTATGTTCCATTCAAACTGCGTGATCCATTCTGCTTTAAACTGCGGCTGATTGTATTTTGCTGCTACACGTTCAATTTCATTATGTATATCTGCACTTTCACTAATTAATAAAATATTATCTGCGGGTATACCCTGTTTCAATACTAAAGACTGATATAACGGTTCTACTATATGATGATATGCCTCATGACTATTGTTTAAACATAATATAACTTTTTTATCTTTTACTTTTTGAATTTCTTCTTCAGTTAAAACCATGTTTAATGGGTAATGATCAAATGCATTTCCATTTTTAAAATCTAGGTAATAATATTCAACGGGGTCATTATAAAAATCACGTGCATTCCAACAACTAGTATGTGGTCTGTGTTCTATATTAACTTGTCCTTCAAATCTTGGGGTATCAAGATAATAATAACGATCCATGTTTAAGACTGGCATTCACTCACCTTTGGTATAATAATATCTGTTCCACAATGGCAATGTTCTTTTTCGCAGATTATCTTTTTAGGACCAACTTTACTTACGTCTTCAAGTATATGTCCAATATATCCGCCCTGCCCGCAACTAGCAAAACTCATTTCGCCAATTGGGCTAATAAACAAACAATCACCTACATTGCATTCCCAACCACTAAAAAAGTTATTGCCAGCAACAATAATTTCATTGCTGTTACAAACCTCAGTGGAGTTATCGTCATATTTAGCATAACTCACAGTAAGCGTTGTACGTTTCATGGGCTTGCGTTTTGTTTGATGTATTTCTGTGGTATTCTTTTTAAGCCATTCTGTTTTTGCAGGGTCATTATAATGCCATGGCCCTGTGTTTACTGTCATTTCGTCAAACAATGGTGTCCATTCAATAAAGTAGTTAGGCATTACTGTTTTAAGATAGTTGCCATATTCAACTACTTCCCAAAAACGTTCTTCGTGCATAAGCATTTTAGTACTTAAGTAGTTTACTTTTTCACATAAAAATATACTATTTTCTTCATATTTTTTCTTGTTGGCGTATTCAATATGAAAACTGGCTACTACGTCATCAAACAAATAATAATTCTTTTCCCACCACGCCAATGGACGACTTAAGTTTGTATTAACTGCTAGTGTTGCTCTTGGCAATTCATTATAAATCCATTCGCAAATAGGTATAAAATTACTCCAAGCAGTTGGTTCACCACCACTAAAAAAGAACTTAAAGTTTTTATAACCTGCGTCTTTGTACTTAGAAATAATTGTAGATAAGTTTTCAATATAACGATCTAAATTACCTTCGTTTCTATCCGTTCCTCCCCAGTTACCTGGATTACAATAACTACATTTGTAGTTACAGTAATTATTAACTTGCCATGTAACTGCTAGATAAGGCTGAGGTGCCTCAATGGCAATTAACTTTCTGCCCATTCGAACACCTCTTTTAATTCAGGAACAATTTCTAATAAGTTTTCATCACGCAATTCATCTACTTCTTTAGTTTGACGTATAAACTCTTGTATGCCACCTTTGTTTTCTTCGCCTACATTAAGATTATAGATAATCATTTTAAATCCATTGTAGATATCAATGTTGTCTTTATAACGATTTTGATATACTCTATACAATTCTACTAATCTGCGTTTAACATGCGCTGGCAATATCATAATGTTTGCCCACCATGGAAAAGTTACTAAGTTGAATCTTGGACTGCTCTTAGTATCAATGAATCCGTTCTTAATCATGTAATCAAAGAAGTCAGGAAATGTAAACACGTTCCAAATACTGATTGTAGGAGTAATTTGAAACTCTGCGTGTGGCACTTCTTGTTTGATTAATTTAATATTATTAACAATACGATTCCAATCAGTACCTTTACGCATTACTTCTGCTAGTTTACCATGTGCGTCTAAACTAGCCCATATCTTAAGTTTGGGGAACTTCTTCCAATAACTAATTAAGTCTACATCTTTTTTATATTTTAATTGACTAAAGTTAGTAGTGTAAGTTAATTCAACTTGATCTGTTAATCCATTCTCAATCCAATAATCTAAACATTCATAATGTTCAGGCTGAATAATAATCTCGCCGCCAGCAAAATATACTTCTGTAACGTCTTTAAGATGTGGCTTTAATTTAGCCATAAACTTAAGATCATCATTGTTGCTTACAACAATTTTGGTATTGTGAAAGTGTGTTTGATACTTTTCAATGCCATTGTTTTCTACATATTCTTGTGCCCATTGGCTACTACAGCCTGGACCACAACTACGGCACTTCATATTACATAGATTACTAAAACGTATATCCATGTATTTCATTTCAAACTTATCTAATGTACCATCTTTTTGTGTGTTTTCAGCAATATAGTCTACATACTCAAGACCTTTGCGTTTGTTATGACTTTGACGCATGGTCCATGTGCCAATTAATTCTAAGTCATAGCAACGCTTGCAGGTTTCTACAGGCTCATCATCTAACATAGCAACACGCAACTTCTTAAAGTCATCGCTATTCATCATATCAAGAATGGATTCATCATCATTTATTGACGCAACAGGCATATTGCTGTCCGCAACACAGCAGGGGAGTACTCGCTTATCGGGCCAAGCGTGAAAATGAATCCATGGTAGCACACAAAAGTGTTTACCGTTCTGTACTAAGTTTTGTATCTTATTTTTATCCATTATTTTTTTGTAAGTTTGTAAGTTTATCTTTTCTATTGTGTTTTTTCAATCTATAAGCAGACCATGTTAGATATTCTGGGCGGTACATAATTACTCCTTGAGTGTTGCTAAGTTATTTAACTCGGGGAATACTTGCCAGAAGTTTTCATTGCGTATACTATCCATACTTTGTGTATACTGTAAAAATGTATTACGATTATCAGCCCACGTATCTTGTTCATTAGCAAAATTAACTGCTTCGTTACCCAATCTATGTAATAATCCATTGCTTTCTTTATTGTTATCTATAAACTTACGTAGTTTATCGCTGGCTTCTAGTTTTAAACTTTTGGGCATACTCTTAGCACAATAATGTGTTGGATGTACTGCTAGATACAAACTATGATACCAATCATAGCCACGTACAATGTTTTTGCTTTTAAGGTATTCGTAAAATTCACCCAATGTATAATAGTTAAAAATACTTAGTACTGTATTGATTTGAAAGTCAACATAGTCTAAATTTCTAAACGTAAGTAAGTTACTTTCTACTTTACCCCAATCTGTGCCATGACGTATCCATTCAGCACGACTTCCATAATGATCGATGCTACAACTTAGTTCAATCTTTTTAAAGTGTTTCCATAAATCAAGTATATCGTGTTTTTTGTATTTGATATTGCTTGCGTTTGTGTTATATCGTAATGTAATATCAGTGCGACCCAAACGAATCATTTCTTCTAACATAGTATAATGTTCGTCTGTGATTAATGGTTCGCCACCAGCAAAGTATGCTAGATCAATATATGGAACATGTGTTAATACTTCTTCTAGTATATTGCCCTTGTTGTTATCTACATGTATTACAACTGGCATGTTTTTGTCAAAGTTCTCACGCATTTCTGCTGCCCATTGACTGCTAAATTCACTGCCACAGGTACGGCATTTAAAGTTACAGATATTGCTAAAGCGTATATCAAAGTAACGCATTTTAAAATCTGGCACAGTACCGTCTGGGTGTGTTGTAGTTACAACTTCATCAAAGTATTTGGCAAAATGATCTTTGCTATAGTTTCTAAAACTATGTGGTCCGGCTTCTTCGTGCTTATAACAAAACGTACAAATACTATTCTTGCGTTCGTTTAACATATCCAAACGCAATTGTTTCATTTTTTCATTATTAAATGCTTGTTCTAATGTGCTGTCTTTTGTGTTAGCAAATGGATGTTGATAGTCGTTGCTACAGCAGGGATAGATATCACCTTTGGGTGTTGTGTTTAAGTGTACCCATGGAAACATACAAAAGACTTTGCTTTCATTTAATAAGAAGTCTTTGTTCATATGGTTGGCAAAGGTCTACGTTGTGGTTTCATACTTTCATATAATGGGGCTAGTTCAGGAAAGACTTTGCTGAAATTTTCTCCGCGTATTCTATCCAAACGATTTACTTCACTAAAGAAGTTAAACTTTTCACGTTCCCATGTATTTTCACTGTAAATCCAACGTATACCATTTACAAACTCATGTGTTTGTTCGTGTGTAAAGTTTTCTTTTGTAAATCTGTCTACGCAATTTTGTAGTTTAATTTTTGCTTGATCTTTATATTCCATTGGCAGTATATGACAACTTAAATGTGTTGGTGTGGCCATTGGATATAAACTATAAACATCACAAGTTGGATAATACATTCCTTTATCTATTAGATAATTGTAAAATTTATCAATAGTTAATAAATTAAACGCACTTAACACGGTATTAATTGACAAATTAATATTGCTTTGTTGTTTGATAGTTAAAAAGTTACTTTCAATAACGCCCCAATCTGTTCCATGTCGTAGATATTCTGCACGTTCACCATAATGGTCAATACTTGCATAAATCTGTATGGGCATTTTAAAGTTTTTCCATATTGATAATAAGTCTTTACTTTTAAAACGCAGGTTACTTAAGTTTGTATTATATTTTAATTGTATATTAGTTCTGCCCAAACGTATCATTTCTTCTAATAAAATATAATGTTCTTCTGTAATTAAGGGTTCGCCGCCGGCAAAATAAGCAGTGTCCATATATGGGATTTGATCTAATACGTTTTGTAAAAATTCTTTGTTATTGTTTTTTGGTATTGGGTTTACATGTATAGGACTATGCTTAATATCTTCTTGTTCCCATTGACTGCTGTAATGCAGTCCACATGTGCGACATTTAAAATTACATATGTTGCTAAAACGAATATCAAAATAACGCATTTTAAATTGCTTTAATGATCCATCTTCTAAATTGGTAGATGCTATGGCTTCATCAAAGTATTTTCCAAAATCTTTATTGACACTTTTTCTACTACTGCAAATATTTTGTTTTTCGTGTTTATAACAATTTTCACATTCTGGGTTTTGAACACCTTTAAGCATGTCCAAACGCAATGTTTTCATCATATCACTGTTGACTAATTCCATAAGATTATAGTCGTTTGGATTCAATGCATAGTCATCAGTACAACTTTTAGCAATACAGCAGGGAGCGGTACGACCACTTGGTGTAGTGTGAAGATGTATCCATGGATACATACAGAATGTTTTACTATTTTCTAGTAAGTCTAATTTATTAATTTTTATCATAGTGGATTAGTTCTATTTACTTCCTGGCATAATCTGTAAAAATTCATCATTTCTGGAAACACACTAAGCATGTCTGTTTCTCTGCGTTCATCTAATTCATTGAACCAATTATAGAAGTCTCTACGACCCTCAATTAGTTTTTCATCGCTATAATTCGTTTCAGCCATGTAGTCAACTACACGCTTAAACTTTTCATATTCAATAGTGCTAAATTTTTTACCACTACTATCATCGACATTTGCTTTCATAAACTCTAACGCATCATGCATATATGGCATAAACTCGCCTTTAGGCAATATATTCATATCATACTGTATAGGGTCACGTAAGTATGGGGTATCAAAACGCACACGATGTTGTGGGTTAACTGGATCATCATACCAATCATATGTGTTACGCCATTCTAAAATCTTTTCTAAGAAACTTTTGAATGTTGTTACACTAAAGATATTAAAAGTAATCATAAATGTTACAGGGCTATCTGTTTGTGACAGATATGTGTGAAAGTTTTCTTCCCAAACTTGTAAATCAAGTCCTGTGCGAATATACTCAGCACGTTCGCCCCATGTATCCATACTTGTAAACAATTTAAAACTTTTGATTTTCTTTTCATCTACAAGTTTTTTAACACTAGTACTTAATCGTTGTACCAATGCGTTTTTAGTACCCAAGTTACTATTGATATTCAATTCAAGCCAAGGCATTGGATCTTTATCAATAGCATCTAACAGTTGCCATGTACTACGATGCATTGTAGGTTCGCCGCCAGTAACACGCATAATGTTCAGTGTTTTGCGTAGTTCGGGCCACCATTCCCAAAATGCGTCAACATAGGGATTTTCTTCTTCGCGTTGATATAGTTTCATCCAATCAATATCGCAACGATGATTGCGTACATTTTCTACTGGCCCGTTTTCTTTAATTTCATTATAGAAACGTGTGCTGTATTTAGGATGACAATATCCACATTTAAAGTTACATTCATTACCAAAGTTGATTTCCAGATACTCTGGATTAATGTTCTGATCCCAAGGTCCTTTGGCTGTTTGTTCGTAACGTTCTTCTGTAAATATACTACCATTACGTATATGACGATCACTGATATAGTCTGGGCCCATTGCCTCAATGTTCCAACAGTATACACAGCCGTCTGGTTTGCCGCCTTCTAACATTAGTTTGCGTTCTTGTTTCTTTTCGTTTGTATTGTGTAATGCTGAAGGATTATCTTTTAATTCTTCTAATGGAATCTTGTGTGGACGAGGATGATAACAACTATGTGTCTCGCCACTTTGTAAGTACATTGTAACGTGGTGCCACTTTGCTAAACAGAATGTAGGTCCTACTTCCTGTTCAATCTTAATTTTAATTTGTTTGATGCGATCACTTTCGTAACTCATTACCAGCCTTCTATCTTACGTATGATTTCCATTTCAGTAACTAATGGACCTAAGTTGTATTTGTCTGCTGTGTAATGGCGTTTGAAAAATTTACTTTCTTCTATGTGATAATTACATATAGGCAAATCTAATTTTAGTTTTAACTCTTTGCCTAATCGTAGCATTTCTTCATGTGGATCGTTATCTTTATGTTCTTCCCACAATTCAATATAGTTATCAAACCATTGTACGTTATGTGCGTTCCAATCTGTTAGCATAGTCATATACGTGCCTAGTCTTGCGCCATATATTGCCCATATGCCATTTTGAGTGTCAGCGCCAATGTTATGCCATATAGTAAGATTGTTTAAATTGCGACTGCTTACATTTGTTTTAAAATCTTCAATGCTAGGCACAACACCACGCACTAAACACATCTTTACGCCTTCACGAAAACCAGCACGCCATGCTTGAAAACTTGTGTAGTTAGGATATGTTGTGCTATAGCAATCATACATTGCCCAATACAAGTTGTCATTACTGTCTAAACAAAAATCAGCAATACGTGACGCATCACCATCAGTTTGATTTTCGTGCGTCTTCATATTCATTACGTAACTTTTAGTCCAACTGCTCATGCCACCATTGCCATAACGCAAGCCGTTAATAATGTTTGTTGCTTTCCAACGAAACTGTGCTTGTTTATATCGTGGGTCTTTGTCAGTAAAGTCTAATTGTACATTGAAAAAACTTTCATCAGGCATATTGTCGCCGTCAATAAGAATAAAACGTTCGGTATCGCTAGCCTCAGCCGCTGCTTTATGCGCAGCATCACTGCCCTTAACGCCATCCACACGTTTGGCATAGGGAACCATGTTCTTAATCTTTAACCAAAATTCTTCTTTTTGTGGTTCATCGTAACTTAGATAAATGCAATCTAAGTCTGCTATGTCAATAATATTATCCATACTCATTAGTAGTTAATTTCCATTTTTGTTTTTTAACTCTCGATTTGCTGTCTGGTATTATACTAATATCTTCAACACTAGTAGTTTGTCCTTCTTTGTCGTGTTTTTCTAATTTTGAAATAATCAAGTTACTAGCAACTGATGATATTTTCCCATTAATAACTCTTAAATCTGGTCTACCGGCTGCAAAAGTTTGTGCGTCAACTACAATATAGTCTCCCTCTAACTTATCACAAGTATAGCAAATTACATTTCCCTTGTCATCATAATATAAGCGAAATTCTGGTTTAACTATAGTGGGTGTTGCCCATATTGTAATATATTCTTCTGTTTGTTCACTCATATTATGCCTCCAACTCGTTTGCAAAAGTTTTTATATGATAATGAAAAGGATACATTTGAGGAATAGTATTAATACGCAAAGTATGTGGCAATTTTTCATGTATTAATACATTAGTCCAATCTTCTGTTGGGAGTCCATTAATGTATTGTTTCATATGTATCATGCTCATTTCTTTAAATTGTGGCATTGTTGTTTTTTCAATACCAATATAATGTGCGGCAATTGCATATGCCCAATCAGTGGTAATAGGTTCATTGGGATGGCAAATCAAAATCTTTTTCCATTCATCCCAATTTTCAAATACATTTCTAACAATTTCATAAAACAATCTAGCAGTTTCACTTTTCTTAAAATACGTCAAAGCATTGTAAACATCTGGCAATTTATTGTCATCAATAAACTTTCGATATGCTCTTACGTTACTAATATTCTGTTTAAAGTCTCTGATTGTAGTAGACACAACAAAGTCTCGTTGTTTTAATACGTCCCACCAATAATCAATATTTTGTGGCAAATACATATCTGCTTCTAACTTGATTGTGTATTCAAATGGGCTGGCTTTATAAACTTGCCAATCGTTGACCAATTTCCATTTTCCTGTTGGGTTTAAATCTCCATATGGGAATTTAATTACTTTATCAAATGCGTTGTTTTCTATTATCTTGTGAGTTAATAAAACCACTTGCTCACGTGGCATTACTTTTTTAATGCTTTTTGCTAATACTGTAGCGCACTTAATATAATCAGTGTCTTCTGTATTTTGTGCTACAATTAAAAACCCTTTAGTCATTCCTTAACCTCGTAATAATAATTTATCTCATGATCATGTTTTATATATTCTGGCAATTTTAACGTGGTGCCGTTAACTATGTATTCATATAAATCATTAGCCAATACCTTATTTGCCTCAAAAGTTAAATGGGCAGAAATTTTGTCAGGAATTTCTAGATATTCTGGAAATGTCAATACATCGCATTCGTTTTGAAGTGACCTTGCCATAACTTTATGAAACTCCCAAAACGACCAATTTTTATCTATATTAAGTTTGTCGTACCATTTTTCTGACATGCAATGTTTTACCCCTGCTGTTTGTATGCTTACTGGTAAAACTATTGTGTTAGGCTTTTTGTTTAACAAATCTTGAATGATAAGGTCTTGTACAGTTTGTAAAAATTCATCATCACATATTAAAAACCAAACTTTAATCATGTTTAATAACTCTACATCGTTATCAATTAAATCCATGCTTTCTAACATAATTTCACAATTGCGCAATCCAGAAATATAATGTTCATTAAATTTTACGCCTTGTTTAGTTTCTAAATTTACTGGCTTAGTATATTTGGCATAATCACTTACTAAAAAAATACATTGATCATAATTTTCATACACATTGCAAAATTTTTTATAACATAAAAATGTTGGATACCCGCCTAATGCGAAAATATCAAGTTTTGCGTTTAGTTTTTCTGCTAAAAGATTATACCAAGCCACGTTTAATGAATTACGAGAGGTACCAAAACTATCAGCAAATAAAGCAATTCTCATTTTATTAACTCTACAAAGATTTCCTTATTCATAACGTGAAAATCCATGTCTTTGATTGTTATATACTCTTTGCGTATTTTAGTTCTTTGCCAATTATCAAACATGACTGTATATTGTGTGTTATACGGATCATTATTATCATGATAAACTTGTGTATTTTTTCCAACGTGTAACAGTTCCCAAGGAATAATATCTCTTGGATTTACACTATGTCCATTTACAATGCGCAATGCTAATGTTAACGCATAGTCATTGCGATACACGCCACCAATAAAATTATGAATATTAGCATAATGATCATAATTCTTTTGTACCATTTCTAAACATTCAAAAATTTGTTGCGCACGTTGTGTTTTTCTAAACGCAACTACAGTTGCCCATAGTGTGTTGTAACTATAAACACTTAATACTTCTTGTGCCGCATTTGGATGCATTAAAAAGTTTGTTGTATCATGACAACAAAAATCTTCACAGGTGTCAAATGTTTTTAATATCTTGTCGCTGTTGATCATATAATCAGCATCAAGTAATATTGTTTCATCGTACGGGCTTAATTCATATGCTTGATAGCGACCTTTGTTAATCCAAATACCATAATCACGTATATTATTTTTATCAGGAGTTACTTTAATTACTTTATCAAATTTATATTTTGATTTTTTTGGCACAGAGTCATTATCTGTAATCAATGTTACAGGCAAATTAAGAAAGTGATTTGCTCTTTTAGCAGTATAAACTGCCATATCATAATAGTTATAACTTGGCGAGTTGAAAGCAAAAAGAACTACACCTCTGGTTATCTTTTTGCTTCTAGTTCTTGCCATTCTTTTAACCATTCATTCATTACAGTTGTATACGTTTCGGTTAATTTAACCAACAATGCATTTCTATCTACCATTACAGTATTATCAAATGTATCTATTAATACTAGTTTTTCGCTGTCAAAAACATTTAAAATGTTAAGTGTTTGCGCATCGGCTTTCCAAAGACCGCCTTGATCAGCCACTATCAATTTTGCATTGTATTTTTCTTTAAGATAAGTTTTGGCACTGTTATGATTAAAGCGTGCCTTAGATTCGGCAATAAGTGTTCTTGTATCCATATGTACTCCTAAGAGTATTTAAGTGATACAAAGACTTGCCAAAAAAATTATGAACCTGAAACTGTTCCAGATAATGTTACTGCGCCCCAAGTATTTGATATATTTGTTGATTCAGGAGGTCTTGCTGTTAATGTTGTAGCAGTGCCACTACTTGCTGTTAACCCAGTTGGGATTTCTGTCCATAAACAGTAGATTGTAATAATGCTA
>Ga0209777_10003324_pt1 | contig 20019 bp, 39 predicted proteins | sample FrelakmetHBP12HB_FD_187147 | JGI IMG/M metagenome (GOLD analysis project Ga0209777, IMG submission 187147) | Freshwater lake sediment microbial communities from the University of Notre Dame, USA, for methane emissions studies -HBP12 HB (SPAdes)... | ecosystem: Environmental > Aquatic >...
ATGTTGAGGGTTGGACACCTTTACATTTTTTAGCTAGGGCAGGTAAAGTTGAGGTCCTGAATCATAAAGACGTATCTATAGTTAAAGATGTTGAGGGTTGGACGCCTCTTCACATTTTAGCAAATAAGGGTCAGATTGCTGTTTTAAAGCACCCCTCTGTAGATAAAGTTATGGACACAAAAGGCAGAACACCTCTTCATTTTTTAGCAGATATGTGGGGACGTTTTGAAGTTTTAGAACATCCTTCTGTTGATTTAGTTAAAGATTTAGAAGGAAATACCCCGCTAGAAGATTTATATAAATATTGGGCAAATCATAACTTAAATTTAGAAATAGTGCAGGAGTGGGTATTAAAAAAATATTCTTGGTTTAAATTAAAAGAAAAAATGACACCTCAAATATTAAAAAAAATATTAAATACACCAAATTCAGCTAAATTTATATTGAATATCTAGAAATATTTATTTATCATGTAAGCCTATGAAGGTATATACGATTTCAGACGGGTATAAAACTGTCTTTGTTATAGATGATTCTTCTGTTTTTTATTCTGCTCTTTCAGAGTGGGTTAAAATCATGAAAGAAAGCTCAAAAAACAACACCTATATTATAAGTAATACAGAGATGACAGAAAAAGAATACGAGGTATTTGTTAAAAATTTAAATCATAAAAGTAAAGAAGATGTTAAATATGAACAAGCTGTTTTAACAAACCCTAGAAATCGTCTTAAACTTATTAAGGGAGGGCTTGAATCTTCAGCTAAAAATTTAAGTTTAATTAAGAATGACAGAGAAAGTTAAAATTTTTTAGTAGAAAAAGTAATGATATTCTATAATAATTTCTTATGATCTTATTTTCCATCTTTATTTGTTTTTTAATATTTTTAATCATCTTATACTATTCTAATAAAGAACGAAGACTTTGGAATGGGGGGCGCTGCCCAAGATGTGGTTATGCTTGGATATTTAAGGGTCAATCTTGTAGTGCCCTATATAAATGGGAATATTTTTGTCCACATTGCTATAAAAGAATAATGTTAAATAAAAAATATGATTTATGATTAAGGATAATTTATGATTTTTATATTTCAATCTTTAACTTTTATTCTACTTGTTCTCATTGTTTGTCTTACTTTGTATTTCATGCAGCGGTCAGAAGATTATAAACTTTGGAATAATGGCAAATGTTCTAAATGTGGAAAACTGTGGAAATTTCTTAGATTTAGTGAGATTGTTCCTTGGATAGGTCATTTTGCTTGCTCATGTGGTAAAGTCATTTGGATAAAAGTCCGTCACAAAAAACATCTTTAATAGTTTTTTATTAATAACCCCTTAGATATTATGGGGGATTATATGTTTACATATCTAGAGGTATCTTGTTTTCTTTCTGGTTGGATGCTGGCTTCTTTTTTTATCTATCTTTATGAAGGAAGAAAAGAAAAAGAAAGAAAGTTGAATAAAGAAAATACTATTTCAGAAAAACCAACAAATAGCTTCAATATTCTATTAAAAGAATTTAACAGCATGAACGAGAAGAACTTTAAATTAAATAAAAATGTCACTTCAGCTTTAATAGAGCTTGAAGAAGCTATAAAACATAAAGACTCGGCAGCAGTTAGATGGTATTGTTATTCAGCCATTAAATCTTTAAAAAAGGAAATGGATTAGATGTTCAGTACTGGAACTGTTGTTTATATTGTTTGCACTTGTGTCTATTTTATAGCAGGTGTTTTCCATTTTTATTTATTATTCCAGATTCTTAAAGAACTAAGAAAGAAAAATTAGATTACTTTTGAAAATAACTCATGCTCCGGATAATAAAAAACAGATACTCTTCTGTCAGAATCATAATAGACCAGATCTGATCCTTCTTTAATGTAAACTGTTTCTCTAGGTTTTGAATACATTTTATATTTTTGACCTTCAACTAAGTCATAAAATTTTAAATTAAAATGTCCAAAGTACTTATCCATTTTTTCGAATATAGTATAATCCAAACCCACTTTATAATTAGTTTTAATAAAATGTGGTGTGTCCAAGTAAGGGCCCATATCTGAATCGTCATCTAAATCTAAAATCACAAAATCTTCTACTTGATAGTTTGTGTTCTTAAGCCAATGTTCAATCTCATATCCTCTTTGAGTGTTCATAATGGGTGTTTTATCAAGCACTAAATCTTTATCGGTTATTTTATAATATTTAAAAATTGTATTGAACTTTTCAACAGATCTTGATTTTCTCCAAGTACTAGAGATAACAATTCTAATCTCCGGATATTGATCCAAAATTAATTTTAAATTGCTACAGGCCATGGGGCAAAGCTTCTTATCGAGGGGATGTAGTTCTTCGGGATTATCAATAGCTCTATAATCTAACCAATCCATTTTTTCGTCAAAACCCAATAACTTGTACCAGTAATTAGATTGGATACTATTCATTACTCCGTCTATATCAAGTATGATTATTTTAATTTTGGAAGTCATTTTGATATAATTTTAATTTCTTTAAAATCATCAGAGATTTCTATTTCAATATCTTCTGTGGCTAAAGCATCAGATATTGCCTCAGAAAGTCCTTTTGTATTTGGTCGTATGATATTTTCCCGTCTCCAAGAATAATCAATACCTGTCCTTATTCCTTCTTTTTTTAAAATAGCATCAATTTTCTTTTTTGGTGAATTTAAAGACTTTTTTACCTTAGCAACTATCTCTAAAACTTTTTCTTTGACTGGTTTCATAATCACCCCTATTATAAGATAATCATAGATTAAAGGAATATTGAATGTCTATAACAAAAGAGTTCAGTTCTAAATTACATAAAGCAAACGACTCTTTAGCCAAAAAGACTATAATAAATAGTTGGGTTGGAAAGTTTAAAAGTATTGTTGAAAATACAGATAAATATGGCCCCGATTTAATTGCAGAAGATAACAAGGGATTAAAGTTCTTTATAGAAGTAGAAATTAAGCATAATTGGAATATAGATAAATTTCCATTTGATTCACTTCATATCCCAAAAAGAAAGCAGAAGTTTTTGAAATATGGAAGAATTATCTTTATTGTTATATCTAAAAACCTTAAATGGGGTTTAATAGTTAAAGGCACTGATCTAAAGGACACCCTTTTGCAAGAAGTAGAGAACAAATATATTTCAGGGGGTGAGGAATTCTATAGAGTTCCCATGAATCTTTGTAAAAGGATAATTTTATGATGCAAGAATATATGGATAAAGTTTTGAGATATTTGAAAGAAGTTTATCCTAGGATGGAATATAAGACTGCTGCGCCTTCTTATTTCAACACTAACCACTGGTTTGTCTATGCAGATACTCTTTATTTGGAATTTTATAATTATCCTATTACTACAGGTAGTTGTCTTAATAGTAATTGGATTTATATTAATGGAAACCGAGACAGGTGCGGTGAACTGGTACATTGTATAATTGAGGTTGCTACGGGTAAATATATTATGATGGATTCCTCTTTGAATCCTAAGGATCAAGAAATATTTGAAAAGATAAGATATCTAGGTGTATCTAATGCTGAAAGTTTTATACACCAAATTTAAGCATATATTGCTTTTTTTAACTCCTTGCATTATACTCTGTTAAAATTATAAATAAAGGAGTGTTAAATGCAAATGCTATCGGATATTTCAAGAATGAAAAAAGTAACCTCTGATATCTTAATTTCTGCCCGTAAAATGAAGGGAATGACCCAAAATGATGTTTCTAAAACTATGGGAATAGCCCAATCCACATTATCTAGAATTGAAGCAAAAAAGTTAGTACCCTCTATTTTCCTCTGGTTGGATATAAGCAAGATGTTAGATATCCCAGGTGATGCTATTGTGGAGGAGGCTATAGATAAGGAAACTGATGCTGAAGTAGCATCTGGAAAAAATGAAAATGGTTATTCTCTCCTATTAAAATACTCTACTCTAAAATGTTTAAAGGTCAGATATCTTCGACCTATATTACTTTATATTAAGGATACTTTGGGAGAGACTAACTTTGAAGATTTCTGTGATTATTTAAATATCAACAGAAGCTTTTTTGCTAATTTAGATAATCAAGTAAACCTTCTCTTTTTAGAAGATATTCTAAAATACTTAGAAGTCATAGGATTAAAAGTTAACCAAGATCTAATTAAAGAAGTTGTTAAAAATCTACAGGAATCTAAGGGACACGGTAGGATTTTCAGTAATTATAAAAAGGCTGTTGGCCAACATAATTTAATAAAAAAATATGTTGCATCAACCTCTAAGTATCAAGATATCTTTAATTATAAAATAGAACCTACATCAAATTTAAAAGAATTGAACCTTATGGGTATCTTAAATCCCAGGTTGAAAGGAATGCTTAATGAAAAGGTTATTTCCTTTTTGGAGATGTACACAGAAGAATCCTTTAAGGCAGTGTCCTTATTAGATTTTAAGAATAAAAATAGTCAAACTCAAGAAGCAACTGTGACAAAAGAAAAATCTCTTTTGTCCGGAGAAAACTACTTTGCTATTTCCGTTAAATTTTAATTTAATAATTAAAAACTGACTATCTGTTATATTCTATATCAAAAATATAACAATATTTTATTATAAACTTCATATTGAATATAATTATTAAACAAAAAAGGCTCCTAAAAGGAGCCCTTTAGTTTATATGCCTTAAATGTTATTCTTTACTTTCAGGTATAATTTCGCTTTGTAGGGATTCTCGATAGTCAGCAACCATTGCTTCTACGATCTCTTGAGGATCCATTTTTAAAGCAGTTGCAAATTGTTTAATTCTCTTAATAGGTACAGAACATAATTCTCTTTCAACATTAGATATAAATTGTCCTGAAGCTTTATATCCTAAATCTGATCCAATTGAAGTTTGTTGTAAACTACCTGCAGCTCTTTTGTTTCTAATAACTTTTGCAATGTTCTTAAATGATCTCATGAGGTCTCCTTGATTAAATTAACCTTATTTTATATAAAAAGGACTTTTGAGTAAAGAAATATTGTGACTTTTAAAAAATGATGCTAAATTTTACAATCTACTCTTTTAACACACTAGGTTTAAAACTTATGTCCAAATACCGAATTGTTTGTTTCAAAGATAATCTGCGAGAAGACGAAATATTGTATATAGGTTCTTTAAGTTCTCTAGCGTAACTTAAAGAGAGATATGGTTTGAATCATCTTAATTTAAAAGATATTGCTAAAAAATGGATTAAGTATTCTAGACGTTTTGATGCTTCTTGGGTCTGTGATTGCAAAATTAATGTTGAAGATGTCTTTGGTGTTATTTTGGAAGAAATTTAATAAAAAGGTTATTATGATAACAAAAAAAAGAGCAGTTAATAGAAGTAACAAGAATATATTTTGTGACAAAATAACACAATCTTTACTAAACCTTGGTTGTCAAAATATTATTAAAACAAGTGTGGTTATGGCTGATGTAGATTTTATGATAAAATTTGATTTAGAAGATTGGAAGGTTGATGTTTATGTTGAAGGAATAGAAAAGCATAATTTTATACATTTCTTTATAAGAAATAAAAAAGACTCCTATGTTGCTAACTTAAACCTTTCAACTTGTAATTTTACTATTTCTCAAAAATTAGAGTCCCACACAGAGATAGTTTCTATAAAGTCTCTTCCTGATGTATTAATTAAACTCTTGGAATATTCTAAATATTTGGGTGAGGATAATGCTTTATCTTTTATACTTAAAGACAACACAATCTCAGGAGATTCTTTAAATGCAGGGCGATGATTTCACAACAGATGATTTAATAGCTTTAGCCCCTAACCCAAAAGAGTTTAAGGAACACATTGATTGGTTGATCGAAAACGATATGAAATTTAAACTAGGGATAGACCTTTCTTTCGTGGGTTTTATTGAAGATTACTATTATCTTTCTAGAATTATTCCAACAGAATATTTTATTATTGATGTTGGATGCTGCACTGGAGTCCAACATATATTATTTAAAAACTTTAAAGGATATATAGGAATAACTGAGCACCCCTCAGGTCAAAAGTCTTTTACTAACAATGCTAAATTTATCGAAAAAGTCTTTTCAGAGGCTGCCAAAGATATACAAGATTTGTGTTTAAATGAACGTACTTTTGGTATAGCAAACATGTCTATATTATATGCCCCCAAAGATAAGGTAGATAGAGAATTAAAATGTTTTAAAAATATGTTTGATAGGATGTATATCAATTAGATTATTACAGTTTTTTAAAGTCATTTTCGAACATAATAACATTTTTTCTCAAATCTTTTTCTTCATTATTTATTGTTTTTTTATGATCTACATAAAGGTTATCAGTTAATTTTACTTTAACAGCTTCAAAAAAGTTTAAAGTTTTAATAGAACAGTATGTGGTCTCAAATACAAATTTAGGAACGTATGTTTTTTCATTATAGGTAACTTCTTTGGAAATAACACTTCTAAGCTCATACTCTTCAAAATATTCTGCGTCATATTCAGGATCCCGAGTTTTTTGTTTTTTAGTAACTTCAAAGACACCTTGAAGATATCCTAGATCTCCATTCTTAGGACAAGCTATTTTATAATAATCCGGAATTTCTTTAGTTAAACAAGCTAACCCAATACTTAAAAAAAGAAACCCAATTAAAATAAAGTTAAATAGAATTCTTAAATTTTGTTTTATATTGAAAATCTTATTCATGATAAATTCCTAATTGTTATTTTAAATAACAATCTTTATAGATATCTTCCCATTTTAGCAAATGATTTATTTCAAAAAAGGACATCACACATTCTTCAATACCTAAATATTCTTGTTTTCTTAAAGATGAGATTATATATTCACTTCCTTTCCAAGATATAGTGTCTTTTATATGTAACTTATAAAAATCATCTTCTTGTAAAAATAAATTAGAAATTGATTCTTTTGAAGTGATTAATCTACCACCTGTGCTACAGATAGTTTCCCAATCAAAAATACCACCATTTTCAAAAGAAACAAGAAAGTCTTTACCATTAACTGGGCTATCATTACGAAGAGCTTTTATGCTTCTTTCTTTTCCATTCCAAAACAATCTACTTTCTATACTTAAATTAAAAAAATCATTGGGAAGCATTTCAGGTATTAGTATAAAAGTAATTTCAGTTTTACTAGAACATGGAGAATTATAAAAACAACTATTAGTTTTAAATGCTGGACATAAGTTGCAACTTTCTTGAGGAACATCAGAACATGTTTTTGATCTTAACCTTATAAAGTCGTCAGATGCTTCTTTTTCGATACTGCTTTTTAAAAGGTTATTGGTTATTTTAAATTTCATTGCTCCCTCTTTTTAGCACAGGAAAATAAGACCTGTCTATCAAACTAAGTATTTAATCCGCATTCTTATGAGTTCTGACCCCATTCTTAAAATTAATTTGTGTAATAGCTTTTTAGCAGTTTTTTGATTAAAAACTTTTGAATCTTTAATTATTTGGATAAAGACACCCCTCTTAGTGATCTTGCCTTCTAGGCATGATAATAGACCATATGGCGTGTTTTCAAGAAGAGGTAATACATCTGACACCATATCCTGAGGAACGCAAAAAAAGAACTTTGAGGGCACTGTGTTAGCTAAATGGTAGGTTGTGGGTTTATTATAGACTTCATGTTTTTTCTTTTTAAAATCATTCTTAAAATCTGCAACTGTTGCTTTTGTTTCGATTTCTATAATTTCTTTGCCATTACTGACAAGGACATCGGACTCCCAACGACCAGCTTCGGTAGAAATAAATTTAAACTGTTTCCTAAACCTATAATAGTGCAGGGTTTTTGTTTTTAATTCTTTACTATTCATGGCTAATTATACAAGGGATTACTTGACTTTTAAAAGGTAAACTGTTGATATATTCAGTTAATGGAAGATAACCCAGACGTACTTAAATTTATAAAAAAATTAGAAACTCATTTTAAGGATAATTATCCTGAGGGAAGGATTTCTAGTGCCCCCGAAACATCTAAAAGTTTTTATTTTTATCTTGAAAATAAGTTAAGTGTTAAATTTAATTTAAATGCAGGTAAAGATCGAGCCGTTGTTTTCTTTGTACTTTATAAGGATAATGCCACCTATAATATTACCTACTACCTGCACACAGATACAGGACACTATAAAGCTTATAACAACCCTTTTACTGCAAAAGAAAAAGATTTAGAGGACTTAACAGAAAAAATCATTCAGGATGTTAGATATTTTGGGGTAAGCAATGCTATGGACTTTATCTTTAGGGCATAATTTTTAACAAATAACTTTACTTTTTTGTGCGTTGCTGTATTATTCTAATCTATATTCAATTTGGAGTTCATAATGATCACTACTAAAAAATTAACCTTCTTTAGTGTTATGCTTCTTATAATCCTATCTTATTTTATTTTCAGTCAAACACACCTTAGAGAGCCTCTTTGGTATTTATTAATCTATTTGTTAGTCTGTTCCTTTTCTAATTTAGTAACCTGTTATTATATGGACAAACTTTCTAACTTAATTTCAGAGGAACTTACCTATGCCAACAAATTAAAAGAAGCCACACAGTGGAACATTAGCAAAATAAAAGAATTTATAGAGTCATATAAAATAATTGGTGATATGCTGAATAGAGATTTATCTTATATTAATGCTTTTACAATATTACACATTGTAAATATAAAGAACTTAATCAAAGAAATTAAAGACTATAAGACTTCTAGAAGTCATATTGGGAAAGTGGTGGAATCTGAAAACTTTAAGGAAAACGAGATCAATCGTTACGCCTAATAGTTAAATAAATTATATTTTAAAGATACCTAAATATCTGTTTTTATATACAATAATTAAACACTGTTTATATCTTTTTGTATATTCATTAATAATTTCTGTCTTTAGAAACATTTCCTTGAAAAGAACTATGTTGTTTGTATAGCATATACCTAAACGAGGCTCCATATGATAATTCGGGAAATACCAGTAATTAACCCCAATTTATTTTCTTTTTTTATCGAATTTGTGGGTTCTGATATTATTCCTGGGGATCGTCACTTTTTAGAACACATGCTTCTTAATTCTAATTCAAAATATACTAAGGCACAGATATCTAATGAGATGTCCTCCTTTGGGAATGATGATTATATTGATGCTGCAACACATCCAGACTGTATTACTTTTGAAGGAACATTTTTAAAAAAAGATGAAAAGAAAGTAATTAGACTGTTAAACTCTATTTTTAATAACGCCCTTTTTAAAAAAGAAGAAATATTAACTGAAAGAAATATAATTTTGGAAGAATTATATGGATGTGCTAATAATGCTGAAGATCAAAGTTTAATCACTTTAAGTCAGATGCTTCAAAAAGATGTAACTGTTTTAGGATCTCAGAAGGATATTAAAAAAATTAAAAAAAAGCATTTAAGAATTTTATATAAAAAACTTATAAATGTAGAGAGAGCTAAAATTTGGGTTCATAATTCATCTGAAATTTCTAAATTAAAATTAAAAAGTTATGAAACAACACCAGAAGAAATATTGATTTCCCCAAATGGTGTTTTTAGACAAGAAAATTCAAAGATGCAGTCGTCCTATGTCTACCTTCTTTTTAATGAAAAAAGTTGTAAAAATTCAATGTTTCTAGAAGAATATTTAGAAGATTTAAGCGCACCTTTAAAAAGGATAGTAAGAGAAAAAAAGAACCTATGCTATGAGGTCACAGCCAATTCTGATTTTCAAGGGAGACTTTCACCTTATTTTAATATACACGGTATAACCTCTAAAGATCCGGATCTTCTAGTATCTGCTTTAAAAGATAATTTTAAGGTTGATGATCCTAAGATTTATGATAATTTAGCTAAACGTTGGAAATTAAAAATAGCCACTGCAAAAACTAGTATAAAAGAAAGAATAGAGTTAGAGGTAATGTGTGAAAATCTTGGTTGTGATTTTAAAGAAATAATTGAACTTCCTACTTGGCGAGAACTAAAAAAATATGCTATTCTAGTGAAAGATTCTTTAATTTCAACTTTGATTGTTGAGGGGACTGCTAAAAAGTAATCTATTTTTCTATCCTTGAAATCCTATTAAATAACTTATTAGGGTTCGGTATTCTATTTGGAAGACCTCTTCTATATATTGTTGCTACAACTGAAGTTATAATTAAGGAATAAAAAATGGGCCAAGCTATAGAACACATTAAAGCTTCTAATAACTCTATCCTTTCTTCTTTGAAAAACCCACGCTCCCAAGACAATAGCTTGCTTAACCACTTATTCCGGTTGCTAAAAATAATTAAAATAAATGAAAAAACAATAAATAAATTATAGAAAAACAGGACTGGCAAGAAAGCTCCCTTTAAATTGTAACAAATAGTAGGTCTATTCTTTTAAAATGTCTAAGAAAAGATATGACTTTTAGTAGTACTTTCGTATAATAAACATATAGAGGACTTTGTATGGTTGTTGTTGATTATGACAGAACATTTTTAAAATCTTTAAGAAATTATTTAAAATCAAATTTTACTGATGTGACTACATCCTATAGGGCTAGATATGACAGTAACTACCCGCCCTATGACACAAAATATAAGGGAATTGTATTACAGGCATATAACAACTTGGGTAGGTTCCGTTTTGATTTTTGGGGAGGAACAGAAACAGTGTCCCTTCAGATTGAATTTTATAATGATGGTAAAAAAGGAACTAAAAACCTAGTTACCACCTTTACTAAGGGTTCTGGTGTATTTAATGGTCTTTCAAACTCAGAGGTTGATTTTATAAATAATCTTTTGGATAAAACAGCAACAATAGGGAATAATGCCCTAGATTTTTTAATGAATAAGATATGAAGATTATTATTTTATTTATACTTTTTTTATTTGGGTTGTATTTATTTAGAATACTTTTTTTAAATTTTGATTTCATTGATGATATTAAGGATGTATATTTAGATGAATAATATTCAGACATATAACAAAACTTTTTTAAAAAAATAAGAATATTTCTTAATAAAAAAGATATTAAATTTAGAGTCAGTTACGCCTATAAAGACTTGTTTCTTCTTATAAAATATTCCTATGTGACTATCACAATTCCGGATTATCTTGGATATCGGGTTACTCTTAGATCTTCAGGTTTAGAGGATTCAAATAATATTCAGATAGATCTTTATAACAGGTCATCTCCTGAGGATAGGGCCCATTTAGGTTTTCATTTTGATAAAGGTTTTTTTGATTTTGACAGTAAAGTTTTTCTAGACAATCCAGAAAAGTCTAAGTTTTTAGGAACTGAGTTAAAGTTATTTTTAGAAGAATTAAGGACGCTTGGATTGAATAATGCCTATAGGTTCATAACATCGCTGTGATTTTATTTTTTAGTTCTATTTTAAAACCTAATCTATCTTGATGCTTGTTGTTATAATATTTAACAGTTTCATTCATAATACTTTTTAGACTTTTTAAAAGGTCTTCCTTTTTTGGAGATCCAAATCTTTCAAGAATGGCTTGATAAAGACAGGCCAATAGCATCAAATCCCTATCTAGGGCGTTGGATTCTGTTAGCTTGGTGGGTTCTTCAATCTTTTTATCTAGAATGGAGAAAATAGCCTCCAAATGAGCATTTATCTCATTTTTTTCTTTATCCAATAATCTCATGTGTTAATTTTAACACATAATTCAAAATTAATAAAGTTTAATAAAAACAAGGGTTTATTGGAATAGGTCTTTATCCTCGGGAGAGTTTGAATCAGATATCACCTTTATAAGGTCTGTTATCTCTTCTTCAGTTACATCTGGCTTTAGAAATAAGGGAAGGTCACTTAATTCAAATTTCTCACTTTTAGGAATAAAGGAGTTGTAGGCATTAGTTAACTCAGCATGTTCAACGGATCCTTCAAGTATCTTTAAAGACTCAATTAATTGAAGTAATTCTCCCATTTTGGGAAGTTGAATATCTCTCTCTATTTTAGAAAGAATTCTTGGGTTTATTTTATATTTTAAACAAAAAGATCTAAGAGTGTACCCTAAAGCATGTCTTTGTTCTTCAATTAAAAAACCAAATGTTTTCATATAAACCCCCTTCTACAAAGAAATAATACAAATCGGTTAAATCTTTATAAACAGAAAATTTATATATTATTACTAATTCCACCTGTGGGGGGATTTGGTGCCACTTATTGCTTTATGAAAGCTATTATTTATCTGATATAGCCGAGTAAGGTCTTTTATTTGATGGTTTCGCCACTGTTCTTTAGTTTCTATTTTTTCTTTTTCTATTATTAAATCTAATATACGCTTATTAAGTGTACTTAAAAAATAAGGAAAGATACTTTCTTTTTTTTGTATAACAACCACGAAGTTTCTCCTAAATTATTATAAAATTACCAACAAAGTATTGCACCATTTTTTTACCTGGGTTGTCCACCCAACCTGTATCGACAAATGCTTTTTTTAAAACCTTCTTCCATTCTTGTTCATTTTTTGGAATTTTATAATTTATCTGGAAATAAATGGATTCTAAAAGAGTGGCGTGTTCTTCAACGCTGCCATCAATTACATTATCAATTTCTAATTGATATAATAGACCTGCGATCTCTGCAATTAATTCCCAATTGTTATTTTTATTATCTGTGTTTTTTGGCATTTTAGTTATCCTCTTTATTACCGTAGGCTAAAGTGCAAAGTTGTATACTCATTTCGTTATTTAACCCTGATTTTTTAAATTGCGCAACACATCTTTCGTATTGTTGTTGCCTTTCTTTTATTTTTTCTTCTTTGGATGATACCAGACTGCAGGAAATTAACATTATAGTAAAAATTAAAAATAGTAAAATTTTCACGATTCTCCTTAATAATTGGTGGTCAGGGCGGGACTTGAACCCACACGGCTCGTTAAAGCCACAGGATTTTAAATCCTGTGTGTCTGCCATTTCACCACCTAACCAAAATCCAATTTATTTTAAACAATTGTCTAAAATTTATGGATTTAAGTCAAATTTTAATTTTAAATATTCTGTTGACACATATACCTAATTTAATGGTAAATTATCTGTATAAACTTAAGGGGTAAATATGGAAAAAATAACAAAAGCTATGGACAGTGAAATTAAGGGTAACAAAACTTTTGCAATATTTGAAATGGAAGAAAATGAGCCGTCTAAGTATCCTGTAATTAGTTTTGGTATAAAAAAGGCTAAAGCAATATTAAAACATCTTGAGGATCTAAAAACTTGGGTTGAAGCTAACGACAAAAAATAATTTTTGTATAATATCTAATAATTTAGATTAAAATAGTTTATCCAGATTATTAGATAAGAATATATAAGGAAATTTAGATGGAAGTAACTATAGAAATAACTCAATTTTGTGAAAATGAATGTTCTTATTGCTCCTCTAATGCAACTACTTTTGGAAAACATTTAGAATTTGATGTTATTAAAAACTTTTTAGAAGACCAAAAGGAAGTCACCCGAGTAAATATTTCTGGTGGAGAACCCTTAGCTCATCCTGATTTTTATAAAATTTATAAATTGTGTAAAGATAAATCTTTTGATGTTCGTGTTTACACTAATTTATTAGAACATATTATGTTTAATGCTGATATTATTTCTGAAATTAAAACTGAAGCCAATATGGTGGTAATTCCAGGAGACACTGTTACAATTCCAAAAGCAGATCATATTCATTTTTTAAAGCTACAGTCCTGTGGGAGAGCCAAGGATATTATAGATAATACAAAGATTAGTAGTTCTGGATCAAATTGTGAGTCCTGTGAACACATTTTATTACAAGCAGATAGAAAAGTCAGATCTGCACCATGTTGTAAAAGTTATGAATGATTTTAAACAAGTAAACCCAATTATTCAGATTGATGTTAGAGGTCTTTGTGTTCTTCCTTATGAAGGACATCCCAAAGGCTGTTCTAATTTTAATAAACGTTCAAACTGTCCTCCTATAATACCTACTTTTTCAAAAGTGGTTGATATATCTAAACCTATCTATGTTATCTGGAATGTTTTTGATTTTGGGTCTCATATTCAAAAAATGAAAGACAAACATCCCAAATGGAGCCAAAGACAGTTAGAGTGTTGTTTGTATTGGCAAGGTTCTGCTCGAAAAAAGTTAAAAGAAAAAATAGAAGAATTTAAGAAGATTTATCCTGATTATCAAATTTCTATTTGTCCTGAAGGAATGGGTATTAATATCACTGAAACTATGAAACAGCTTGGGGTTGAATTAGAGTGGCCTCCAAAAAATAAGACATATCAGGTAGCCCTAGCTTATATTTTAAAAAAGGAATAGGTATTTATGTTTAAAAAGAAATTAGATAAGTTAATTAACTCGCTGGTCTATTATTTCAAACATATTGTTTATCTTTGGAAACGTAAAAGAGAATATAATAGTTTTTTAGAATCTGCCCAATATTGTTTATATGACACGATTAGATATGCCACTTGGGGTAAAGATTATGACATAAATGAAGATTTTTATTGTATGTGTTGTGGTAAACCAGTATTTCACAGAATCTTATACTGTAGTGAGAAGTGCTGTGTTGTTGGAAATAAGATGATGGCTCGTGATACCTCTTTAATACCTAACGGCCTCTACTGTTATGACCTTTTAGATGTCATCAAAAGTAAAAAATTTGGATTTCAAATGAAGGTTAGAGTTTGTCCCTATTGGTCAAAGTTTTCTACAGGAGAAGGACATTGCCAATATCTTGAAGAAGCTGACTTAACTCTTCTAGGTGATCAATGTAAAATTTGTGGTATAAATGACGATATAGAAGAGTAACCTTTTGATATCTCGAAACTTTTAAATAAAAGATATTATATTAACAAAATTTTGGACTTTCCCTAAAAAAAATACTATAAATTTCAAGATAAAAATATTATTTAAAAAAGAAATTTTATGAAAAAATTTATTGTTTGTTTTTTTATTTTTTCTTGTTCCATTACTTTTGGAAAAACAAAACTTCCTTATTTCTGGGAACCTCGTCTTTGGGAAGCAATCGCCATGGCAGAGTCTAGCTGTGGGGCACATAACTTTGGAGATCGTGACGAAAAAGGAAAATATCAATCTTTTGGAATGTTCCAAATGAAATATCATGAAACTGCTGTTAAAAAATTAGGATTTAAGGGAAAAAAGAAAGACTTATTAAATCCCGAAATAAGTTTAGAATATGCCCAAAAATATTTAGCTAAGTTATTGGTTGAAAATGACTTTGATTTATATAGAGCTTTAGATGCATATAACCGTGGTGAGGAAAAGGCTTATAAATGGCCTTATCGAAGATTAGTTAAGGGTAAAGATGGAAAGAAATATAGGCGCTCATGGGAAAACCATTGGTATATTAAAAGGATTTTAGAAGCTCTTAGATCTAAAGAAAAATGTGACTTAGATTATTTATTTAAAGACAGTAATGATTCTTAATAGGAGATTATATGAAATTGACCTTATTATTATTTTTTGTTTTTTTTATTAACATTGCTATGGCTCAAACTGTTCCAGAATGTCAGGGATACTATTGGGTCATGAATAACTTTGTCTATTCTTTAGATAAAAATGCACCCTGTGATGGAGAGGTAGCTGCTTGTAACTATATAGGGTCTTCTGAGGAGGGTTGGTATTCTTATCCTTCAGAAAATAAAGAAAAGGTTCTATGGGAAAAGTGTTCTTTTAGCCAAAGCTCCAAACCTAAATGTCTTTACATTGGATCCAAAAGTGAAGGTTGGTATTATAAGGATAAAGTTTTGTCTTGGGCTGAATGTGCCAATATGGATATTGTCTGTATTTATGCAGGCAGTAGAAGTGAGGGCTGGTACAGTTTTCCAGCTGGAACTAGATCCCTAATAACCTTAGAGAAATGTTCAGACAAATAAATATTATTTTCTAGAAATAATATATTTTTTAAGATGGGGTTGCCACCAGAAATATGGAAATTTGGCATGACCTAAGTCATCCATTTCTTTTATTGCTTTCTCAACATCCCAGTTTTGTTGTAACACTCTAAAGGCGGCTCTGACCATTCCCGTACGATCTTTACCCCTTCTGCAGTGAAAATAGACACCCTCATACTTATTTAAAATAGAAAGAGCACAGTCAAGGTCTTCAAAAGTAGGTGCCATAAAATCAGACATCATTAAATGTGTTGTTAGAATATTCACTTTATCAGCCAGATGTATTTCATGATTTCTATCTTTGGGAATAAAAAAGTCAACATATCCCATCTGGAGATTAATAATGTGGCTAATTCCTAATCTTCTTAATTCTGCAAAATCCTCCGGAGTCTGTGGATCAGATCCAGAAATAATTATTTTTTGAGAATCTAAAATTTGATAGATCATAAGACTTCTTTGATATTTTCAAGTTGTTTTAATGCTTCCTTATATGATTCTTTTAGATTTTGGTGTTCTTCTTCTCTTTCCTTGGGCCCCCCATGGAAGCTCAATTCCCACAAAATGCTGTGAACTATTTGAAAAAGTGTGGGGACTTGTTTTCCAAGTATAGTTTTAGTTGATTTATAATTATCATAGTATTCAATTTCTTCTAACACTAAGGAAGTATCAATTAATATTGGTAACTGTGCTAATGTGTTAGCCTTTATAAAGGAGATGCTATAGGACTCTGAAGTCATATTCCCATTATCATCTTTAACCTCTAATCCTCTACCATGTACTTCCATTCTATATCCTAAATACAACTCAGCTTCTTCATTAGGTTCATATTTGGATTTTTCACAAGACCAATAGAGTTCAATACCTTTAAGATCGTCTATTTTTTCTTCAGGTTCTTTTAGTCCTTCTTTTACAATTTCTGCACACCAGTTTCCTACGAGAAAATCCCACAATTCTAAATTTTTATCTAAATATTTAAAGAGACCCCCAAGAGTAACACCTTCTTCCAACTCACAACCTATCTCATGAAGATAATGGGCAGTAATCTTATCAATTTTTCTTTCTTTATAAAATCCTTCCTCTTTATCTTCATCGTATTCATAATATGTTTCAACCAGCTCAGAATTACGAGTAAGTTCTAGTCCTTCGTAATTTTTCATAAAATTATCCTTTATTTTTTGTAAAAATTAGTATTTAATCCAAAACCCATTTAATAATACAAGATCCTAAGGATATTTAAAGGAGATTCTATGTTTTTGGAAAAAATAAATGAAGATATTAAGATTAGTATGAAAAATAAAGAGAGTGCTAGGGTAAATTCTCTTCGTTATGTTAAAAGTCTTCTTTTAGAAAACACAAAAGCAGTTAAACAAAGAGAAGAAATAGAAGTTTTAACGTCTTATAAGAAAACTTTAGAAAAATCGTTAGAGACTTTTAAGGGGCATCCTTCTGAATTAGATAAAATAAACAAGGATATATCTATTCTTTCTTCATATCTTCCAAAACAAATGTCTGAGGAAGAAATAATCTCAATCATTAAAGAAATTAAAACTTCTAAGAACATAACAGAATTTAATGTAATGATTAAGGAAGCTGTGACCACATTGAAAGGTAAGGCTGATGGTAAAGTTATATCTAAAATTGTAAAAGAAATTATTAATTAATATCCCTTTAATAGGTGCTTTGTTTTTATTTTTGGAGAAGGTAACAATGAAAAAACAAGACTGTTCTAAATGTTTTAAAGCTCAAAGTATCCATTGTCAAAGGTGCCCCCATCCCCTCAGTTTTAGAGAAGGATTAGATTTATTTTTTTCTAAAATAGAAGAAGAAAAAAAGAAAGATAAAAAGAAGAGTTCTTCAACAGGTTTCAGTAATATTCAAAATCCTTATAATTAATTAGATAAAATAAATCTTTCAGCATTATTAAAATTAAGATATCTAATATCTTCCATAAACTTTGAAACAAATCTAGGGCAATATTTTGATTTATTGGAGAGTCTGCCTGTTTCTGGGTTCAGTTCACACCAATATAGCTTTATCTTATTTTTTTTAAACCTTAAAGCCACAGATCCTGACATGAAAACATAAAGAGCAATCTCCCAAGAAGTACAATCATCCTTTACAAGAATATGATATCTTGCTTGAACATCAGTATACCTAAAATCTATATCTTTCCTAAAATCTATATCTTTAAAGTTAAATTTATCTTCATTTTTTATAAAATCTTTAAATTTTTCTAAAAATATCATATTTCTAAAATAAATCTTTCAGCATTAGAAGTCTCAAAGATTTCCTTTATCAAAGTATTGTCTATTTTTCTTTTTCCAATTTTTATATGAGGGTGCTTTTCTTTTATCCACCATTTTAATTCTTTAATATTCTTTAAAATCATCCCATGGTACTTATAACTACTTAAGAGAAAATGTAGTGGCGTGTTTTCTTGAAGATCCTTTACTTTATCCACTAGGGGGTGTTTTAAAACCTCTAAAAAGTATCTATTTGCTAATAGGTGTAGTGGTGTTAAACCTTTTAGTGTTTTTACTTTGGCTACGTCTGGATGATTTAAAACTTCAATTTTCCAAGCATCAGCTAAATCGTGAAGGGGTGTCGCTCCAGTATTATCTTTTATTTGTGAAACTGAAGGATGCTCTAAAACTTCTATTCTACCTACCCCAGCAAGATAGTGTAGTGGTGTTTTTCCACTATGGGTTTTTACTTTATCTACTGATGGGTGTTTTAAAACAGAAGTTTTACCTAAGTTGGCTAAACAGTGTAAAGGAGTCCAAGATCTAGGGTCTTCTAAACTATCAGCAAGAGGGCTGTTTAACACCTTTGTGTTTCCTTTAAATGTTTCAATCCAAATGTTTTCTTTAGTTATTATAATATTCATAGAGACCCTATAAACTTACAGGAGTTGTTTGTTTCAAGAATTTCAGTTATTAATTCATGTGTGATTTTTCTTTTCCCTATCTTGAACCAAGGAAATGTATCTTTTATATATTTTCTTGGTACTTTCCCTACCCTAGCTAAATCGTGTAGGGGTGTCCAACCATTATTATCTTTAACCACTGAGACGTCTTTATGTTTTAGTATTTCTGCTTTTCCTTCCTGAGCTAACCAATGTAAAGGTGTCTCATCATCCATATCTTTAACCACAGAGATGTCTTTATGGTTTAGGGCTTCTACTTTTCCTTTCTCAGATAAAAAATGTAAAGGAGTACAACCATGTTCATTTTTAACTATAGAAATGTCTTTATGATTTAGGACTTCAATATTTCCTTTTTTGGCTTCTTCAAATATATTTTCTTTTGTTATCTTCATAGAGACTCTATAAACTTAGCAGCATTTTGTGTTCTTAGGATATCAGTTATTATGTCTATATCAATTCTAATATATCCCTTTTTAAGTTTATACCAGGGATATTTTTCTTTAATCCATTTTTTTGGAATGTTGTAGTTGTTTGTTAGTAAATGAAGAGGTGTGAATTCAGTATTAAATGTGGACTCATCAAGGTATAGGCTTCCTTTTTTAAATTTTAGCTTTAATGGTAGTTTTCTGGTCAACTTGTCTACTTGTGGGTGCTTTAAAACCTCAGGGTTTCCCTTAGATGCTTCTTCCCAAATATTTTCTTCTGTTATTTCCATATCTTAATATTAGACTCCTTTGTAAGATAAACTCAAGAACTTTTTAATCAAACATATAGACTTTCCAAGTTTTAAGGTTTAAATTTTTACTTAAAATATCTTAATTTTTAAGGGAGCTTAACCTTGAGCGAAAAACTATTTGATTCTAATCAGTTTAAAATTAAAATCAGAACGGTAATCGATCTTGAATCTGTGCAACAATTACGTGACCTAGTTAATGAGCTTGAGGCAACTATTCAGAATAATAAGCTGTTTCCTGGGCAGCAAATCTCCGTAGAAATTACACCCACAATTGAATTAAGATTTGATCCTACCAAAAATAAAACAACTATTACTAAGGTAAGGGAAGATTTAAGATCAAGTAGTAGCTTTGTTCATTAAACGTCTAGGAAAAAGAATATGGTCTTTTTAACCTTTTTAATTATCCCAGTATTAATTTGTGTCTTCTCTTGGTTCCTAACTAATAAAATTACTTGGAAAGAATTTTTGGCTCAGATGTTGG
>Ga0209777_10003325_pt1 | contig 20018 bp, 32 predicted proteins | sample FrelakmetHBP12HB_FD_187147 | JGI IMG/M metagenome (GOLD analysis project Ga0209777, IMG submission 187147) | Freshwater lake sediment microbial communities from the University of Notre Dame, USA, for methane emissions studies -HBP12 HB (SPAdes)... | ecosystem: Environmental > Aquatic >...
GCGATTGGGTTATTGAAAACCGGCGCACCCAAAGTATTGGGAACGGTTAAACATACTGATGCTGTTACGCAGTTACAGACCCTTAACCCGGCATTGACACAGGTACAGGCAGTTAGCCAAGTTGACAGGGCTGTCGGTAGCCTTCCTAACGTGGGGGCCTTAACTCAACTTACTTGCCCCCCAGGGGTATAAACCTTTAACCCGCCTGCACCCTACGGCGGTATGTGAGGGGGATAATACTGTGGAAGCTCAATTTGTGCCGTGGAACTGGTTAGTGCCGATTCTGGTATCTTGTTTGATTCTAATTATTAGCTATATCATTCAGGGCATGAGAACTGATATAGCTTGTTTACAAAAGGAAAAATTAGACAAGGTGGAGTATATCAGAGAACACGCCTTGCTTCGAGCAGAGATTAAAACCATTGGTGATAAACTTGACGATCTCAAAGACCTCATTCTTAAACGGGGGTGTAATGATTAAGCGATTATCGGCTATCCTTGGGCTTATCTTGGCCTGTGCCGGGATTTTAGGGCTGGCCTATACCTTAGACAGCCATTGGGCCAAAGCCTCGGACGTGGCCCTTATAGCGCAACGCTTGGACGAAAAAATAGCCTCAGACCGGGCCGATAGGGTACAGGAAAAGATTTGGAAGATCAAGGATCGTTATGAAGGCAAGGCTATGCCAACTCTTGATCTTCAACTTTACCGTGATTTGACCAAGGAATTGACTGAAATCCAGAAGAGGAAGAAATGACCCGACCTTTTGCCAACCTAACAGACGATCAACTCCTTGCTCTCTGTATTTTCGCCGAGGCCCGGGGTGAACCCGAGGCTGGCCGGATAGCCGTGGGTTCTGTCGTTTTGAATCGGGTCGCCTATGGCCTTATTCACAAAACCTGGGCCATGTACTACGGATATTCAATCCAGACCGTGATCCTTGCTCCCCTGCAATTCTCATGGGTTAATGAAGGCCCTGATCCTAACCATCTGGGGGCCGTGGAGATAGCCAAAGACTTCCAAGAAGCCTTGACCGTGTCCTTTGAGGGTGATATGGCCCTATGGACTTGTTGTGAAATAGCCGAAAACCTCATTTCCGGGTCGATTGGAAAGAACACAGCGGCTATGTATTACCACGACATAAGCGTCAATCCACCTTGGGCTAAAGGGAAAACTCCGACCCTTACCATTGGAAAACTGATCTTTTATCTATAAAGGCAGGGCTGGATCTAACTGTCCAGGGTTCAGTCCGGGCTACGGCCCAGAAATGGATAGATAGGGTGGTCATTCAGCCGGTAATGGGTAGCGTGTGGCGCTTTGGGCGTTAGGCTGGTCATGCTGCCAACCATCTTTACAAGGGCCGGGGTGTCTCTCGACCGGGGGAGGGGTAAGAGACTCTCCCCTTTTTTTATTGCCGTTCACTTTTTTATTGACAAACCAGATTGACCGTGAAATAATACCTAAAATTAGACAAGGCGGGCTCGCCACCCTTCACCCCGGTTGACCATCGCTTCCGGGGGCCTTGTCGAAAAAAACCCTTACGGTGGAGGTATACCATGACAGAATCTAATAAGGCTCATTCGGAAACGGGTGGGCCTTTTTTATTGGTGAAAGACATATTGGTAAACGATATTGAATATCAAAAAGCAATGGCATATTTAACGAAGCGATGGGAGTTAAAATTAAAAAAATGGAGGACTTTTGATGCTAAAAGAAAAGTCTATTTTATGTATAATAAAGGACTTGTAAAAATTGGCTCATCTATTGATCCAGAAGATAGACTAAGAGAATTTAAAACAGCAGAACCAGATATAATTTTACTATTTTCCCGTCATGGGGGTTCCCCCTTAGAATCTATTTTACATAAAGAATTTAAGGAAGACAGAATAAAAGGGGAATGGTTTATTGATAGTGAACGTTTAAGAAATAGAATAATCGAATTAGGAGGATAAATGGAAACAAAGTCTCTAACGATTTTAAATAATGCAACTCGAATGTTGGCCGAGGTTAAAAGTATAGATGACGCCAAACAAGTTATGGATATAGCTGCCGCTGCTAAAGTTTATGCCAGAAAGCATGGACTTGGTAAAGAAGCCGTAGGTTATGCCCGTGAAATTGAAATAGGTGCAGAAATTAAGTTGGGAGAAATCCTGGCCCAAATGGATATGAATAAAGGGATGGCTGGCAGTATTGTCTCCGGTGCTATAAGGGAACCAGTGAAAGATACAACCCCAACATTAAAAGAAATAGGCATTACTAAAAAAGAATCCTCTGAGGCTCAGGCGCTTGCTTCTCTTTCCGATGAAGTAAAAATAAAGGTGCAAAAGGGACAAAAAACCAAAAAATCTGCTATGGTAGAAGTAAAGACTAAAAAAAGAAACGATAGACTGGCAGAGCGTGAGCAAAAATCAATGGCCGAAAAGTCCTCGAAGAGTAAGTTTGAATTATTTAATTCTTCAGTAGAAAGTCTTGACCTTCCTGAAAATTCTATTGATGTAATTATTTGCGATCCTCCCTATGGGAAAGAATATCTATCGGTATATAAAAGTCTTTCCTTGTTGGCCTCAAAAGTATTAAAAACCGGGGGCCCCTGTTTGGTAATGACCGGACAATCTCATCTGGAAGAGGTTTTAAGAAACTTATCAATGAACCTTACCTATCAATGGACACTTGCCTATTTAACTCCCGGTTCATCGGTTCAAGTGTTTGGAAGAAAAATAAAATCAAACTGGAAACCAATTATATTTCTCACTAATGGTAAAAACGACTGGGAACACGTTGACGATGTTGTCCGAAGTGATAGCGAAGATAAAAGATTCCATGAATGGGGCCAGTCCATTTCGGGTATGATCTCAATCATTGAAAGATTCACAGTAAAAAATCAAATCGTGTTAGACCCATTTTGCGGTGGAGGTTCAACGGGTGTGGCCTGTCTCCTAACAGATAGATTATTTGTTGGCTCCGATGTTTCAAACGAGGAAATAGAAAAGACAAAGAAAAGGCTTGTTTCTTTATGAGTTTAAAAGAAAGATATGGAACAAGGGACTTAACTTATAGCTCCTGGCATAGAACCTTACCCAATCATGTTACCTATATTGATGTTGATTGTTGTGAATACTGCAATTTTTGTAAATCTCCCTTAGCCTTAATAGAAACGGCGATAGATGTCGGCCAGCAATTTAAAGCAACAACCATTATGAAAAAATTGGCAGAGAAAATGAACATTGAAGCCTATGTCGTTTTATATAAATTAGACCAAGAAAAGAAGATACTGTTTTTCAATGTTAAACAGATACATCCTAAGTACAGTAATTTTATAAAGATGGATATTTTATCTTGGAGTAAAAAACTGATTAGCTTGCACGATAATTGTCCATGTAAAGAAAGTTAAAATCCTATGAAAATAATAGCAAATAGCCAAAAAAACGAGTTTGGATGCACTTTTCTGCCAAAAACAGTCCCATATCCGGTTTGACCTATGAAAAGACAGGTGGTAAGGTAGGAGCCATGAAATCAAAGCCATTCAAAAAGGGGGATCGAGTCTGGTATTATGGTTGTCCTGGCCGACTTATTGACCTCCCTACCGATGATTTCGGGGAATTTAAGATTTGGATACGGGAATTGTACTCAGATAAGCCCAGGATCGTCTATTGTGCCGATTATGAGATAACCCATAGGGTAAAGGCCCGGAAGCCAGCACGTGGCTAACCAGGAAGCCGAGCGGCCTATTAAAAGGAGGATTTAACATGAACCTATCAGCCCACGGCCTTGTTTTTCTATTTTTCCTAACCATCGCCCTGCTGTTCGGGCTGGCGTTTTGGTTGTAAGGAGGTCAAATGAAAGAATTACTAATTATGCGGGAAGGTAAAACCGATAGAGATCATCAATCTGGTTCTTGGGGGAATCGGTTTGAAAACCGAGCCAAGCGGGTGTCCTGGCAAAAGGGAGAATTAAAAAGTGGCTTTCCCAAGGAAACCTGTAACGGGAAAAGAAACCGGATTAATAGATAAGGAGGCACCATGAGCGAACCGGACGAATATGATGAGATTCTCAGACAGGAAACAATCACAATAGCGATGTATAAATTTATGAAACTCTGCCGACAGAAGGACAAGGAGATAGCCGAACTCAAGGAAACCATATCATTTTATAAACAGGCTAACGAGAAAAACATCAGCATCTTAATGGATGGGATGCCAAAGAAGGAGACCCCATGAACATCTTACGTTTGATCTTATGGATTTTTTTTGGTGGAGGCCTGATCCTCTTGACCGCCGTGAATATCGCTTGCCGATTGTCTAAGTGGAGGAATCGGCCCAACACCTATAAATTTAAAAGTGAAATATCAAACAAGACCTTTCGGAATTATCAAGGGTCAACCAATGGGTATGTAAAATGATAAGGGTTTTCCCTTCTAAAACAAAATGGACTCCAACTGATAACTTAGCCTTTATCGGTGATCCCCCACTATTTCGACCTCCCGACCTATGGCCGGTCTTAGTGTCTGTCTGTTTTACCTGGGACATAGAGGAAGGAAAAAGACTTAAATCTGCATGGTCTCAATATTATAAAAAAGTTTATTTGGGAGGACCAGCCCTTAACGATCCGGGAAATGAATTTATACCGGGAACCTTTTTAAAAGAAGGGGTAACTATTACAAGCCGGGGTTGTATTAGGGATTGCCCTTTTTGTTTCGTCCCGAGGAGAGAGGGAAAAATCAGGGAATATCCAATTAAAGATGGTTGGATATTACAAGACAATAATATCCTCGCTTGTTCAAAAGAACATCAAATTAAAGTCTTTGAAATGCTCCAACGACAGAAAAAAGCCATTGATTTTAATGGTGGCCTTGATCCTCGCCTTTTGACTGATTGGCATATTAAAGAATTTGAAAAGTTAAAAGTTCACCACTTTTGGTTTTCCTGTGATTTCCCCGGAGCTGAAAAATTCTTAAAAAAAACATCTGAATTAATGGCCGATTATCCTTATTGGAAAAAACGGAGTTATGTCTTGATCGGCTTCAATAGAGAAACAATTAAAGAAGCCGAAAGGCGATTGAATACTGTTTTTGAAATGGGATTTTTGCCCTTTGCTCAACTCTATAATGGAATCAATAAAACTAAATGGTCAAAAGAATGGGATGCACTTCAAAGAAAGTGGTGCAGACCGGCGGCGTATAGAAAGGAATCTAAAAAATGAAACTCGCAACCAACAAAGAAGAAGTACCGGAAACCGAACCTGTCAAGTTTCAACTTAAAGAGAAATCTAAAATTGAAACTTTTAAATGGGAGGATGAAAGGATGAATATAACACTTAAAAAGTTAGAGGAATTAAATGCCTGTCAAGAGGCCAGAAAGGCTTTCCCTAAAAAATGGGGGAAAGAAGTTGATAGCCTAACTCTTTTAAAATCTCTTCGAGACAGAAATAATTATATTTGGGCTAATTGGCTCATCGTGCGAATTATGACTCGGAAACAATATTTATCCTACGCTATCTTTTCTGCTGAACAAGTTTTAGATATTTACGAAAAAAAATATCCAAATGAAAAGCGGCCAAGATTAGCTATTGAAGCGGCCAAAAAAGTTTTAGAACAAAATACCAAGGAAAACAAAGATGCCGCCTATGCCTCCGCCTCTGCCGCCGATGCCGCCGCCTATGCCGCCTATGCCGCCGCCTATGCCGCCTATGCCGCCGCCTCTGCCGCCTATGCCTCCGCCTCTGCCGCCGCCTATGCCTCCGACTATGCCGCCGCCTATGCCTCCGCCTCTGCCGCCGCCTATGCCTCCGATGCCGCCGCCTCTGCCGCCTATGCCTCCGCCTCTGCCGCCGATGCCGCCGCCTATGCCGCCTATGCCGCCCGAAAAAAAATGCAACTTAAAATATTAAATTACGGAATTAGATTATTGGAGGTCAAGATATGAATATCGCACCAAATAAAAAGGGTGAAACTCAAGATGTCGAACCTGTCAAAATTCAACTTAAAGAGAAGTTTAAAATCGTTTGGGAAAAGGTAAGGCCATTTATCCCCGGCGTGGCCCTGATGCTGGCCTGCTGGCTTTTATTTCACATGGGATATTGGACAGCAACGGAACGGGAAAGGACCGGCCATGCCGCCTTTGTCCAGCAAGCCGTGGATTCTCAAGCCCTAAGTTGGGATGGGAAGAAATACCAAATCCAAGAGAAGCAGGCGTTTGAAAGGAAATAGCCATGACCTTAGACGAACAGATTATCAACGGTATCCTGTCAATCCGTAAAAGCGAAGCGGAGGCAATCCACACGAAGGAGATCAGGGAGAAGGTCGGGTTATCGGGGGGCAGGATCAGGACGGCGGCCCACGCCCTCAGAATGGCCGGGATACCTATTTGCTCCTCAAGGAGAGGTTATTGGATGGGGGTTACCCGGGAGGATCAGCACAGATCGAACTTGAACCTTTTACGACCTGCCCTTGAAATGCTCCGGGTCTATCGGCGGCAGGAAGGAATACCGGCGGCTGAACTGGCCGGACAATTAAGAATGGAATTGGAGGGATGATTTATGGTAACAGTCAGATTTCCGAACGGGCAAACGGTTCAATATAATAATGCAAATTTTCTTGAAAGATATGATCGTTATACACTTTTAAGAACTAAACAAGATGGGGCTTTAGTGGCCCAGGCTTTCCAACCTTGCATTATCGAATTTCAATCTCCCTGCCGTGTCTATAATGCCCTTACAAACGAACCAGATGAAAAGATTTTAAAGGAATTGAAATCAATCAATCGCAGGCTAAAGAAATTGGAGGGATGATGTATTTCGTTATGAAAGATCCCAACGAGAATCAAAGATTTCTCGTCCACGATAATAAAGAGATGGCCCAAGATGAATTAATAGATTTAAAAAGGCGATATCCCAAAAAAGAATTTGTACTTTTTGAAGCCACAGAAACCGCCGAAATCAGAGAAGGCGTTGTTTTTGTAAAAGACATGGAGGACTAATGGACGGACTAAAATTGCACCAAGGAAACGGCCAAATCGAAACGGCCAGCGTTACCGACAAGAGGGAACGGGAGGAATCAAAGGAGTACAACCTATTTGCCAATCCTGATTATCTCATGGGTCTGGCCGCCGATAGGGTGAGGGATGAGATTGATAGGATATTGGAAGAAAAGGGGGACGAATGAAAAGCAAAAAAATAGAAATTTTAGAAATGATCGTAAAAGACATGGAAGATGATGCAAAAAACTTCGATGGAAGACCATTTAACGGAAAAATAGTTGCCGAGTATTTTGGTAATCAAGGAGCAGCAATAGTAGCATTGGCAAAAATTTTAAAATCAATTTTGACGGATGATTCCACAAAGATAGCCGAGAAACCTTAATAGCATAAACGAGGCCCTTGATCTGGTCGAACTATGAAGCGTCAATCCCGTTTTTACATTATCGAACAGCTTAAACTACTTGCCTATGGCTATACCCTGGAAGAGTTTTTACGGCTGGTCATGGAAGCGGTGAATAAACCAAAAAAGGAGGAAGGACATGGAGAATCAGGAAACGTATCAGGTTGAAAAAACCACAGGAGAAATTTTCGGGGATGATCGGCTGATAGCCATAGCCGAACAAGCCGAGAAACGAATTGATGCAGTTATTAAAATTAAAAAGGTGGCCTTGAAAGTCACCAATGTCAACGATTGGGTGGACCAGGCCGGGAAACCCTATCTTATGGCTTCCGGGGCTGAAAAGATTGCCAACCTTTTTAATATCTCCTGGCAGATTAATGAGCCAACAATGGATCAGGAGGAAGATGGAACGATAACCTATACCTATCAGGGCCGCTTTTCTTTGGGTGGCCGGTCTATTGATGTTGAGGGATCACGGTCAAGCCGGGATGAATTTTTCAAGAAATACATTTGGAAGGACGGGAATAAGGTAGGGGAAAAACCCCTTGACCGCCGTGACCTGAAAATGGCCGCCTTAACCAACCTTCTCGGTAATGGGATCACTCGGATCTTAGGGATACGAAACCTTACCTATCAAGACCTTTTTGAGTTTGCTGAGATTGCCCAGGGAGATGTTAAGGGTGTCGAGTACAAGGAAAAGGGTAAATCCAAGCCCCCCATAACCCAACCGACCAGGGCCAGCGAGAAGAAAACGGAAACCGGAAAAGAAAGTAATGTTGAAACAAGCCTAAGAGTGGCACTAAAAGAATTAGAAGAAATCACTGGCCTTTTTGAACCTGACCTTCTCATAAAATATTCGTTCTTTATTGATAAGGACAAGAAGGAACATTCAGTTGATAAATTGGATGACCTTCTTAAAAGTGAAAAATGGGCCGGGTCCACTTTGGCGAGAATAAGGGCGGCTATTCAAGAATTTAAAAATGAACCGGGAAGCCAACAAGGATAATGTTCGAGCGAATAGACTCTCACTTAGAATTTGACCGGGAGCTTCATCGTTTCAAGCTGGATGGCCGGCCAGTCCCGTCATTCACCCAATGTTTGAAAGCCGCCGGGTTGATTGATGATCGATTTTTCACGGACTATGCAAGAGATAGAGGGTCGTCTATCCATGAAGCAACCCGTTTCTATGATGAAAACGATTTGGATGCCGCCTATCTTGAAGGATGTCAAACAGGATACCTTGAGGCGTGGGATTTATTTAAAAGGGAAACAGGATTTAAAGCTAAAAAAATAGAAGTACCTGTTTATTCTATATCCCTCCAAATTGCCGGAATCCCTGACCGGGTAGGCCCGTTTGGTGGGGACGATTATCAATCGGTAGTTGAAATTAAGACCGGGGAACTTTACCCCGTTACCGGCATCCAGCTTTCTATGCAACAAGCCTGTATTGATCCACCGCCGAAACGTCGAATAGGAGTCCGTCTATTTGAAGATGGACACTATGAATGGAAAGAATTTAAAGATCGTAACGATTGGCAGATTGCTAAAGCTGCTATATCAATAACTCATTGGTTACGAGCAAAGACGAAAGGAGAATTATGAAAAGACTCTATCACACACGGAAGCAATGGGAATCTCGCCTGAATGACATTGGGATGCCAAGTAATGAGCATCCTTCGTGTGGGGGAAGAGTTCCCTGGTCATACCTTACTAAATATGGAACGTGGCTAAGAAAAAATGATCTCGCTTCCTTTGAGGCAGGATACCAAAAATGGATCAGACCTTGAAGATAAAATATTTGAACTTAACGAAACGATTGATAAATTACAGGAGGAATAATGACCCTATCATTAGCACCAGAACCAGATATCACCTTAGAGGAAAAGGCCCTGTCCATACCGGATCAGGTCAAAACTCTTTTTATCACAAATCCCGAATCCTATATTCTTATGGCCGAATTAAGGGAAAGGATTAAGGCCCTCAGAAAAGAAGTTGCCGACACTTTCGATAAACCCATAAACGACGCTTATCTGCACCATAAGGATCTGATCGCCAGAAAAGAAAAACACGACCTACCTTTAAGGACAGGAGAAATTGAAGCTAAAAGGCGGCTTGAAGCCTACGATGCCGAGCAAAAACGGATTGCCGATGCTGAGGCGGCTCGGTTAAGGGAAATCGAACGCAAGGCAGAGGAAGAAAGAATTATGCAGGAGGCCCTACAAGCCGAACAGGAAGGCGATCACGAAACGGCTGAGGCAATCATTCAAGAGGAAGTTTATGTCCCGCCCGTGACCGTAGTAAAGGCCACACCAAAGGTGTCGGGGGTCGTGTTCAGAACCTATTGGAAATGGCGGGTCAAAAAATTGGCTCTCATTCCCCGGCAGTATCTTATTCCAAATGAAGTTTTAATTAATAGTCTCGTAACTCATAATAAAAACAAGGAGCAGTCTGAGCAAATGATCCCAGGTATCGAGGTCTGGTCCGAGAGATCATAAATCCAAGGAGGGAAGGGATGGAAAAGTTTTGGTTAATTTGGAACGAGAGAGGCAATCCCCCACAACAAAAACATTTTAGCCAATTATTAGCAAGATCAGAAGCGGAAGGATTGGCAAGAAATAATCCGAGTCAAACCTTTCATGTTCTGGAATTGGTCGGATCATGCAGGGTTGTCGATATTCAATGGATCAATTATTACGAGGGGCAACCTAACACAGATAGTAGTGATTTACCATATTAAGGAGGTAACATGACTATTGATGAATTCATCGGGAGATGCTTAGACACCGAGAAATATCATTGGAAGCAAGAAAACGTACCCACAAAAAAGACTATTAAAAAATGGAAGAAGGAACTGGATGCGCTCGAACCGCAATACATGGAATCAATCCTATGGCTATTTGGGGAGGGAATTATTTGCAAGGGATGGCCTCATAACTTTCCGGGGCATATAAAGTTTCTACAATACATCTGCCTGAACGTTTGGGCTCACCTTCAGCCCATCCCCCTGACGGAGCCGATACAGGCAGAGAAAGGCGAGGGGCCTCAAATGGGTACCTATAAGAAGGCCACGGAGCCGAAAAGGTCATGGTGGGAGAGGCTTGTTGAAAAACATTTTACAATAGACCGACTTCCAGCTCATCGGATAAGGTAAGGAAACAATCATCGCCGGGTTTACCCGGTATGCCGGAATGGGGGTTCTCAACCGCTTATCGAAAGGGATTAAAGTGGGAACCTGGTTTTCTCACGCTCCCACACCGATTGGGAAGGAGAGAAATGGGTAAGAAAATAACCCTTATTTTACCGTTCAGACTCCCGACTTGGAATCAACTATTAGCCATGAACAGATGGGAAAGGGCAAAGGTACGCCATTGGATACACGAGCAAACATTACGGTGTTGTCGAGGACACGGAGAGAGGCCGACCCCGATGGAAGAAGTATTAAGGCTGTCGTTGACGGACTTGTCATTGCAGGAGTATTACAAGATGATTCAGCCAAATTCATCAAAAAAGTATCTCAGGAGCAAGAGCTTACAAAAGAGACTGAGGAAACAATAATTACCCTTGAGTGGGAATAACCAGCCGTGACCGGGGGAGAGTTGAGGAGAGATCTCAAAGTCCCAAAGAAATAGGTTGACATTGGGGAAAATAGGTGTATGGTGAAGATGTCGAATCGAGGATTCTGTTGTGAGATTATCAACCTTAAAAATTAATCAGGCTCGGTCGTTGACCGGGGAATTATCAGCCTCCAATTTTCGGGGTCCGAAGCGGTCTCATAGCCCCTCGGTTCGACAATCCCGGGAAAAGGAGGCTGTATAATTTTATGGGTAAGAACCCTGCATTTCAATTCTATCCTTCTGATTGGTCCCGAGACCTCGAAGAGCACCCCCTTGAAATTGAAGGAGCCTGGATAAGGATTTGCTGTAAATTATGGTGGGAAGAAAATCGAGGATCGGCTACCAAAACCTTGACGCAATGGTCCCGCGTACTGCGTGTCGGGGAGAAAAAAAGTTTTACAATTATAGGGTATTTGCTTAAACAAAAAATAGCAGACGTGCTTATCCAAAATGAAAGCATAACCATAACATCAAGAAGGATGATTAAAGACGAACATATAAGAAAAATAAGGGCTTCGGCTGGAAGTATGGGTGGAAACCCAGCCCTCAAAACACAATCAGAAAGTAGTGGTTTGGTTAAGCAAAGTTTGGTTAAGCAAAAACCAACCCCTTCTTCTTCTTCTTCTTCTTCTTCTTCAAAGAAAAAACCATATACGGTCGATTTTGAAACTTTTTATAAAGCATATCCAAAAAAGAAAGCCCCCGATTCAGCGTGGAAATCATGGAAAAAAAGGAATGGAGATAGACCGCCCATTGAGGTTATTCTTAGGGCAATAGAAATTCAGAAAGAGTCAAACCAATGGAAAAAAGACGGAGGCCAGTATATACCACACCCGGCAACTTGGTTAAATCAAGGCCGGTGGGATGATGAAGTCGAAATAGAGGTCTTAGACAAAATAGAACAGGAATATAAGGAGAAATATGGACACTTACCCGGACAACTGGCCTAAAGGATTACCAGAAACAATACCCGAAGTTCAATCCCAAAGAGATTGGCTTAAAGATCAACTCCTTGAAATGCAGGAGGACCAAGCCCTTTATTCACAACTCAAAGACGATTTAACCGGCAAAGATGTTGATACAGATATTCTTTTGGAAGAAATACAGTCGTTACAACTTGAAATTATTAATATTATTGGGAAGGAATTAATTAAATGAATCAAGACGATCTTAAGGAATACGCAGGAGACGACAGAATAATATCAGCCTTTGAATTTCTCGCGAATCAAAAAGAACAACCCCACACAACCCCTTATTGTTCACTTATTCCAAGACTTGACAATCTTATCGAAGGTTTCCAACCGGGGGAGCTTATCACGATCTCGGGACCAACCAAAAACGGGAAGACCTTACTTGGTCAGACTATAACAAAAAACTTTTATCATCAACAAATTATCTCCCTTTGGTTTTCCTTTGAGGTCCCAGCCAAGCAATTCATATCCCAATTTGGAAAGGACCTGCCCCTAATCTATATGCCTGCCATTCTTAAGGCCGCTTCTTTACCATGGCTTAAAGAACGTATCCTTGAGGCTAAGGCAAAGTATAATATCAAGGCAATCTTTATAGACCATCTTCATTTTCTATTCGACCTCATGGCTTCAAAGAATACCAGCCTCCAAATAGGTCAGGTTATCCGTACCCTTAAATCAATAGCCATAGAGCAGGAGCTTGTTATCTTCCTTATGGCTCATACTCAAAAAGGTGATGGCGATTCATACTCCCATATTCGAGATTCATCCTTTGTCTCTCAAGAATCAGATAGCGTTCTCTTGGTTAAGCGCAGCCCAAACACAAAGAAGAAAACAGAAGGATTTGTAATTGTTGAGTTTCACCGTAGAACCGGAGTATTAAGAGAGATAGTTCCTATAATAAAAATAGGTAATTTTTTTGAAGAGTTGAGCGCAGATCAACCGGATCAAGACTATCACGATAGATTTTAAGGAATGGGATAAGGCATTTCCGAGGGAAAATGGCTAAACACGCAGGCGGCAGACCGACAAAGTACAAAAAACGATATTGCCAGGATATTATTGACTGGTTTTCAGAAGAAGCAACCCGGGTAGGAAAGAAAACCTATACAACCAAATCTGGAACGGTCATTGAAGAAGAAATTGAGCTTGCCAATAAACTGCCACTTTTTGAACTATTCGCCCATTCGATAGGTGTAACCTGTGAGACTTTAGTTAATTGGTCAAAAGAACATCCTGAGTTTTTTACCGCATATTCCCACGCAAAGGAATTACAGAAGGCTTTTCTTATAGAAAATGGGACGAAGGGTCTTTACAACCCTCAATTTACCATATTTGTAGCCAAAAACGTGACCGATATGAGGGATAAGACCCAAATGGAGTTTCCAGACAAGGACGGCAAGCCTCAATCGATTGGACTGCTTGGTAACCAAGAAATGGCCACTCGTCTCATGTTTCTGGTTGAAACAATCAAAAGGCAGAAATTAATCGAGGGGCCAAAAGAGGAAGAAAATGATACATAGTAACACCTTAACCCTATTGAGAACGTTGATCCTGGTGGAAGTGTGGAGGCCGTTTTTGAGGTAAATATGCCAAAAAACCCAATAAATCTATTGTCTTCACTTTATCCCGAAGGATCCTCACTTCAAGATATTCAGTCTATTTTAAAGCAGGCCACGCCAACCCAACTTAAAGAACTCAACATCATACTCCAAAACTATATGCCCTCCTGGATTCCCAGGCCTGACCAGGCGTCGCTTTGGTTTTACCTCACAGGTGGAGGCCTGCGGGCCGTCGAGGTCGCTCACCGGCGCTGGGGGAAGGATGATGTCGCCCTTCACTTTACCTGCCAAGCCGCCCATGAGCGGGTGGGGAACTACTGGCACATGCTCCCAAAGTATGACCAGGCTCGAAAGGTTCTCTGGGAAGCCATTAACCCATGGACCGGGAAGCGCCGGATTGACGAGGTTTTCCCCTTGGAGATCCGGGCCAAGACCAAAGAACAGGAGATGTTGATTGAGTTTAAGTGTGGATCGATATGGCAGTTGATCGGTTCAGACAACTACAACACGGTCGTGGGGGCTCCGCCGATTGGGATTGTCTTCTCTGAATGGGCCATCGCTAACCCCTTGGCCTGGGCCTATCTGTCACCGATCCTTGAGGAGAATGGCGGGTGGGCCTTGTTTATCTATACGCCTCGCGGGACAAACCACGGCAAGACCATATTCGACCACGCCCAGGTTGCCCCGGGGTGGTTCGGGCAGATCATCACGGCCGACCAAACACCGGTCTTTACTCAAAAGCAACTGGCCACTATCCGGGCGGACCTCAATGCAATCTACGGCACGGACACCGGAGAGGCCCTTTATCAACAAGAGTATCAATGCTCCTGGCAGGGTGCAATCTTGGGAGCCTACTACGCTAAACAGATATTTGCGGCCCGCGAACAGGGCAGGATTACCGATGTGCCCTATCAGCCCGGCCATGAGGTTCATACCTTTTGGGATCTCGGGGTCGATGATTCCATGGCTATCTGGTTCGTTCAAACCGCCGGTCAGACCTTTAGGTTCATTGATTATTATGAAAATTCAGGGTATGGTCTCGAACATTACGCCCGGATCTTAAAAGAGAAATCCTATGTCTATGGTAATCATTTTATGCCCCACGATGCCGACATAAGGGAGCAGACCTCACCCGGGGAGATCGCCTTGAGCCGGAAGGAGGTCGCCGAAAACTTAGGGATCAAACCGATTATCGTTGTCCCGAGAGCGCAGAATATCGATATGATTATTCAGGTTCATATCCCGGCGGTCCGGAACCTCCTGGCTATTTCCTGGTTTGATAAGACCAAGTGCGCTGTTGGACTGAGCGCCCTGGAGGGATACGCCACAGAGTACGACGAGGAAAAGAAGAAGCTTGGTAACCGGCCAGCCCACTCGTGGCACTCTCACGGGGCCGATAGTATGAGAACCGGGGCCGTGGGGTTCGTTGAGCCGGTCAAGAAGAAAAAAAACTGGAGAGGGGAGGATCGAGGATCATGGATAAGCCATTAAGACGATGGAAAGAGCGCAGGGTGATGATGAAGGCCGCTCCTGTGGGCACACGACACTGGTTCAACCTAATGCGTTGGATAAAGGGAAAATACTATAAAAGACCTGATCATCCTCATTGGAAGCACGTCGAGGAGATTACAAGAGGTAAGGGATTATGACCTCCCTCCCTAACCGCCCCCACTTAAAAATCAAAGAGGTTGCTGCCTATTACGGCGTCTGCACCAAGACCATCCGAAGATGGGGTAAGGCCGGGGAATTGGAGATCTGGACGGTCGGAGGATCAAAGCGGGTGACCAGAGAATCGGTCGAGGTAAGAGATCAAATGGCCAGCATGCTCGCGAGGAAAGGATAATTTTATATGACAATGGCGGACAATGGCGGACATTCAATTAAAAAACTAATTGACTTTTATGTTTTGCCTTCTGTATCCTAAGAGGCAACATGAGTGATTCCGAAAAGGAAAAGATCATTGAAGTCCTTAAAATTTTAGAGAGGTTGAAGCGTGCACTCTTAGAATTAACCAAATAATCGCCTAAACCTCAATTTGTAAATCAGGACAAAGGCCCTTGCGAGAAATCGCTTGGGCCTTTTTTATTTTGGAGGGACCAGGATGGCACACCTTAACTATCTCGGAGGATTGCATAAGGAATTCGGCCACGTCAAGGTTATGGGCGATGAAGACGCCCACTATGAACCGGCCATTTACATCATCAACGAGACCGCCCCGAGGTTTAAGGACCAGTCTTTCATTATTCCCCTGTCGTGCATGTGGAAGTATTGCGAACCCTGGTGGACCATGAGCGCCGACGAGATGGACATGCAGGAGATGATTGAGACGACCAAGCAGGTTCTAACCGAAAAACATATTATTCTTGCCGGGTTTGGTGGTTTGATCACCCAAGAGAAAATGCACGACGTCAACGTCAAGCTGGCCGCCCTGGCCTTCTCCTACGCCCTAAACAAAAGCAATCATATCCTCCGTCAGACCGGCTTCAGCCTGGCTATCTGTATGCAGATGTTTGATATCGAACCAACTCCCCAGGCCGCAGCCCAGCTTCTTCTTTTTATCCAAGACGGGCTTGATCAACTCAAGAATATGCCGCTCCATATCCCCGAGAAAGAATGGGTGATCGGAGAGGCCAAGCTGTCTGATGGCGGTGTACCTATTGGCAAACAGCCCATGACCCTAAGCGAAAGCGATCTATATGCTGATTCGGACAACGGGACAAGGCACTAAAGACGACGGGTTAAACCCGACCATACTCCTGGCCCATGGTAACGAACTCGACGACCCGAAGTGGAAGAAGCGCCTTGACGCACTTATGACCTTTCGTCGGCAGGCCCGTATTGCCCAGGTGGATAACCGCCGGGAGATGGCCGTTGACGAAGATTTTTACGATAACATCCAATTAGACCCTGAAGATCTATCTGTCCTGCTTAAACGAAAACAACCCATCCTTACCTTCAACGTGATTAAAGACGTTATCAACTGGATCCTTGGGACCGAGAAGAAAGCCCGGATTGACTATGATATCAGACCCCGGAGGAAACAGGACGTATCCGAAGCCAAGGCCAAAACCAAACTCTTTAAGTATGATTCCGATATCAACCATGCAGGGTTTGCGAGGTCCGCCGCCTTTGCAGACTGTATTAAGGCCGGTGTCGGTTGGTTGGAGATTGGGGCTCGAAATCATCCAGATTCACCCATATACATCCGACCTGAGAAGTGGAGGAATGTTTGGTTTGACCATCTTTCGACCGACCTCATGCGCCGGGACGCCCGCTTTGTGATCCGCGAGAAGTGGATTGACCTTGATGTGGCCATGGAATTATTTCCCGATCGTGAAGATAAGCTCAAGATGATCGCGGAGAATGTCAATAGCCTTTACCCCTACCTGCCCGATGAATTCATTATTTCCGATGCCGCCGCTGAATTTGATACCGAGATTGACGGTATGTTCGGGTCAAGAAACGATTCCTTTAGGGAGCGGGTCAGGATAACCGAGTGTCAATATCGCATCCCCGGGAAGGTCCCGATTCTTCGGATGGTGGACGAGAAGACCCCCTTTGGATGCCTGGACGGGACGATTTACCGCAAAGGAACTCCCGACCACGACTATCTGGTCAGGGGTGGATACTTTGAGACTCAGGAATGTTTAACCATGGTGGTCAGATTCGCCCAGCACATTGGAAGTCTTTACCTTAAGGATTGTCTTTCTCCCTATAATCACTTTGAATTTTCCCTCGTTCCTATGTGGTGTTATGTCCGGCAGCGGGACAATATGCCCTATGGGGTTATCCGTGATATCAGGGACCCACAGATAGACCTCAATAAGCGCCGGTCAAGGTCCCTCTTCCTTTTGAGCGCCAACCAGATCAAGGCCGAGAAGGGCGCCGTGGACGATAAGCAGGAGGCCATCGACGAGGCTAACCGACCGGACGGGTATGTCGAATACAATAAGGGCACGATGCTTGAGATTGTCCGCAACCTTGACCTTGGGACCGCCCATCTTCAGATGGCCCAAGACGACGAGCGCTTCATAGGCCGGATTGCTGGATACACGGACCCCGAGTTGGCACAATCTAAAAAAGAACTTTCAGGAAAGGCCATAGGCCTGCTTCAAGGTAATACCCAAATAGCAGGCGGTGTTTATTGGGATAATTACTATTATAACTTCCAATTAGCTGGTGACATTTTATTGTCTGTCCAAGAACAGTTTTATGATCAACCGATGGAAATTCAGATAAGCGGAGACACCAGCAAGGAAGAGTTTGTCGGAATCAATCAGAGACAGGAGGACGGATCAATCCTTAACCCTATCACCAGGTCAAAGGGGCGCTTTATTGTCGGCAAACAGGATTACCGCGAATCTATCCGGATGGCCATGACCGAAACCCTCCTTGGCTTTATCACCAGCATATCCAAGACTTCTCCCCAGGTGGCCCTGGCCATGCTTGACCTGGCCGTGGAGCTCATGGACGACCTGCCCAATAAGGCCGAAATGGTGTCCAGGATCAGGAAGATCAATAAGCAGCACGCTCCCGAGGACGAAATGAAACCGGAAGAGAAACAGGCCTTCGAGGATGCGGTAAAGGCAGACCAGCAGAAACAGCAAATGATCGAGCAACTTCAATTCGCCATGGGTCAGGCCAAGCTTAAGGCCGAACAGGGAAAGGCCGACAGCGCCACCATGAAGGCCCTGAAAGATAAGGTTGATGCCTATGTCAAGGAGCTTGAAGGATTCTTGAAAGCCCTGGAAGTGGCCACGGCTATTCAGATTAATCCTCAGATCGTCGGGGCTGCTGACACGATCATCGCCGAATCAAAGGTTATCGCCGGAGGTAACGGGGATGCAAATAAGGCACAGCCCCAGGGTCAGCAAGGTCCACCGGCCGGACAAAGGCAACTAACCCAAGGTGGGCCAGCCCAATGAGTTACGTCCTTATAAACCAGGCAGGCAAGAAGTTAAAGATCGGCGAGAAGACCGCTTGGGGTTTCTTTGGAGCGACGAAAGACACTAAAAAGATCATGTGTCTGCCGGTGAGCAACGAGATAGACGCCTCAAGTGAGACGGTTTCCAATGTCTATGAGATAACACAGGTGTTTAAAAAGAAGAAGATCGCTGGTACCTGCGTGATCCGTATGGGTGGAATCGGTGATTTGATTATGGTGGCTTCAGGAATAAGGCAGATGGACGGCCCGGTGACAATGGCCACCCTGCCCGAGAACGTGCCCTTTATGAAGTCCATGAATGTTGGCCGGGTGATTTCGATTGAAGACCTCGGAAGATATAACTTCGATAAGGTTATTGACCTGCGCTTCGCCGTAGAACCAAAGAAACTTGGAGCAACCTGTAAGGGAACGTGGGCGGATTATACCCTTGACGATCGCTCAGATGCCTTTGATAAATTACTCGGTGTCTATCCGGGAAAGAAAGACTTCCATGTACCGGTTAAAAAGAGCGCTGTTTCAAAGATGAAGAAAATTGCTGATCAGGACTTTATTGCGATCAATGCTTCGATAGGCGCCGCCGCAAGATCGATTCATCCCAAATATATCGGGCCGCTTTGTAAATTAATTAATAAACAGAGAGGCTTTCCGGTGGTCTTGTTCGGGATTTCTCAACCATGGAATCAAGAGCTTAAGGAAATCAAGAGGCCCGGCGTTACGAACATGATTGACCAGACGAACCTGGATGAAATGATAGCCCTCTGCTCCCTGGCAAGTTTGGTCATAACTCCAGATACCGGGTCCCTTCATGTGGCCGCTGCGCTCGGTAAGCCGACGCTGGCCCTATTCGGGAATATTAATCCCAGGACCAGGGTCTCTTACTACCCGACCGTGAAGTCTCTATATCCCCAGGGTGAACTCCCCTGTATCCCATGTTGGGACCTCCATCCGTGTTCTGTGGAGCCTAAGCAGGGAGTTAGGTGTATGCGCTTACTTCATCCTACAAGAATCATAGAAGCTGTAAGGGAAATGTTATGAATCCAAAATGTTTAGCTTGTGGGAAAGAAATAGAGATTAGACCATATCGAATAAGCCGGTCCTTACCTCCCCCAAAGTACTGTGTTGGACATAATATGATAGGTAAAAAGTGGGGAGAAAATGACACAGAACGGGTTGAGAAGTATAAAAAAAGGATGACCAATAAATCTAATCCGTTGTTAAATATCGTCGCCGTCATGGTCGTAAAGGATGATGCCTTTTATGTGGACATGGCTATCAAGAGCGTACTGCCCTACGTTAAAGCTGTTTATATCCAGGACCAGATGTCAAGGGACGGAACCTATGAGGAGATTCTAAAATTACAGCAATATGAAGAACAAGGCCAAAAGATTTTTGTTGATCGGATAGATACCGGTAACAAGGAAAGATTCGAGCCGGACTATAATGAACCTATGTGGAGAACCTTTGCCTTAAAGAGAGCGGAGGCGGTCTTTGACCCAGAGTGGATACTCAAAATCGATGCCGACGATTGCTTCACGCCGTACTTCTTTGAGCGCCTCA
>Ga0209777_10003326_pt1 | contig 20015 bp, 13 predicted proteins | sample FrelakmetHBP12HB_FD_187147 | JGI IMG/M metagenome (GOLD analysis project Ga0209777, IMG submission 187147) | Freshwater lake sediment microbial communities from the University of Notre Dame, USA, for methane emissions studies -HBP12 HB (SPAdes)... | ecosystem: Environmental > Aquatic >...
GGCATCAACTTCGTACTGGACGACAAGGTCAGCGGCACCGTCACGGTCATGTCCCCCACCGACATCCCCCTGTCGGACGTGTACACCGTGCTGGAATCCATCCTGGAGGTCCATGGGTTCACGGCCATATCCTCGGGCAGCGTGGTCAAGATCCTGCCTAAGCCGGAGGCCGCCAGGCAGAACCTGCCGGTCCGCGTGGGCAGCGACCCCTGTCAGATCCCGGTGGACGACTTGTTGGTCACGCAGATCATGCCGCTGCGGTATGCCCATGCCACCGAGGTGGGCCAGGTCGTGCAGTCCCAACTGACCGGCGACGGCAAGGTCGCCTCCTATGGCAGGACCAACGCGATCGTCGTCACCGACACCTCCGCCAAGATCCACTCCATCGCCACCCTGATCGCCCAGCTCGACGTGGAGCAGTGCAAGGAGCAGGTCAGGGGCTTCGCCCTGAAGTACGCCTCGGCCCAGGTTCTGGCCGACCAGATTACGCGAATCCTGCAGAAAGCCCAGCCTGCAGCGGGCCTGGGGACAAGCCGCGCAGGAATGCCGGCTGCGGAGATGGACCTGCGGATCCTGCCCGACGTGCGGACCAACGGCCTGGTGGCCATCGGCACCGCTGCGGACCTGGCGACCGTGGCGGACCTGATCAGCCGACTGGATCTCCCAAGACCCGAGGGCAGCGGTGACATCCACGTGGTCTACCTCAAGAACGCCACGGCCAAGGAGGTGGCCCAATCGGTGACCGCAGCCATCGCCAACCTGCGGATCTCCGGCAGTGTCGACAATGCCCGTCCCATCCAGGTGACCGCCGACGAGGGGACCAACGCCGTGATCATCGCGGCGGCCAGCCAGGACTTTGAGACCATCTCCCAGATCATCGAGAAGCTGGACATCGTGCGCGAACAGGTCCTGGTGGAGATGCTGATCGTCGAGGTCAGTCAGGAGAACCTGACCCAGATCGGCGTGGACTGGGCCACGTTGGACCAGGCGGCCTCGGACGGCGTGACCGGCTTTGCCTCGACCAACCTGGGTCCCCGCGTGGACTACCTCAACGGCGATCTGGAGGGGCTGGCGGTCGGGGCCTGGAAGAAAAACAGCTCGGGTGTCGCGATCGGGGCGATCTTGAATGCCCTGGCCAAGACCTCCGGAGTGAACATCCTGTCCACCCCGCACATCACCGCCTCCAATCACCGGAAGTCCCGGATCATCGTGGGCGAGAACCGGCCCTTCGTTCGAGACTCCCGGATCACGGAGACCACCACTCCGAGCACCCCCACGGTGATCAAGACCTATGACTACAAGGACGTCGGTATCACCCTCGACATCACGCCCCACGTCAGCCAGGGCGGCCTGGTGCGATTGGAGATCGACAGCGAGTTTACCAAGCTGATCACCGACGTCACCAATACCTCGACCGACACCCCCACCACGGCCAAGCGCCTGGCCCAGACGGTGGTCTCCATGCGAAGCGGCTCGACCGTCGTGATCGGGGGTCTGATCCGCGACGACAAGGTCACGACGCAGAAGAAGGTCCCGCTGGCTGGAGATCTGCCGTTGCTGGGCGGCCTGTTCCGATACAAGAGCGACCAGATACAGAAGACCAATCTCATGATCTTCATTACGCCCCACGTGATGGAGACCCAGGAGCAGTTGGACCAGATGACCCAGCAGAAACAACAGCAGATGACGACCCTGTCCGGTGCGGACTCCTTCCCGACCCAGTCGAAGGACCGGCCGTCGCAGGACAGGCCCAGGTAGAGACCTATGGCCCTTGGGACACGGACAACGGAACAGACGCAGACCTTGGACAGGATCGGTCCCCACCAGCTCAGGCCGGAGCTGGTGGAGGGGATGCCGCTGGAGTTTCTCAAGAGCCAGCGTGTGATACCGATCGTCCTCGAGGACGGTGCGGTGGCGATCGCCACCGCCGATCCGACGAACGTCGAGGCCTACGATGCCGTGGTGACCCGGCTCATCGCCCTGCCGGCCGGCGTGGATCGCAGTTGGGCCTTGAAGGGGCCGTGTCCGCAGGTGATATGTCCTGCCCAGGAGATCGACAACGCCATCAGTCACTGCTACTACACCCAGGCCGACCTGCAGGTAGAGGGCCTCGTGGCGGAGGGTGCCGGAGGGGCGGCCCCCGCGCCGCAGGCCGGCGACCCGACGCGGCCCGAGGACCTGATGGACATCGCCCACCAAGGGCCGGTCATCAAGCTGGTCAACACCCTCCTGTACCGGGCCGCGAAGGGCCGGGCCAGTGACATCCATATCGAGCCGTACGACGGCCGGGCCCGCGTGCGATTTCGGGTCGACGGGGTCCTGCACGAGGTGATGACGATCCCCAAGGGCCAGGTCGCGGCCCTGGAGTCCAGACTCAAGATCATGGCCAACCTCAACATCGCGGAACGGCGCCTGCCTCAGGATGGGCAGAGCCGGATCAAGATCGGTCAGGACCTGGTGGACATCCGCGTGTCTACCCTTCCGACCTTGGGAGGCGAGCGGGTCGTCCTGCGTCTGCTCGACAAAGGCAGAGGCCAACTGGGCCTGGCCGAGATCGGATTCGGTCCGCAGATCCTCGATACCTTCCGCAGCCTGATCCGGATACCACACGGGATCCTCCTGCTGACCGGTCCGACCGGAAGCGGCAAGACCACCACGCTCTATGCAGCCCTCAACGAGCTCAACAGCGAGCAGCGCAATATCCTGACGGTCGAGGACCCGGTCGAGTACCAACTGCCGGGCATCGGCCAGATGCAGGTCAAGCCCAAGATCGGACTGACCTTTGCCCAGGGTCTCCGCCACATGCTCAGGCAGGACCCGGACATCCTCATGATCGGTGAGATCCGCGACGCGGAGACCGCCCAGATCGCGATCCAGGCCTCCATGACCGGGCATCTGGTGTTCAGCACCCTGCATACCAACGACGCGGCCTCCGCGGTCACCCGCCTGATCGACATGGGCATCGAGCCTTACCTGATCTCGTCGTCGCTGCTGGCCGTGATGGCCCAGCGCCTCGTGCGGGTGGTCTGTCCCAGTTGTCAGGTTGTCGACCCCGACGGTCCGTTGGCCGCGTGCCTCCACGACTATCCCAGGCTCGGCACGGGCGGCGTGACGCTCCGCAAGGGCCAAGGCTGCGACGACTGCATGCAGACCGGCTTCCACGGCCGGACCGCCATCTTCGAGCTGCTGCTGGTCGACGATCCGATCCGGAATCTGATCATTGGCCGCAGTCCCTCGCACGTCCTCCGCGGGGCGGCGATCGACAAGGGAATGGTGCCCTTGCGGGAAGAGGGCCTGGCCAAGGCCCTGGAAGGCAAGACCACCGTGGAGGAGGTCCTCAGGGTCACCCAGGACGCGCTCCTGGCGACCGGCGGAGGTGAACCACGATGCCGGTGATGGAGTCCGTACTGGCAGAGGTCAAGGTTGCCAGGCCCATCCGGAGGCATGAGGCGGACCTGGCCGCCGCCTCTCGGTCGGCGGTCCCGGTGAGCACCAAGGACCTCTGCCTTGTGACCCGCCAACTGGCCACGCTCCTGAGGGCCGGGATGCCCCTGGTGCCGGCACTCTCGGCGATGGTCGAGCAGTTGGAGTCCGCAGGGTCCGCGAAGACCTCGCGGCGGTACGGTGGAGACCTTTCCCTGGCCGACTTGATCCGGCGGATCCGCGACCAGGTCAATGCGGGGACCCCTCTGTCGGGTGCCCTGGCGGGTTATCCGGAGGTCTTTAGTCCGTTTTTCACCCACATGGTGGCTGCCGGTGAGGCCGGGGGGTCCCTGGAGGAGGTCCTGTCGCGTCTGGCCGAGGCCCTGGAGCGACGGGCGAGGCTGCACTCGCAACTGAAGGCCGCCCTGGCCTACCCGATCCTGGTGGCGATCGTGGCCGTGGCCGTGGTGACGTTCCTGCTGGCCCACGTGGTCCCGGCCTTGACGGCGGTGTTCCTGGAGATGAACCGCTCACTGCCCTGGCCGACGAAAGGCCTGATCTCGGTCAGCGGATTCCTCAGACAGTACTGGATCGTGCTGTGGGTGGTGGCCTGCACGGCGGTGCTGGGTCTGTCCGCCGCCGTCCGGACCCGACGCGGCAAGGCCATCTTCGACGATCTGCAGTTGTCTCTGCCTGGGCTGGGTCCCCTGGTTCTCAAGGCCGAGGTCGCCCGCCTGGCCAGGACGTTGGGAACGCTTCTGGGATCAGGCGTTCCAGTGCTGCGGGCCTTGGACATCGCGGGCGGGCTTGTCCGGAACGGCCGCATGGAGCGGGCCTGGGTCGAGGTCAGCGACGCGGTTCGCACCGGAGATACGCTCTCGCACGCCATGCGAAGAACGGGTCTGTTTCCGCCGCTCGTCTGCCATCTGGTGGCCACGGGCGAGACCTCCGGGGCCGTGGAGCAAGGCCTGTTGCAGGTCGCGGACATGGCCGATGACGAGGTCCAGACCACGGTGAAGACCCTGGCGTTGCTGGTTGAGCCGGCCGTGCTCCTGGTGATGGGCCTGGTGGTCGGGTTCATCGTGCTGGCCATCTTGCTGCCGATCTTTGACATCAACCAAGCCCTTTAGGAGGTCCTAATGGATACACCTTTCGCCCTTCGGTTTTCGGTTCTCGGTCTTCGGTCCCCGCGGCGAAGCGGTTTCACCCTCATTGAGCTCATGATCGTGGTGGTGATCCTGGGCCTGTTGGCCACGGCGATCATGCCCAGGGTACTCGATCGACCTGAACAGGCCCGGCGGGCCAAGGCGAAGATCGACATCCAGGCCGTGGAGTCGGCCCTGGCCCTGTTCAAGACCGACACGGGGCGATTTCCCACCACCTCGGAAGGCCTGGAGGCCCTGGTGGCCAATCCGGGCATCGAGGGCTATGCCGGCGACGGCTATCTGGACAAGGTCCCTGTGGACCCCTGGCACAGGCCCTACCTCTACGTGTGTCCGGGCCTTCACGGCAAGGACTATGACCTGGAGTCCTTTGGCAAGGACGGGGAGAAAGGCGGCACCGGCAACGATGCGGACATCGAGAGCTGGAATCTGGAGGCGAGGTGACGAACCATGAGTCGGACGGGCTTCACCTTGGCTGAGGTCGTGGTCTCCCTGGCGATCGTGGCGATCGCCGTGGTGGGGCTGCTCCGCCTGCATTCGCTGAGCCTGGCTGCTGCCGATAAGGCGGACAAGACGGCCCAGGCCCTCGCCGTAGCCCAGAACAAGATCGCCGAGCTGGAGGCCGGCGGAGTTCCGCAGGCCGGTGCACAGGCCGGTTCCATCGACAGAAACCGGACGGCCTTCCACTGGCAGATCCAGGTCTGTGACCAACCGCTCCCGCAGCGGCCCGCAGCGGACCGGGGCCGTGTTCGCAAGGTCATGGTGACCGTGCGATGGGACCCTGGCGTGGGCAAACGGGATGTCACGCTCTCGACGCTGCTGGCCGACAGGGGTGCCCTTGTGAAGACCGAGTTCTGAGTGCTGAATGCCGAGTTGGACGAGATACCGGATACGAGAGACGAGAGACCGGATACGACGTGGCTTCACGCTGGTCGAGATCCTGGTGGCCGTTGCCCTGATCGGCATCGTGGTTTCGATCCTGTACGGCAGCGTGGCGGCCACTACCCGGTCGATCCAGGCATACCGTGCCAGGCTCTCCACGTCCACCCGGGGCCACCTGGCCCTTCAGCAGATCGCCGCCACGCTTCGCTGCTGCTGCAGCCCGATGAGCACTCACGGCGCGGAACTCAGACTCCACACCACCAAACCCATCATCGAAGACCCCGGCGGCCCGGAAGGGGTATTCGACGTGGCGCTGCGGTGGGACAGGGCCACCGGCACGATCGTGGCCAGTCAGCAGCGGTGGCGACCTCCTCTGTCCGCCGATGCGGCCCCTCAAGCCTGGGAGCCCCTGTTGGACCACGTCACGGACCTGCAATGGTCCTTCTGGGACGGGATTGCGTGGAAGCCGGACTGGGACCTCTCGACGAACAAGGCCCTGCCGCGCCTGGCAAGGATCGACTTGACCTGTCAGGATGCCCAGGACAGACGATACGACCTCCAGACCCTGGTGTCACTGTGGTGTACGACCCAGTCTGTGACAGGCGACAGCGATGCGAATGGGCCGGCCAAACCATGAGAAACAGACGCCTCCCATCCCGCAGCCACGGATTCGTCTTGATCCTCGTGCTTTGCACGGTCATGCTGCTGACCGCCTTGGTCTTGGGCTTCAATCGCCTGGCCAGGGCCAGCCTGCAGACTGCCGACGGCCTGGCCCGGTCGGCCCAGGCCCTGTGCTGTGCACGCAGTGGCATGGCTGCGGCTGCGGCCATGATACGCTCTGGCCAGGAGGACTCCAACGAGTCGCCTGGAAGGCGGGCGGTGGAGGGCGAGACGTCGATCGACCTCGGTGTGGGCACCTGCCGCATGGAGCTGTCGGACGAACAAGGCAAGCTCGACCTCAACCGGCTGACCGATCCCAACGGCCGCCCCGACCGGACGAGGATAGACCAGATCCTGCGGCTGATCGATCTGACCAATCGCGATGACCGCGGAGAGCCCATCGGTTACGGGATCGTACCCGCGATCATCGACTGGATCGATTCGGACGATCGGACGACCTGTCTGGACTTCATCACGCGAGAGAACACCGGTGCAGAGTCCGATGCCTACCAGGGGCTTCCCTCCCCCTACCGCTGCGCCAACAAACCCCTGCAGTCGCCGGAGGAATTGCTGTTGGTCAGGGGTATCACCGCCCAGGTCTATCGGCGCCTGGCCCCCTATGTCACCGTGTACGGAGACGCCCTGGTCTGCCTCAATACCGCCCCCCAACGGGTGATCGAGTCGCTCTGCGAGCAGATGGACCCGGCCCTGGCCCAGGTGATCGTGGCCAGACGCCAGATCAGGCCCTTCGAGAGCCTGGACGAGATCCGACAGGTCCCAGGCATGGCGGACTCCATCTACCAGAGGATTCGACGGATGGTGACCGTGCAGCCTGCGGGTTGCTATTATCGGCTCCGGGCCACAGGACAGGTCGGCAACGTGAGCCGGACCGTGTCGGCGATCCTGCGAAGGAATACGGGCGATGGAACGGTCGATATAGTGAGGTACACAGAAGACAGAACTCAGAACCCTGAACCCAGGACTCAGAAGGGATTGTAGGTGGCCAAGCGAGCGATTGGGATCGATATGGGGCCGTGTCACTTCCGGGCCGTGCAGATGGTCCGCGACGGGGATCGCTTCGTCCTGGAGAAGGTCTTCACCGCCCCCATGCGAAGGAGCACGGATCAGCCCTCGGACGCCCTGCGCGCCCTGGTCAGCCATCACGGTTTCGACTGGCGGGCAGACGTGGCCGCGGCCATGGCGCCTGGGTCGGTCTTCTATCGTGACCTCACGGTCCAGGCCCAGGTCCTGGAACAGATTCGACAGGGTGACGTAACGGCCCTGGCCGAGCACCTGCCGATCCCCACGGAACAGATGGTGGCTCGGGTCTGCAGCCAACGCCCCGTGCCACCCGATCGGTATTCGGTCGTGGTGGCCGCTACCACCAAGGCCGCCGTCAACGACCGACTGGACCTATTGGCCCACGCTCATCCCAAGCGGGTGGATGCTGAGGCCTTTGCCGTCTGCAATGCCGTATTGGCGAACCACCCCCAGGCTGGAGAAGGCCGCGTGGTGGTCGCCTCCAGCGACGCCGACCACCTGACAGTGGTCCTCCTGCAAGAGGGCCTGGTCCTGCTGGTCCGGAGCATCCCCTGGAACGCCGGGGCTGAACAGGACTCGCCGGCCCTGGTGGCAGACTCCATCCGTCTCAGCTTTCAGAAGGTCTTTGGCTGCCGGATCGAGGGCGAGGGCGCCGTGTATCTGGCTGCGCGTCAATCGCAGGCCCTGGCCAAGACGCTCCAACAGGGCCTGGGCTGTCCTGTGACGGCGGTGGACCCGTTTGCACGGGTCGTAGGGCCCGCGGATCAGGCCCGGCCCGATGAGATCCTGCTTGCCGAGGGTCTGGCCATCGGAGTCCTGGTCCCCAGGCAGGCCCACGGGGTTGACTTCCTGGCAACGGACGGCCCCGCCAAACACTCGAAGGCCAGCCTGCGGAGGGAGCTGGCCCTCTGCGGTACCCTGGTCTGCGCGATCGGCATGGCCTGGCTGATAGGGATGTGGACCCAGGTCTCGTGCCTGGAGTCACAGCACAACCGGATCGAGGCCCAGATGACCGATCTATGCAGACAGGCCCTGCCGGACGAGAGGCATATCGTCAGCCCGCTGGCCCAGGTGCAGCAGAGGCTCGATCGGTTCCAGCGGGACTGCCGAACCGTGGCCGATCTGCAGCGCACGGACGCGGGTCCCCTGGCGGTCCTGGATGAGATTGGCGCCACCAGACAGGGCCTTGCCGACGCAACTGTCCAGGACCTGCTGATCACGGCCGACCAAGTCCAAGTCCAAGGGTCTTGCCGGTCGTTCGAACAGGTCTATCAGTGGCAACGCCGGCTCGAAGCGGTCCCCGGCTTTGCCAAGGTGCAGGTGGAACAGCCCACTCGCGACCCGCACAATGGGCAGGTGAGCTTCACGATCTTGATCGCATTGGCCAAGGAGGGTGACCATGGTCGGCCTTAGGCCCAGGGAGAAGGCACTGGCCATCGGGCTCACGGCCCTGGCAGCAGGCCTGAGTGTGTACGGATTCCTCATCAAGCCCGGCCTGGCCCGGGTGCACACGCTGCAACGGGTCATCCCTGAGAAGCAGCAGGAACTGCGTGACCTGGCCGTCAAGACCCGGCGGATCACGATCCTGGCCGGCCAGTTGGCTGCGGCCCGGCAAGGCATGGACTCACAGCCCGTTGTCGAGTTCCTGCCTGCCGTTGAATCCGCGATAGGCAGGCAACGGCTCGATACGCACCTGACTGCCATCAAAGAGCAGACCGCAGCATCCGGTGCCGGCCAAGGTCAGGTGGAGGTGGAGGTCTCGCTGCAGGATCTCAGTTTCAGGCAGGTCATAGACCTGCTCCAGGCCATCCAGGCTGCGATCCCCTCCGTTCGAATCGACGGCCTGCATCTGTCGCGTCATGCACAAGACCCAGGTCTGTTGGACGCCACCCTCACACTTCGCAGACCCCAGGTTGTTCCAGACCCAGTCACCTCACATCGCCAGGGCTCAGTCACTGCTTCCACACGGCCGTCGTGATGGCTGCTGCATGGCCCTCTAGTCTGGTGTCGAGAAGCTCCACACGTCCCCTTCCCAGATACTGGGCGTCGCGGCGTCGTTGACCTCGCTGACCTCCCAGTAGTAGGTCTTGCCGTACTGGAGTCCGAGCGAACCCAGACCCAGGCTGTGTGAGGTCACGGTCTGGACCAGGGTCAGGGCATTGGGGTCAGTCCCCAGGTACACCTGGTGCTGGACCGCCTCTCGCCCTGGCCGCCAATTCAGGACCGCGTCTATGGCCACCCCAGTGGCCCCTGTGGCCGGGGTCGGTCCAAAGGCCTTTACCGGCACGTAAAAGAACCGTACCTCTGCAAGACCCGCCTGCTTGGTCCCCTCCGACCAGTTGTCGGCAATGGTGAGCCGGACGTACTGGGCCTGTACGCCCCCAAAGTCCACGGTCGTGTTGTGCACGTAGTTGGGCTCACCCGTTGCCTGGGCGAATTCCATGACCCCGCCCAGGGCCGTCCAGATGGCGCCATCCAGCGAGGTCTCGACCGTCACGTCCTTGGCCCCAAGCGGATGGCCGGAGCCTCAATCAAGAACTGCTCAAGGCGGGAATGGTCTGGTCGTACAGACAATACTCCAACGACAAGACCTTAGAGAACCTTGAATCAGAAGCTCGATCGGAGAGACGCGGCCTGTGGTCGGATGCACATCCAACTGCACCTTGGGATTGGCGGCATCGGAGTAGGACATCCGTGTTACCTTGAGGCCTGGCCGACCCAGAGCGCCCACTGGCGAGACAACAGAAACGGGCGAACCATCTACGAAGGACGATGCGGCGGACATGCGGCCCTTCGAGATCCCTCCCGTCCCTCTCTGCAGCCAAACCCGCCCAGATGACTAATTGTTACAATAAGATGACCCTCGCACTCCCGACCAAGGCGAGAGCGAAGTCCTGCCTGAAGGCTGATGCGCGGCCTAAACTAGTCAATCGAAGATGCGGTCCTGTCCGCCACAGAACGTCCGGGTGGGTAGGAGCGACAGGCAATGCTGCCAACCACAGCCACCAACCTTCCTGGGTCTCATCTGCGCTGATGGAAAGCCTACACTCTGCGTAGCGCGCCGCCCTTCGATGGTAGCGACAACCTGCCTTGATTGCCCGTTGGGTGCCTAACCCTACGGGCGTCCTGCAATTGTCCTGCTGCTTCTGTCAGATGCTACTGAGTGGGCCAGCCTCAGTCGGGGTTACCTTTTGACACGTCTGCTGACCAACGTTGGCGCCTGATCCCAACTGGTTGGTTGTGGCGAATAGACGGTCGTCTGGCTTTGCCACTGAGAAACCTGGTAACCCAAGCTCACGGTGCCAGAAGCCAAGCCTACGGCGTCAATTGACCCACTCACCAAGTGGCTGGCCTCGTCGACCCAGCCTCGGGTCGTGCTCATAAACTGGCCGCCAGACGACGTGAACTCGAAGTGCCCCCCGCCCCCCGTGTGGCCAGTAGGGGAACTCGCTGCCTGAAGCGCTAGATCCACAGCTGTCTCTGCGACGCCGCTCGATTCTAGTGCGGTTTGGATCCCCTGTTCCGTTGGACCCTGTCCGATGCCGACTTTCGAGAGTCCGAGGCTCGTCAGCGCGTATGCGTCTGCGCTAAGATCCTGTATCAGGCTGGTCTGCTCAGTTGGGTCGTTTGTGAGACCGGCGTGCAGCTCCTTGACGCCTTTGTAATATGATGAAAGACCCCAGATCGCTCCAGGGAGATCCCACTCTGCTAGCGGTAATGCCTCTCCTTCGCCGATATCGAGGGCACCCGACACGACCTGACTCCAGATAGTCAGACCGGATGGATCGATGTTCATCATCGAGTTGCTGAGTCCGTACAAATACGGGTGGAAAGACATTGGATTCTGGACAACACCCGCCACCAGATCTGTCGATAGGAACCTACCGGCATGCGAGTCATAGAACCTCGCTCGCATGAAGTAGAATCCATCATTCTCAGCCATGACCCCAAGCCCACCCACATAGGTGAACGGATTAGGAGTAGTGCCTTCGCGCCCTGTGGGGACACCATAGGGCGTGTAGGCATACCGATCTGTGAGACCCTGAGTCTGGTCGGTCAGTGCCACAACGGTCCCGATGTGATTGGTGAGGTAGAACCTCTGCGAGTCATCAGCCCCGATCCTGCCAACGATCTCTGGTCCGTGGATGTAGTAGGCCGTGATGTTGCCTGAGCCATCCGTCTCGCACAGGACGTGGCTCATGCCTCGGCCACGGTCCAGGACGTATCGGGTCATGGAGCCCCGATCATCCCGGGCCACGCGGGTACCCAGGCCATCATAGATGTGCTGGACGCTCGAATCGCCCTGGGTTTGGGAGACCAGGAGGTTGTCCTCGTTGAATCCGAAGGTGGTCACAATACCCTGAACCGTCTGCTGGATGAGATTGCCGTTGCCATCGTACTGGTATGTAGCCGGTGCGGCACTTGACACGAGCCGGTTATCCTGGTCGTACGTGAAGGCCGTGGTGTTACTGTCAGTGACCAGATCGACCAGGTTACTGCTGCCATCGTAGGTGTAGGTCTCTGCTGGTCCGGTGCTGGAGACAAGCCTGTCCTGTCCGTCGTACGTGTAGGCCAATGCCGTGGGATCGGGCCCAGGAGATTCCAGGGTCCCTTGCTCACTGATCACGGTCGGATTGCCTTGGCCGTCGTAGGTGTATGCGAAGCCCATGAGCCCGGTCCCATCAGATCTCTGATAGGCAAGCGAAGACAACCTGCCTGCCTGGTCATACATCCTCATGCCGGTGATGCCGTTGGGATAGAGCATCTGGGTGATCCGCCCAGCCCCATCCGTCGTGTAGTCCCAGACCCGGCTATCCCAATCCACGATCTTGTCGAGCCGGTTGGCCTTGTCGTACGCGTAGGCGACGGTCCGCGCGGGATGGACCGCGTCACCCGGATAGGTGAGTGTCGTGCGGTTGCCAGCCAGGTCATATCCGTAACCAACGGTCTTCCCGAAGCCATCTGTGCTGGAGATCAGCCGGTCGAAGGCGTCATGGGAGAACGTGGTCGTGCCGGTGGAGTCCACCATGGACAGCCGGTTGCCGTTGCCGTCGTAGGTGTAGTTGACAGAACGGTTGCCAGGGTAGTCGATTCGGGCCAGGCGATTCTGGCTGTCGTACGTGTAGGTCTTGACCTGACCATTGGCATCCTTCTCGGAGATTCGGCTCCCCACCGCATCATAGGTGTATTCATAGGCGTTGCCCAAACCGTCTGTCTTGCGGGTCAGGCGCCCATCGGCATCATAGGTCCTGGTCTCAGTCAGCTTGCCGCTAGCGTCGATGATCTGCGTGAGCCGGCCCAGGAGGTCATACGCGTACTGGGTCACCCCGTTGGTGGCATCCGTGACCGACAGGAGTCGGCCCAGGGCGTCATAGGCATAGCCTGTGGTCGAGCCATTGGCGTTAGTGGGTCTGAGGAGCCGGCCAAGCAGGTCGTACTGCCACCGCCAGTGGCTACCCATGTCGTTGTACTGATGGACCTTTCGATCCAATGCGTCGTACTCGTAGCAGGTCCTGACGCTACTGCCGTCGGTCACAGACAGCACATTGCCCTGGGCATCTCGGATGAACACGGTCTGGTTGCCCTCAGCGTCCGTAACGCGGGCCAACCTGCCTGCTATGTCATAGTCGGAGGTCGTCGTGTACCCATTGGGGGTTGTCTCGGAGACCTTCCTGTTCACCTTGTCATAGCCGAACTGGGTGACCTGGCTTGGACCACAGGGGTCGATCCGCTCGACCTTGATGAGGTTGCTGTTGTTGTCATAGGTTGAGGCCGTCACATAGCCACGGCCATTTGTGACTGCGGTCCGGTTGCCCACCTTGTCGTATTGATAGGTCTCGCTGGTGATTGGCCCCGTCACGGCGACCACCCTGTCGGCTAGGTCATACCGGGTTGCCACTGTATGGTTTGGATCGCCAGCCGAGGCCCCACGACCGTCTGTCACCTTGGTCAGTCGCCACAGGGAATCGTAGCCATACCACATGTGGACCCCGAGCGGATCGGTCACCTCAGCCAGAAGGCCGTTGGCGTCGTACACGTATTGGGTGGTGTTGTTCAACTCATCGGTCTCGCTGAGCCTCTGGCCAAAGCTGTTGTAGGTCCACAAGTGGGTATTCCCCTGTGGGTCTGTCTGCTTGGTGAGGTTCCCGTGTTGATCATACTCCCACTTGGTCGTATTGCCCAGCGGGTCCGTCTGACTCGTAGGCAGGTCCGGCAACTGCGGATTGTCGTGGCGGACCGACGTGACGCCTCCATCGCACGGATCACATGGATCGTCGGGATCGGTCTTCTTGACAACATGACCCCGTCCATCGTACTCGAACTGAGTTGAGTGACCGTTGCGATCCGTGATGGCCGAGCGATTGCCGTTCGCGTCATATGAGTATATTATTGAATTGCCGAAGGCGTTCTGTATAGACAGAAGCAGCTTCCAGTCGGGGGAGTGAAGGTGGATCGTAGTATTGTCGAGGGCGTCCGTGATAGCGGTATTGCCAGGGCTCGGCGAGTCATACGTGAAGCTTGTTGTGTTCCCGTTTCCGTCAGTTTGTTCGACCACTCTGCAGGCAGAGTCGTACACATTGGCGACGGTCGTAACGCCCCTCTGATCCGTGACCGTTGCGAGGTGACCATTCGGGTCGTAGCCGTACTTGACCCTATTGCCCATGACATCCGTGACCTGGGTGAGTCGCCCTTTGGTGTACGAGTAGCTGACTACTCTGGCCGGATTGCCGTTGTCCCTAATGCTGGTCAACAGGAGGCTGGCACTGTCGGGGCTGACATTGTAGGTGAATGAGAAGGTCCGGCCTGACGGATCGACGACAGCAGAGACTGCCGAGCTACTCATGGGTTCATTGTACTGGAGGGTGATCACATTCCCGTTCTTGTCTATGATTCGCTGCAGGCAGCCCCATAGGTTGAAGTAGTAGGTATCGAGATCCTTGGTCGTGACCGTCCAGGTCCAGTCGGCGTTCCTGTAGAGACGGTCATACAAACCCGGGGTCTGGGGCTCACAGAAACCAGCGTGTGAATCGGAACGATTCTTCCAGTAGTCGGTCCTTCCGTCTGCCCATTTGACGCTCACAAGCCCTGTGAGCGGATCAAGGGTATTCTGAGTCAGGTGGATTTGGTACGAGTGCCACCACCCAGGACCCAGTGTGCGGAGCATGCTCGTATCCTGACTGTTATAGAACCGCACAAAAGACAATGGCGTGCCGCGAGTAGGAGCCAGGGCGAGGTCCGTTTCCTCATGTGTGAAGTTGCCTGTGGCCGTGTTGACCGGGTCATTGCTTGAACCTGACCGCTGCGTCTGCCTGCCAAGCAGGTAGTCATTGCTTGGAGGAGTACCCTTCGGTTCTACGACAGGTGGAAGCGCCATGAAGCTCCGCTCGCCACACCAATCGCCCTCAATGACGGAGTTTCTTGCTTGGGCACTGAAACGGTAAGTAGCACCGAACTGCAAGCCGCTGATAGTCTCGGTAAACCAGTCCCCAGTTCTCACCGAGCCCGTCCAGGAGGTGTAGTGGTAGGACCCGCCGGACTTCTTATACCGGAAGCGATACTGGCACGCCTGACCGCCGTCGTAGGTGATCCAGCCATTCAAGCCCGCCGACGTCGGAGTCACACTCGTCGCCGGGAGAACAGATACTGCAGGTATCGTGCAGTATCCGCCACCAGACGGCTTGCCACCGCAGATCTCGGCCACCTCAGCATCCGAGAGCGCGCGGTTGTATATGCGGACCTCGTCCATGGTCACCGAGTAATAACTGCAGACTGTATAGCCTGTCCCAGTATCGTATCTGTACCCGTGGATATACAGGGGAGCGTTGGTGACTTCGATGTTCTTTGTAGTCGAGACTGCCTCAAAGAACTCGCCATTGCGGTAGAATCTCAACTCCTGGCCTGCACTGTGAAAGGTGGCTGCAATATGGACCCAGACACCGGGTTGCAGTCCGTAACCGGTCGTCACCTCGTCCGAGTTATGTCCAAATGTAAACATGACTTCATTCTGGGCCCACGAGGGGCCCCCCTGCAACCCGTAGCTGGAGCTATGGCGGTCCGTCACCATCTGATCATGCTTCCACAAGAAAGTCCGTCCGCTGGCTACGACGGGTATGTTCACCCATGCGGCTATTGTGATATCCGGAGTAATATGCAGAGAGGGTGCATCGCTGATCTGTATATAGCCACCCGTGCCACTGGAGTCACCGTAGAAGTCGAGAGCCCCATTGGAATTCCCGAGGCGGTCCGGCGTGGGGGTCGTCTGCCCACAGACTGTCCCATCGTTGCCACTGCCGCTGGAGTCCGTTCCGTTCCCGTTGAGCTTATAGTAAGCCACGAGCCCGTTGGTTACATCGCCAAAACCTGTGGTTGCAGCCGTAAGAAGCATGCCGATCGAACACAGTAGTAACCTTGCGGTCTTCACTCTACCCTACCTCCTCTCATCAATGTCGCTCACAGCAATGAGCGGCAGACAGCGTGCTGGCGCACTTCGTGTGGAGACTCTCCCTGTCTAAGGTACTAACCGGGGATTCCCTTCCTAGAATGAAACTGGCATTATTATAGGGACTTTGGAGCAGGCTGTCAAACGAATTGTACAACACCTACGTGTTCTTGGGCTCTTGTGTTCTTGCTGACTGGGGCGTCCATCCCCTCCGGGACCACGGCCGCGAATTCCGCGGGCTCGTACCCCAGCGGACCATCACGGGGCCACCTGGACCGCCGGCGAGATCGGCAACGCCTTGTTGTTCGACGGAGTGGACGACTACGTTGACTGCGGCGGCAACGGTCGCGAAGCGAGCCCGTAAAGGCGTCGTCACCCTGTTGTGTTTCGAGAGGGAGGAGAACTCTCATTGCCACAGACATCTGCTCGCGAAGCTCATCGAAGAGAGGCTGCAGGATCTGTAGCCACTGGTCGTCGTTTCCCGCAGAGGCCGCCTTTTAGCTGCCGTTGACCGTGCCACGATCGCATCGAACAGGAAACTACGCCTCTGAGGCCTCATCTGATGCAGGAGCACAAGGGCAAGGACTGACGGAGACTTCCGCGGGTCAAGTATCAGTGTTTTTTGAGGCCCGACAAGGGTCTTGGGAGACTATAATGGTCCCCATGAAGAACGCCGTGCTCAGCGAGCTGTTCGACCAGATGGCCGACGTCATGGAGATCCTCGGCGAGGACCGGTTCCGGATCAATACGTACCGGAAGGTCGGCCGGATCATCGGGGATCTGCCCGCCGACGTGGAGACCCTGCTGGCAGACGGCACGCTCGCTGAGGTCCCGGGCGTCGGCAAATCCAGTCTGGCCAAAATCGAAGAGTTTGTCCAGACGGGGGCGATCACCGCCCACCAGGACCTGTTGAAGAAGATCCCTGTGACCCTCCTGGACCTGCTCAACGTGCCGGGCATGGGGCCCAAGGGGGTGAAGGCGGTCTACGACCTCCTGAAGATCACGGACCTGGCAGGACTCAAGGCGGCCATTGCGGACGGATCGCTGGCCAACCTGCCTGGCTTCGGCGAAAAGAAGGTGGCGTCGATTGCCAAGGGCATCGAGTTTCTGGAGAGGTCCTCGGGCCGCATCCGCCTGGACCAGGCCACCTTCGCAGCCCAGAGGGTCACCGACTTCCTGGGGCAGATGCCGGGCGTGGATAAGGTCGTGCCTGCCGGGTCACTCCGCCGCAGTGCGGAGACCATCGGCGACGTGGACGTCCTGGTGACCCTGACCAAGGGCCGGACCGAGGCGCACGCGGAACAGGTCTTGCGGGCCTTCGCAGAGGCCCCGTTCGTAAGAGAACGCCTGGCCGCAGGATCGACCAAGGCCTCTGCCCTCATCGAGGCGGCCGGCACCACGGTCCAGGTGGACGTACGCCTGGTGCCGGGCGAGAGCTTCGGGGCTGCGATCCAGTACTTCACCGGCTCCAAGCAGCACAACGTCCGGCTGCGGGAGATCGCCGTCAAGCAGGGCCTCAAGCTCAATGAGTATGGCCTGTTCAAGGTCACCAAGTCCGGCGAGCAAAGGATCGCCGGCGCCAAGGAACAAGAGATCTACGCCAGGCTCGGCCTGGACTACATTGACCCGCGTCTCCGCGAGGACCGGGGTGAGGTTGAAGCGGCCATGAACCACACCCTGCCGAACCTGATCCGCATTGAAGACATCCGGGGCGACTTCCACATGCACACCCAGGCCTCGGATGGGGCCTGTACGATCGAGGAACTGGCGGCCAAGGCAATGGAGCTGGGCTATGAGTACATCTGCATCACCGACCACTCCCGCTCCTCGGCCATCGCCAATGGCCTGGACGCCAGGCGCCTGGCCAAGGAGATTGAACGAATCCGAAGGCTCAACCAGACCCTCAAGGGCATCACCCTCCTGGCCGGCTCAGAGGTCGACATCCTGGCCGACGGTCGTCTCGACTTTGACGACGGCATTCTGGGCGACCTGGATTTTGCGATCGCCTCGATCCATTCCGGACTGACCGGTCCGCGAGACAAGGTCACGACCCGGACGCTCAAGGCCATGGACAACCCCTACGTCTCCTGCATCGGCCACCCCACGGGCAGGCTCCTGGGAGAGCGTGACGCCATGGACCTGGACGTGGCCGCCGTGATCCGGCACGCCGGCCAGACCGGCACGGCACTGGAAGTCAACGCCAATCCCTACAGGCTGGACCTCAAGGACGTGCATTGCAAGATGGCGGCGGAAGCTGGTGTCAAGCTGGCCCTTGGCACGGACACGCACCACCCCGAAGGCCTCTCCATGATGGGCTTTGGCGTGGCTACGGCCGCGAGGGGCTGGGCCACCTGTGCGGATGTGCTCAATACCTTGTCCCTGGCCCAGCTCAGGAAGTGGCTCGCCAGGAAACGACCCCGGTGACGGAAGTGCCCCTCCCCTGCGATGCTAGGCTACCTGATCGGGGGCAGCACCCAGCGATCGCGGCTGGACAATCGTGGACTTGACCCGCTCTCCGGCCTTCTTGAAGTAGTGCAGGGCGCTCTCAGCGTCGGCGAAGTCCTTGTCCGTGAATAGAAGCGAGGTGTTGCCGATCCCGATCCCGTCGTTGTCGGCCAGGGCCGTCTCACCTGTGATCTTGCGGCCATTGATGAACACCCCGTTGGTGCTGGTCATGTCCAGGGCGTGATACCTGCCGGTCTTGTCGTCGAAGCGAATCTGCAGGTGCTTGCGAGAGACTTGGTCGTCCAGGATCTGGACCAACAGGGACTCGGCCCGCCCTATGACCGTGGTCCTGTGACCCAAGGGGTAGTAGGTCCCAGCCCGGTCGCCTGATGCAATGATGATCGACGCCATACTACCAAAACCTCCAGGCCGTACTGAACCTCTCAGATCGCTCGGTCTGAGACGGCAGCGGCCACGTCCAATGATAGCCACATTGGGGCCTCCCTGCAACAACCTTCCTGCCCTTGCCTCCCTCTTGGGCATGGCTCGTCTGCTCACAGGGTCAAGCCGTCAGCGTGGCCCCCGGCGTACCCGGCCAGCCGCTCCCAGATCCATGCCAGGGTCCAAACCAAACGCCAGTTCCTTCGTGCCTGACGCACTGGCTCCTCCACTCGAACCCTCGCTGTGTCTACCTCTACCTGGCACACCGGGCAAAGGACCGTCTGGACCCCAGTCTGGAACCAGGCCCTCAGGCCGCGGCCACAGCAAGGACATTCCAGGGTACCGTTCCGTATCATGGGCGTCCTCCTTTCCAGGTCAAGACAAGCCGGACTTCTAAAAGGTCCTTTCAAGGCCACACGGCCTTGTTCCTTCTACCCATTGATACGCAACCCTTTGGACGATCTTGCGCGGAGATGAGGGACAAAGACAGCGGGAAGCGGCAAGCGGGAAGGGGACGCCGTAGACGGTTGGACAGTCGGGCGGCGAGCGGCGGAGTCGCACGGTAGGACGGTCCGACGGTCGCCTGTCACAGCCCCACGGACGCGACCGACATGGGGAGGGCCAGGTCACCCGCCACGCCTGCCAGACTGACTGCATCTACCACTGTGGCATCCGCCAGGATCTGCGCCAGGTACGGCTCAGACTCGGGCATCACCAACGGATCAGTGAGCACAGGCGTGCCCTTCACGCCGTACCCAACCACCCATAGAACCCCTGTCTTCGGCTCCACGGTCACAGCCGTCACGTGCTGCATTCCATGAATGGTCACGGTACGCTGAAGCCTCAGGTCTACGGTGGAGAAGCCACACACCCTGGCCGAATTGGGGTCGTTGGGGTCGGTCTGGCCGGAGGCTGCATACACCCGGTTCTGCACACTGCACACACACAGGCCAATCGGGTCCGATACGTTTGGATCAGGTACCATCGGCTGGTCCCCCTTCCTGACCAGGAAACGCCGTTGAACCACTGCACCGTCCGAGTTGTACTTCCACAGCACGTCGCTCTCATTGTGGCTGTGGGCGTTCATGATATACACGCTACCTGCTGTATCCACCTCGATCTCTCGCAGCCCACTGAGGTTGGGGTTGTCGAGGTTGTGGGTATCCACGAGACACGGATCGTCATACACCTGGCTCACCGAGTACGGAGGATTCAGCCCTGGCCGCAGATCCAACCTTGCGGCAGCCACATAGGACTCCTGCCCCTGCGGTGAGACCACCACCGGGACCACGTATGCACTGTTACCCACGACAACGGCATCCAGGATCGGACGACCCGATACGGTCGATCCTTGATTCTGTATCCCAACGGAGATCGTGGCAGGCACGTGATACCGTGGATCGGAGGACCATGTCGTCATACCCGCAGGCACCACGGAGACGGTGGACCCATCCGCCTCCAGACGCAGGACACCTGTGTCTGAGTTGATCAGGTAGGTGTGACCGTCCCTGCCCTGCACT
>Ga0209777_10003327_pt1 | contig 20011 bp, 19 predicted proteins | sample FrelakmetHBP12HB_FD_187147 | JGI IMG/M metagenome (GOLD analysis project Ga0209777, IMG submission 187147) | Freshwater lake sediment microbial communities from the University of Notre Dame, USA, for methane emissions studies -HBP12 HB (SPAdes)... | ecosystem: Environmental > Aquatic >...
GGTCTGGCGGCTTCGCTCATCCATGAGATCAAGCCGATTGCCGAGGTCGTGACTGAGATTGTCTCGGGAGCCCATGCGATTCTGTCTCGTGTAAGAACCATGGAAGTCGTATCATGATCCGTCGGGTGCGCCACGATGGATGGGCAGAATATGGTCAATGGCATCAGTTTAGCGTGGAAGGGAATATGCGGACATATCGGTTTTGAAATCTTCAGCTGTCATTGATGTTTAGACGAATTTATCGCCGGAATTGATTGCCGTCTGCATCGTCGGGATCTATGAGCGCATCGCCTATTATTACCTGCGCTGGCAGGACCGTTCTGCAGATGTCATGCAAATGGCTCAGGAATCGGCATCGTTTATGTTGGGCGGGTTGAATAATCTCTTTATTGAGGATGCCTCACACTAATAACTTCCTCTTTCGCGGCGGGAGTATATGAAAGAAAGCTCTTGTGCATCATGAGAATATTGACCACAAAATGCGAGGTGTAGAAGACGATATTTGTCGGGCTTTAATTGTGTTTATTACAGGTTGAAATGTAGCATCAAGAATGGAAATTCAAAAAACAACATTACAGGAAGTAAGTTTTTATTCTTTAACTTTTCTTTAACCTTAACCAATATATCCCTGCTAATGAATTGATATCCCTTGGTTCTGAATTCGTAAATATGCGCCTTCTCAGTTACAAAAAGCTACATTGATTCCCGTCGCATCGGAATTATTGGTATCCTGTTTCTCAAACTAGGATGAAGTGTCCACTTATTTAAACGAAATTTTTTCTTGTCTATTATTAACGCTTATCTTTTTGTATTTTCCTGTTATCCAGTTATTAAGATCTGAACAATACCATTTTGAAAACCTACGGTCTGATGGGCCTCCTGACATATTGGTATAAATGTCATCCGTAGAAAGATCTGTTACCATTCTGAATGATGGAGCGAAGCTTGTTTGCCGTCCAGCGCTTTCGAATATCTGACCCTGATGAGGAGTTGCAAGGCTCCCGATTATGGTAATTGGCCCACGGTCAAATCCGAAAAACCGGGGAAGTTTGCCATTAAAAAGGATATTCTTCATGACCAATTTTCTCGAATCACCCCATTTTCTTGAAGGCTCTTTAAATATATTTTCCGCAGCCCGCAAATAGAGATCTTCTCTCTTTTTCCCGCAAAACCAGATTGAATCTTCAGCAAGGAGTATACGATCAAAATTTATATAAAAATCATTTAATATTCCGGTGTGGTCATCAAGATAACCAGCAACCTCTCTTCCAAACCCATTTTCCCCGAAAACTTCTTTGTATAGCTCCCTGTAAAACCGGTCAAATAGATATGCTTCTTCCGAATCCGCAGAATATTTAAGATCCCAGTCCTTGAGTTTTTTTGCCTGTGCAGTGTCGGGAAGAAGAGGGGCAAGAATCTTCATGAAGTATTCTGCCTGAGTTGAAAATACATCGTAGTGTATTTTAAACATATACTCACATGTAATATCGTTTTTTTCCGAAAGCAGGCTACTAATCCGGTCTGAGCGGTAAGAACCCATACCGACATTGATTGGACTGACCTTTCCAAATTTGTTTAAGTTCTGGTTGGCTGTAACAAAATAACCACTTTCCGGATTATAACATTTTGGGAGGTCTTCCGGGTTTTCAAAACCCTGCCAGTTGTTTTCTTCCTCCCAGCCGGGTAAAGGTACAAATCCGCTGATCCCCTCCCGCCTTTTAGGCATCAGGCCGGACATCTGGTAACCTATATTCCCTTGCGTATCGGCCAAAACAAAATTCCATGATGTCTCCATGTATCCGAGAATATCCATTCCCTCCTTGACATTCTTTGCATCCCACATTTTCACGGAATTGTTTAAGGTAACAGCGCCCGAAAAAGACGGCGCCCATAACGTAGCTATATAATAACCCTCATCGTAAGGATTCCCTTCAAGAACCCCGTGGTCGTTTTCATAAAAAACCACTTTAACAGAGTCTTTTTTCTTCCTCTTTATAATCTCTTCCCTTTCGGTAAAATTCAGCCACTTTTCCGGTTTACGCAGATACTTACCGTTTTTGCATTGTTCAATCCAGGAGTCCGTACTGTCCATAAACGTATAAGTGGCACTCCATGCCAGATCAGGATTCTTGCCTATAAGAATTGACGGTAGGCCTGGCATAGTCCCGCCCATTGCATATCTGTCTTTTGTTTTCAGCACCATTTCATACCAAACATTAGGAAGCCTATTTACTTCCAGGTGAGGATCATTTGCGAGGATCGGCTTGCCTGAAGCTGTTTTCAGACCGGAAACAGCACAGTTGTTGGATGCCATCATAACAGGTGTAGCAAGATTCCAAAGGGATGCAGGTGATACGATCCGTTCCTGAAGTTTTATCCTTTTAATGAGATCAATATCAAGACCTCCAAGTATTCCAGGAAAAAGTTCGTGAAGCCTTTGTGCATCAATACCAGCTTGAACAAGCTCTATAAAAAACCTTTCCATTTCACCCTGGGACTGCGCCAGTGTCAGGTAGCCTATCATCCTTGAGATAAGCAGAGAGTCTTCCATGCGCCACGGTTCGTGGTTATAACCAAGAAGCTTCAATTCCCACGGAATTTTTTCAGAAAATGACTTATTCACTCCTTTATTGTATGCATCTGCTGTTTCTTTTGCTTCAAGAGATAATTTTTTGACTTCGGAAAAGGTAGATCCGGCCCAGTTCATTTTCCTGAAAAACTTGTCGATTTCAAGCATTTCATTGCTCGAATCTAGGAGTTCTGATGTCCTTCCCTGACCGAGAATGCGCATTAAAAGCATCTGCATTCCCCTATCTTTTCCATGCGCATATCCCATCAGTTCGAAGACTTCTTTTCTGTCTTTCCCATCAACATGGCACACACCGTGTTTGTCTCTCCAAATTTTACCCTGCATGTTCATGTTTCCTCCTTTTTTCTTCCGTTATGGCAATTATAATATTTCAACCATTACCTATTGTAATGTAGCATATGATGAAAAAATAGAAAACCGAGAATCACAGGAAGAAGTGCTTGTTGACTTCACCTACAAAGAAACAATTTTTAAATGAATTGATATTGAGGATTACTATTTGAAATCAAGCATAAAGTGGCGCTCAGCCGCAGCCGTGAATAACCTTGCCGTGTGCCGCACCAGTGATTAAAACGTTCTTATGATTGAATTCACTCATGCTATTGCCCCCTCATTGAAATAGTACCCTTAGACGCTTTAACTATAATCTCTCTTGCGATATTCCCAAGCCGGAGCTTGGAGGCAAGAAAACCTTATCCGGCATGGTCCTGCATATTTCATCGGCTTCCTTCACAATTCTTTCAATAAGCTCCGATACCGTTGGAACATCATGAATTATGCCCTGGACCTGGCCCGTCAGTTGGACCCCCTTTTTAGTGTCGCCGTCAAGGGTCATTTTTTCTATTGCTTCAACGGCAATGACAAAATGGGCAAGCTTTATGAGGAGCCCGGAGCCTCCCTGCAGCAATGAACCGATGAATACCCTTATCCACGGCATCTTCAGCTTTCGCGAAATTTTCATAGAAGCCAAGAAGGCGCGGGGAAAGCTCATGCCACGCCTGATCGACTTTTCCGCCTGCGGCGTTTTGAGCACACGGCAGCACAGCCCGTCGAAGCGGTCGGAATAAAGGGTATCTTCCATCCCGTGCTGCAGAGTGAGGTTCTTGGAATTGACATGAACCGGGCTTTCTTTCGTCATCGATAGACGAGTACCCATGTACACCGCGTCCGCTCCTAGGGCAAGGGCCGCTATCAGTCCTCTGCCGTCGCCGATACCGCCGCCGGCTATGACCGGGACCGTTACCTCGTCAACAATGGAAGGCGTCAACACCAGAGTGGAGACGAGGCTCCCGTGGCCAGCAGCTTCATATCCGATAACACTCAGGGCGTCGGTGCCTGCCTCGATTGCGGCGTGGGCGTGCTTGGCAGTAGTGACCGTACATACGATTTTTCCGCCATAGTCGTGGATTCTCTGGAAAAGCTTTTTATCTCTCCCGAGGGAAAATATGACTACAGGAACCTTCTCTTCGATAACGACCTCGGCGTTTTCGCGGGCTCCCGGCATCAGGATAGTGACCCCCGCACCGAAGGGCTTGTCCGTCTGCTTCCTGATCTTCTGTATCGATGCCCTTGTTTCTGCAGTTGAAAGCGGGCCAGTGGCGAGAACGCCCAAACCACCAGCGTTTGATACTGCCGCTACGAGGTCTGGAACGCTGATCCAGCTCATCCCGGGCAATATGATAGGATATCGTATCCCGAACAAATCAGTGATTCTTGTTTTCATCTCTTATGAATCCATGTTTCTGCCCGAACATGCTCAGGCAACTGGCTCTGTCATTTCACAAACTTTTACCCTAAGGGCTTCAAGGTCGCCCTCGGACTTAATGCTGGCCAGGGTGAGCATTTCGGCCATATTACCCTTGACCCTGATCTTCCTGGTGAGAAATCCCTTCATAGCCTCCTTGGTATCGTTGCATAGTAGCGCCTTGTAACAGATGTCGTAAGGAAGGGTCAGCATTGTCTTCGCGTTTTTGTGATGCCCACTTCCGAATCTGCCCTCGGTAAAGTGTATCGCCTTGTCACCTTCCGGGCCCCCCGTCACGATCAGGTTAAGGACAAACCCAACCAGCTTTTCAGGAAGATCTATTTCCTCGAAAGATTCGGCAATCTTCTTTGATTCATTGAACCATGTGTCTGATAAAAACAGGTTTGCCATAGTATACCTCCAACAGTGTTGTTAGGTTATGAATAATCTTACTCCGGAACATACCATGTTTTTTGCCAGTTTATTTACAGTTCTTCTGTACCCCCAGGTCCTCGGCGATAATTTTTGCGCCAAGATACCCAGGACCGCCAATGACCATACCTCCTGGATACGTGCTGGCCCCGCACACATAAAACCCTTCGATGGGGGTATAGCCACGCGAACATGCATCATTGGGTCGGTTATATCCCATCTGGAGGACCGTGTACGATCCTTGCTTGATGGAACCCCGCACCATGTTCTTGAATTTCTTTTCTATATAGGTGGGGGGATAGATGAGCGTGTTCATCGGATCCAGCGGTTCAAGGTTCGGGGCGTACTGTTTCCATACATCCATACATTGTTTCGCGTAGTCGCCTTTGATCAAGTCCCAGTCCTGATCAAAGGGAGCCAGAGATTCCCACCGAGCGGTATGGTATGTTCCGTATCCCTGTATATGGTCAAATAATGATGCTACCGTGGTATGACCATGGGGATGGCTGGGGAGCTTTCCCCCTCCCATATCGCGGAAATCTTTCAGTATCTCATCGGTATCGCTGACTCCCAGGTGGGTAATCAGGGCCCTGTTCGCGTCGTCAATTCCTTCGGTGCCGATATATCGGGGCGCTGACTTAAGGGAAAGATGCATGCCGAAATAGGACACCTTTTCCCACTCCCATCGCTTGGCGCTCTGCACGAGATCAGGAGGAAGCTGCTTCTCTTCAAAAAACTCGAGGAAATTCTGCTTCGGGTCAACGGTGGATGCAACTGCCTTCGCCTTGACTTCGGTTCCGTCGGAGAGGCGCACACCCGATACCTTGCCTCCCGTAAGGAGGACTTTAGTGACGTCGGACAAATCGCATACATCACCCCCTGCCTCCAATATCACCTTGTACAGTGCCGATGAAAGCCGGTGGGATCCGCCACTTACAAGCGCGGAGTTGAGCATGCGGTATACAATGAGCGGAAAGAGAAATCCCAGTCCGTCATAGTTAGAATGGCCCCACATAGCAAAGAGGTTGTACAGTGCCGCCTTTATCGGATCTGAAAAACCGTAACGCTCTTCCAGTATTTCCAGAGGCGTCATTTCCGATATTTCATTAAATTTCTCGCCCAACTCGCCGTACTCAATCGCGAAAGCCGGGACCTGCTCCATCGCCGGCATAGCTGGCATATACGTCAGAGGCATTATGATTTTCTCAGAAAGTTCCTTGAACTCGCTATACATTTTCTCATACCGCTGGCCGTCTTCTTTGCTGAAGTGCGCTGAAAGGTACTGCGCTGTTTTTTTCGGGTCGAGATATAACACGGCAGGTTTGTGGTTCTTGCCGATAAATGAGGCCTGGACCTCAGGGGTGATATACTTTACCCCGCGCTCCCCGAGGTTGAAGTCGCGGTAGGGAGGCATGTATTCCCCCATCATGTGATAGATGGCGTGCGGATTGTATTTAAACCCGGCAAGCTCCAACGTGTCAAGGCCGCCCCCTGTTTCATGTCTCCGCTCCATAACTGCCACTTTGAGGCCTGTCTGCGCCAGATAGGCGCCACAGATAAGGCCGTTCGGGCCAGCTCCTATTATTATTACATCATATTCCTTGCTTTTCATAATGACCTCCTTACACCGAGATCAAGTGGAATATTGGCAGCATTCTCAAGATACCAGTGGGTCGCCTTGCTAGTCCACCACTCCTGCTCTCGTACGCCCATGTCCTCGGCGACCTCGCAGGCGGCGATGTATCCTGAACCCATCGGAGTAATCCCGAAGGGATGAATCGAATTGGACAGGTACAGGTTCTTCATGAAAGTCCTGGACCCGCCGCCGACGCACACTCCGGCAACAGGACGCTTGTCATAGAACTGTTCCGGGATAACGCTGCCGCCCGCCCAGCATCCCTGGATCGCCGACGGATTGTTGCGTTCCTGTTCGAGGGGCGAATAGATGTAGCGGTTCAGTATCAGTTTTTTAAATCCCGGGGCGTAGTGGTCGTAGGCATCGGTAATCTGGTCGGCCAGGACGTTTTTGATGTCCAGGAACGCTTTCTTGCCTCCGAGCTTCCCATGCTTCCATTTAAGGGGTTCCCCCGGTATGTCAATCCACGCCTGGGTTACATGGCCCCCTTTCGGGGCTTGGGTAGGATCGGCAAGGGTGGGAAGGTACCAGTTCGCGTATATTTCCGGGTATATTTCCTGGTCGATGATCGCCTGTGAGTACTTTTTCATCTCATCGGTGGTTTCACCACCGAAATATCCCATCCATGAGCGCATGATGCCTTCATCATAATCGGCCGTTCTCCATTGTGGTTGACCGCTCAAGGCATAGTGGACAGTGAATATCGTCTGCTCATGATAATTAAAGTTCTTTATTCTTTTAACCAGATCCTTGTCGGAAATATGGTCCTCACCGATAAGGTTGATGAATGTTGGCACAACGGTTATATTGCTGACGATCTTCTTTGACGTGATCTCCTGGTTGGGATAAATGGCGTCTTCGTGGAGTATCACCCCCTGCGCCTCCCCGTTTTTCATGATGATCTTCTTCACCGGGCAGCAGGTCATGATCTTGACGCCGTTGTCCACGTTCGCCTGGATGAGGGCATGGGTCACAGCATGAGAGCCCCCCTTGGCTGTTGTGAGCGGGAAGAAGGATCCTGAAAGCAGCCCCAGCAGGGAACCGATCGCGCCAATCTGCGGATGTATGGGCGGAAACCCAATGATCCATTCCATAGCTTGCACCATAGTCTTGATGTGGTCCGATTCAAACATAGCATCCATGACCTCAAAGCCGTTCATTTTCATGAATTGTTCTCCGGTCATATTTTTGCCCAGGTGCTTGAAGAAGCGGCCCATAAAATCGGAGAAAGTCTGCATGGTCTCTGCTGTGGGGGCTGTGTACATGAACCGATGTACGATATCGGTAAAATCAAGCATCTGTGGGTACAGAAACTCCAGTGCATTTTCTAAAAGGGAACGGTCCTGTTTAGAATGCTTTCCCCAGTTTTCCATGGTGTCATAGGGGCTGGAGGCGATGAGGGCATTGGTGCCATCGAGAAACGGCTTACCCCAGACATAGGATGTGTTTCTCAGTTCAAGTCCATATTTTTCCAGTTCCAGATCCTGCATCGGCGGTCCGAAACCAGTAGCAAGCATTGTTGCGTGAAGATTATAGAGGAATCCGGGAATGCCCGGTTCGCTGGTGTCGCAATGGGCTCCACATTCGCCCCTGGCTTCAAGGACGAGAGTCTTCAGGCCTGCCTTTCCGAGGTAGGCGGAACAACACAGGCCGTTGATGCCTCCTCCTATAACGATAACATCATAATCGAACATGTTTATACCTCCTTCGCTAAGGCCGCGCTTGAAGAAAGCGACCCTGGCTCACGGTGATATACCCTGCCGCCAGTCATGCACTGTTCATATGCGGCGTTAACTTTTTCTACGAGATTTCCTTCATGTTTAAATTTATTCCTGTTCATAAGATAGACCAGATACTGGGGCAAATTTTTAATGGCAAAAAAAAGCATGGAGGGGCAAAAAATGGCCTTCATGATACCGCCGACATCTTCCGGGTGGAATGTAATTTTAAACTCCCATGTGACCGGGCTTTGCATGTTTCCTATGATGAGCATGTTCCCCGTTTCAGGATCTTTTAAGGTTTTGCAATACCTGAAATCCATGAGAATCTCTTGTTTTCCCAAACCTCTAGACCAAAGTTTCATAATATTCCTCCTCTGAATGGTAACAGGCAAAAGATGTCTTGATAATAAAGTTGATTGGCTTAAACCAGGATAGATACTTCGCCAGAAAAGCAAATAGTTGATAAAGAAACCATACATAAGGATAATAAAAAGCGAAATAGATGTAATTATGGATTGCCCGGTCGTATCGCCAGCCGTGCTTTGCCATCAGAGCTTTTGTTGATGCTCTCATGCAATCTCCCCTCCCTTTACTATTAATTTGTTATTCTATATCAAATTTTTCATTCAGGATTCTCTCCACGCACCGCAAGCCGGAACGTGAAGCAAAGTCCATTCCTACACCTCGACTACGTACAGTATCGCCGGCAAAATACAGACCGTCGATTCCAGGCGCCTTGTAATCAGGTCTGAAAATACCCACGCAGCGGGGACGTCTGGCTATACCGTCTATTCCCGTAAAAGTTCCTTTAATTCCCCATTTTACACTTTTCCATATACCGGGGAAAAGTTCTTCCAGATCTTCTTTGTGCAATGCTGCCTTCTCTTCCATTAATTCACGGTTCTTTGTGTCCAGTTCACACGGACACCCCCCAATAAATATGTGGGTACCTGAAGGTGCAATAGACGGATCGATATTTGTGATCGGAAGATATTGCATAGGCAGACCCATGCGTTTAAGTTTGTACACAGCGTGATGGCAGAGACTGTCTGTTGCCGGCCTGTCCATGGCAAGTATCGCCCAGCCAACAGCCGACGTTGTATTTCCGGTAAATCCCTTGACCATCTTCACAAAAAAATCAGGAAATTTCTCAGGGGAAGCTATTTTAAACAGATCCCATATCATCCCAGTGTAAATGACAATCGGCGCTTCAATAAGTGCCTGCTCGGAGAGCATAAAATCAGCCATGAAAAAATTGGGGTCTTTTTTTACATCAATCATGACGCCCGCTGTTTTCCCGTTATTGATTGCAATCTGGCCTACGCTTGTATTCAGCCTGATATCGCCCCCTTTTGAACGAATATAGTCAGCAACCGCCTCCCACATCTTGTTGTAACCGCCTTCGGGGACCCCGGCAAACTTTCCGGTCTTTAATACGCGAGCGGTGGAAAAGATTACCTCTGAAGCTGCCATGTCGTTGGCATTGGGAAGGGTCGTGATGACCATTGCCATACCGCGCATGAAATCGAGAATATTATCTTTTGATGTGCGTGTTCTTAGCCAATCCTCGATAGACAGGTCGTCGCACTGCACAAGGTCATCTTCGGACATTGCCATCATTTCAGCGGCTATATTACCAAATTCCGGGTCGGCAAGAGGCGCGAGATCCATCATGTTTTTCCATGCTCCATCAGTGAACACTTTGAGACCGGGTATTTGTTTCCAGTGAACATTGATACCCAGTTTTCTTAAAGTTTGACCCAGTACGCCGTCGTTAGAAGTAATCATGAGATGCATACCATAATCGAATGTGATGCCTTGGTATTCAAACCCACATGCCCTGCCACCTAGACGATCCATTTTATCGAGTATGAGAACTCGTTTTCCTGAATTGGAGAGTAAAGCACCGGCGATCATTCCCGCAGGGCCGCACCCGATAATGATAGCATCATAATTTTTTCCCATTGGCTCTTCCTCTTACTTTTCCTTTTCTGTTTTTATTGAGCAGTAAGTTTTCTCACATCCAGCGGCTGGCCTTTTCGTTCATCCAGTACCAGCGACCTTGCATCATTCGGACATCTGGAGACGCATATTCCACAACCCATGCATTTCTCCCAAATAACAAAAGACTTGCCGTCTACGATCCGAATGGCATCAAAGGGGCAACAGTTGGTGGCTGTACCACAACCTTGGCAGGTGTCAGAGTTCACTGCAGCCACATATCCCGATGAGGTAAGCTGCTGTATACCGATCTTTTGCATATCGAATCCGAGGCAACAGCATGAACAGCAATTGCAAATGACATAGAATTGATCGCGAATACAATCTTTGAACCAGGCATTGTGCACCAGTCCGGCTTCATGGAAGCTCTCAAGGAGTTTTAAAGCCTCTCCAGTTGAGACCCGCTTCGTAGTACCCGGATTATGATCCAGATGAAAATCCGTCAGGGGTTTCCCGATCAGCATGCAAGTCATATAAGGCGGATCACTTCTTTTGCAGGATATACCTTTCTTATGGTTCAGTTGCTTGCAACCGCACTGTGAAATCACAATGTCAGGCAATGCGTTAAGTACAATGTCCCGAGCTCGAAAATAGGGTATGACTCTGGTTCCAAGATCCTGACGTGGGATTTTCTCTTCAATCGAAACAATGGCTTTTGCACAGTCAGTAGTAAGAACTTTTCCATGATAGGTGTTCTGGAGCCAGCTGGCATATCGTCCATGAGGACCAAACGTGTTGGCCATTCTCCTCAGGAATCGCAAATAGGAGGTGATATGCCGTCCATACCATATCCCATGCAATCCCCCGGTTAGAGTCCGTCGGAAGCCAAGCCATTTCAGTGCCGGCCAGGTTCCGGGGAGAATCAGGTGCCAACGTTCCACCCAAAGCCAGATAATGGCGACGGCAAGAAGTATCGTACCTCCAACCAGCAATCCACACATGTTGACCTCCCTCCTGTGGTTCACATTTTGGAATCTGTGAAGTTGCGATAATTTAAAATATAAACCTGACTAGTCAGGTCTTATTATGTTATAATTACGTGAACTAAAAATATCTTGAAGTCAAGATGAATTTATCATACGGTACAAAAAAAATGATTGGAAAGAAGCATGAAGGGTGAGTTAAGGAAAAACCAGATTCTTGATGGGGCAAAAAAGCTTATCGCCCGAAATGGCTATTACCAAACCCATGTGGAAGATATCCTGCGGGAGGTAAAAATTGGAAAGGGTACCTTCTACCTGTATTTCACGAACAAGGAGGATCTGTTCATCTCGATTCTCGAAAGGTTTCTCGGCGAGTGGGAGAGAACTGTTCTGGTCGCCTTGACATACACAGGTCAAAAAGATCTGCAGAGTTACTTTCTTACTTTGATCACCCGCACCCTTTATTTTTTTAAGCAAAATGAAGATCTCTGCAATATTTACCTTCGCATTGGACCCGGCATTAACGATATTTTTGAACCGTATATCGAGAGATTCGAGCAGAAGATGCTGAATTATGTCAACGATGAGCTTCAAAAAGGTGTTCAGGTTGGCTTGTTCCGGAAAGATATGGACATTGATGTGATGGCTAATATTATAGTTGGCGCATTTTTACGGATCGCTTACTATTACTTTATTGTGAAAAAAGGAAAACGTAAAAAGCCGAGTATCGAGCATATCTCCGAAGAGTTCTTCAAACTCATCACCAAGGGATTGCAAAGTCCTGTCATGTTTTGATCATTACGGATTGAAATCTAGCATTTTAGTAACGGTTGACAATTTGTTTGTTACAGGAAGAAAGAAACAACTTTATTTCAAATCCGGTGTGGGGTTCTAAAATCGGAAGGTTAAAGAAGGTTAAAGACAAGTTAAAGGATTTTATTCGATAAAAATAGAAATTTACGAATTTTTCTGGCGGAGAGAGCGGGAATCGAACCCACCCGGTATAAATATATTCGCTATTATATCAAGTATTTGTAGTGGAGTAATGGGTTAAGGTTAAAGAAAAGTTAAAGGATTTTTAAATGTCAAGATGGTCAGAGACTTACATCCTGTAACAAAGCATTCGATGATTTTGGCAAACATACATCCTTATCAATATAGTAACAAAAACAATTTTCATCCGACGACAAATATCGACGCAATACCTCATATTTTTTGTTAATATTCCTTGACACACAAACTTATTGCCGCTTATACTCACGCCATAAAAAGGAATATCTTATCAAATTTATGCAGCTCTGAGTCAAAAAACAACAAATAAATATGGGGTATGGAGTCGCTAATGGATAAAATACATACCTTCTGTTCCATGCTCTGCTTGCTCCCAACTATACTTTTATCTGGTTGCGCCCCGAATGTAGTCATTACCCCAGATATAGCGTTAGTCCAGAGTAAAGATTTTTCAGTCAGTGGCAAAATTGACTACGATGGGAATCTTGAGTATCTGCCCCGCACGGTCTCCACCGAATCTCATACGCCCCCCCTGCTGACCCTGCGTTACCGATATGATGTTTCCTATGGTAGAGACTCTGTAAATCAAGCACTTCCTCTCTTCAATCCCCTTACAATTGTAGGATTTCCCATTGGCGCAGACACGGTTGTCGTTACCGCCAAGCTTGAAATTCTAAAGGGGAGTTCTCAAGTCAAAACATATTCATCCGTTTGTGTGTTGGATAAACATCGAACCATTTTTTGGGAAGGGGAAACTATGAGCGAACTCAGGAAAAGCGGGCTTCTAGCCGTCCGCAATAACATTGAGTCGCAGATGTATGTTGACAAAGATCTGTTAATCAAAGCTGGCATGCAAAACTAATAATAATCTAAAAGGAGATAAGATTATGAAAAACTATTGGAAGGCAATAATAAGTTTTATTTTAATCTCTTCATTTCTTCTCATTACCGGTTGTGCAAGTCTAGGGCCGGTATATTCCAAAGTTGATAAGATACCAGACAACACAGGGGTGGTTTATTTGTATAGACCATCATCGTTCATCGGGGGCGGAGTTTCTTACGATGTTAAGATCGGAGATACAGTCATAACGACCCTTTACAACGGTGGATATTATCCCTATTACTCACAACCAGGTGAGAAAGAATTCTGGGCGAAAACTGAGTCAAAAAGCTCGGTCACGCTCGATGTAAGGTCGGGTCAGACATACTATATCAAAGGGACAGTTGGTGTTGGTTTCTTTGTTGGACGTCCTCATCTGATGGTAGTCACTCCCGAGATCGCGGAAAAAGAAATTGCAAAATGTAAGCTAATACCAAAGGAAAATTAACACATTTCTTTGAACTTTTGGGGATCATAGATGGATATTATTCCCATTAGATGTCAATCATAAATTATTTTCACGGGGTATTATACCGCAATTTTGCGGTGTTTAGGCTATTATACAGAATCCATATAAACAGTGTTAGGGCAAAAAATATAGTACGCTTAAATGCCCTGCTTATTTTGCTTTTGTATCAATGTAAGACAATGATTGATAGTTGCACCCATTAAAAATTTATTAATTCAGGAGGAGGTAACAAGAATGAAAAAGAATTTATTGTTATTGTTGTGTATCATGTTATTAATGATGGGTTGTACTCATAATCTTAGGTTAATCAATCAAGAGGCAAGCAAACCATCACAAGCCAGACTAGCAAAGGCTGTAAAGATTGGTTTTGTTTCCTCTAATGACGCGCTAATCAATTCTGTTATTGAAGAAACGAGTAGGCAGACGATGGTTAAAGAAGCAAAAAAAGGCTATACAATAGGGGCTGACGAAGGGGTTGATTATGTGTCAGAGCTTACCAACACAATGACTTACAGCGCTTATGGTGAGAACTTCATTATCACATTCCCAGGATTTATAATATTTACACATGCGTGGCTTGGCTATAAATATAATATAAATATTGATACTAAATCAAAAATACTAGACTCCAAAGGAAATGTATTAAGTGAGCAAAAAATAACCACACCTTATGATTTCAGATATACTAGTTTTGCCAGAGGAGCAACATCGTCACTCGTTGGTTGGTTAACTCCCGGATGGGGTATTCTTGATATTATACCTGGTATTATATTTGCGGTAAGCTACGATGACCGTGGGAATCAAGAACTTATGGACAGGGTAAAACCAGTTTATCAAGTAGACGTCAGCAGTAAGTTACTTGAGCAAATTGCGGCAGTGCAAAAGAATGTGCCATCTACTCAAATATCAAATAAAACGGATAATATTGTCGTAGATAACAAGCCTAGTGCTAAAGTAAACGAAACAAACATTACTCCTTCTTCTAATATAGGAACCCCATCGAAGAGTTCCGATTCTTCGGAATACGATCATAAATTAAGAGAGTTAAAAAGACTAAAAGATGAAGGTCTACTGACTGAGACAGAGTATGAGCAAAAAAGGAAGGCAATTGTTGATGGCATGTGATTCAAGCGCTACATATTATAAACAACCCATTAAAGACTGGGCCTATGAATAGAGAGTGAGGGAAAAGAAAATGAAGAAATTAGTATTGGTATTGGCATTAATGATGGTTTGTTGTCTCTGTTCAACGTATCTATATGCAGAAGAAAATCAACCGACAAAAAAATATTCATATGTATTTTTTTCTATTGGTGGTGGTGGTTTTTTCCCTGGCGGTGACCTTGATAATTTCGATTCAGGTTTTAACGGCACATTAAGTGGAGGGATGACTTTAGGCAAATTTATGGGTATGGGTATCGATGTCAGTTACAGACAAAATGAAGAAAAGAAACAATATAATTATGATACCAATAAACTTAGTACCTTTGGCATGGATTATCTTTTCTACCTTCAGCCAAACGATTGGAGAGTACAGCCGTATGTCGCCGCTGGATTTGGATTATATTATAATCATCTGAATAATTGGAAAGGTATAGAATTAAGCGAAGATTCGGGTTTCGGCTATGGAGTCGTAGCCAAAGCGGGAATACGATTCTTTATTACGGATAATTTATTTTTAGGAGCGTATGGAAAATATTTTACAGACTGGCAAGAACTAAAAGTACGATACTTCGGTCCTTACTACTACTTCGAAGAAAATAAAACCTTGAACTTCGGAGGTCTTGTTGGAAATATTGAACTTGGTTTTAAGTTTTAAAAGCTGATTTCAAGGGACAGACAGCAAACAAGATGACCAGTGTGAAAATAATTATATAACATTAGTTAGAAGATTATTCATCAGATAGATAGAGTATAAATTGTTTTGCACAGAACCACGACAGTTTTTATGTGCTGTAGAGCTATACAAAAACTTTAGAATAACTTATTCGGCATGAGTAATGGGTTAAGATTAAAGGAAAGTTAAAGAATAAGAACTTACTTCCTGAAGTCAATAAAACATCAATCTTAGTAAAAATTCAACATTTCAATCGTAAATCATCAAAACATATATTCACAATGTTTGTTTCTTTGTAGGTGAAGTCAACAAGCACTTCTTCCTGTATTTCTTGTTTCTTTATTCTGTGTTTGTATGATATATTATAAAAGTATTCATTCGATAAAAACCAATTAAACAACGGAAGCATCGAGAAGCGTGTTATGGGAAATAAAGAAATTATCGAAGAAATTAATAAAAAGATAGAGATATGCAAGGAAAAAATAAATTCAAAAAACACAAATAAAATTATTTCAGATATAGAAAAGCTGATAGAACAATATAAGCCAGAGAATGATATTCAAACACGTATTATAAATAATAGAAATTCAGAAGTTAATGATTTGAAAAATGCTAGAAAAAAACTAAGGTCTAAATCCCATTAGATTTATAATTCCCAGTTCTTCTCTGCACTCAGGACATATATCTTCAATATCTACATTGCCAGTTTCTGATATGAATATATCCCCCAGTTCTCTTGCAGGACTGTCTTCCATTTTATTATTCTCATCGAATTCCCTGAAACATTTTTTACACAGTTTCATATTCTGGCTGCCTTATGATTTATAATACTACCAAGCTAAAAATTTGAAAACAACAATATTTACCCTACCTCATTCATCAATATATTCTGAACCTCTTTGTCCTCAATGCCCAAATACCTCATGGTGATTGCTGGACTTGAATGATTAAACCGTTTACAAAGTATCTCAAATCCCACACCATAAACCGTTCGCTGAACGTATCCCCATGTCTTACGCAATGAATGAGCTCCATAGTTGCCTTTTAAGTTAATCGTTCGCGTCCACTGCTTGACCATGTTATTAACGCATTGAACCGTGATCGACCGTTTACCCTTTCGACTTGCGAATAAGAAATAATCATCACTTGGTTTCAACGCCTCAAGATAAATCTGTAAAGACTTGTGAATACTCTTATTCATAATCAAAATATTACGCTTTCCCGTTTTACCCTCCCTTATAATTAACGTATCGCCTACCTTCATGCCTTTGACATCACCAACCTTGAGTTTCAACAGATCACCAGTTCTTAAGCCGTTATTTGTACCCATAACAAATAAAAGATTGTTTCTTGGATTATCATACAGTAGTTTTGAGATAGCTTGTATGTCCTTCATCCGTCTTATCGGGTCGACCGCAATCTTTGAACCCACCTTTGGCTTATTATAGTTTTCACCTTTTGTCATAATTCATAAAATCTCCTTTCCTTGAATTTTAAGTTCTGGTGGAGGGGTGCTAGTGATTTAATATTCAAAATCAAGAGAAGTTTTTATTTCTTACGAGAATGAAGACAATGACTTGATATAATGAAGTGAACAGAGATTATCTGAATATTAAGTCTTGATTAAAAATTAAAGTTCACGCATTCAGAAATTTTATTTGTTTCTTCCTGTAAGAAACAGACAGCTATTCTTATTGAGTATGCTAGCTTTCAATCGGTAATAAATATAATTTTTCTATACATTCATGTGGCGATAATTCCTTGACACACAAGGCCACGTCTTCTATACTTAAATACACAAAAAAAGGTCTTATCAATGCCTTGTAAGAAAGGTGGACTGATTATGTTCAGGCAAAAATGTTTTTGGAGGAGATTGATTTACAATACCATATACTGTGTAACGCTTATTACCTTCATGGCATGTTCTCTAAAAACTTTTCCTGATTACATACAACCGCCTGCCATTATCCCGAACCATCAGGTCAAGAACAATGTTACGCTGGCCTGTGAACCTTTTATTGAGAAGGAGAAACTGATCAATTTATTTGGTATCGATTTGTTGAATGAATATGCTGAGGATGAACCGGGCTATGTAATTCTGCCTATTTACGTATCCATAGAGAATATGGGCAGCGATTTAGTGTCCATCCAGTATAGAACTATTCAATTCATATCAAGAGAAGGAAAAGTCATCGCAAATGCGGTTGATGGTGACGAAGCAGGCAGGCCATGCCAACGATCTATAGAACACCGTGAGCCCATTGAGCGCATTAGCAATGACTTAGCATTTTTTGGTTTGTTCTCCCCGGCTTTGCTTTTAGCAGCATCAGCGCCAGCGCCGTTCATGGAAAATGCTAAGGCTACTGACAGATCGGCTTATCTCAGCATGAGATCAAAATATTTGGGCAATAAGAGTATTGCCAATGGTCAAAAACACGGGGGGTTTGTGTATTTCCTTTTAAAGAAGGAACAAGTTGCAGCCTTAGAAAATGCGGCTGTATTGCACATGAATGTAAAAAATCTTGAAACAGAAGAAGAAATCCCGTTTAGTTTTGGCATGAGCCTGAATGTATTGAGCAACAGATTAACGAAAATGCATATTGCGGAATAAGACACGATATAAAATAGAGGAGCCGAAATGGTATAAGAAGATCTGATTATTTATAAATTATCCTTACCCATTTAGAGGTGATTTATGTATTTTAATAGCATTAAAATAACATTCCTTGTTACCGTATTATGCATGGCACTGCTTGTCACCAATGGCTGTACATCCACTAGATTTCTATCATCTATTAAAAAACAGTCCTTAGAATCGCACGAATTTTCCGGATATAAATTAAAGATTGTCTCCGTTGCGGTACTGCAATCCTACTTTGAACTCGAAGCTGATACTATGCACACTATAACCATACCCTCCGCGTCGGCGGATGATTACATGAAAATTGCTATGGAGCGTTACCCTTCCTTATTTTCGAAAGATCCCAATGCATTTCCAGTGAGCGTGACAGTGCGTGACACGTGGTTCTCACATTCTATGTTTATTCCTACGTTGACAGATCTTCTTTCAGCGGGAACTCTACCAGGCTACCCCAATGAAGTAATATTAAATATAAATGCTGAGATAGTTTTTTCCGATCATGATTCTCATGAAATTTGCCTAGATATTGTTCGTTTTGAACGCTCTAATCATACGTGGTTGTCAGTTTTTACACCTCTTGGCTTAATTCCTGTTCCTGGCCATTCTGATCTACCAAAAGCTTCCGCAGTAATGGCTTCGTCATCGTTTGTCAAAGAATCGAGTAATAAGCTGACTATGATATCGATCATCGATGCAATTGTCCAAAGTGCACTAAACTGTGGTGTGCACGCTTTTAAAGAAAGGGGCCGTCGATTGCAGATTGAAGGATTGCATTGACTTGTATTTTCAGTGATAGGGAATTACAGTCTCTGATCCATTAAAAAAAGTTTTAATGATAAGACAAATGCGATCCATACTTTAGCTTTGCATGGGGAATGGTGTGCGGTTGCGCCTCATGATTTGTTATTAACATATTTTTATTACTTGATATTCTATTTCAAAAAATTCATTCTCTTAATTCCAAAAAATTTAAAATTCATACCGATCGAAAATCCATTGACGCGTACCATCGCCATCGCAAAATCGAATAATTTATAATCATGATATTTATATGCTGTAAAAATATTTCCTTTTTTATTCCCTGTATAAAAACTTTTTATCATTATTATCTCAAATTAATAACCGCCTGAAATTCCGGTCGTACCTCAGCAAGCAATGGCTAATTTTTAGTGTATCACACCTTGAGTGTTCCAAGCTTATGACAGCTCATTTTATACTTAACAGGGGATATACTGGCTTATATTACATAATATTTGCGACGATTTTATATAGACAGGTACCAACGAGGTACGATCGCTACATCGTATAATAAAAAAATTAACTAACTGGTCTCTGTATAGGGGAATAGCTATTACTTAACTTTCTAGTATTTTGCCCTTAGCAGTAATTTTCCTTCTCACATTTGATCCGGTTCGTAGAAATATCTTCTTTTTCCAAAAAAAATTCCCATCTAGGAAGTCATCATTCCATCAAAAACTAGTGTTTTTTGCAAAATTTGCTAATATTTTGCCGTTTATTTACAAATAATATTATGCACTTGACACGAAGAAAACCGTGATTATATTATATGTGTAATCACGATAATTCTCGACAAAACGATAAGGAGGGAACGCTTAAATAAAACGATAAATAAAAATTAAAATGACCTGGCATTGCGAGCCTCAGCAAAAAATAAAATAAAAATAAATTTTTTTAGGAGGATCAAGATGCAAAATCAAGAAACAAAAGAAGTAGCAAGGTTGGCAATTAGTCTAGGTCAAGAAACAAACATCAACAAATCTTTAGCAAACAATTCATCCCTCGGTGAACAAGGGGAAAGTCCTACCGAACAACAAGAACAATACCTAGAAACGCTGTTTAGGCGTTGCTCAGATGGTTTTATTGAAATCAGAGCACTTTCGAAAGATTGGAAAGTAACTGATCGTCAATGGTATCCCGTAAAAGCAACGGATATCAAAAATTTACCAATCGATGAACACGTCTTTATCGGAGTGGCTACTCGTCAATATGGAAAAGGCGGGAAGGCTGATATTGTGGAAATTCCAGCAGTATGGGTGGACGTTGATTTCAAGCATACCGACCGTGACGAGATTGATCGTCGTATAGCGGAATTTCCGTTGCAACCA
>Ga0209777_10003328_pt1 | contig 20009 bp, 21 predicted proteins | sample FrelakmetHBP12HB_FD_187147 | JGI IMG/M metagenome (GOLD analysis project Ga0209777, IMG submission 187147) | Freshwater lake sediment microbial communities from the University of Notre Dame, USA, for methane emissions studies -HBP12 HB (SPAdes)... | ecosystem: Environmental > Aquatic >...
TGGATATGGGCACGCTTGCAACGCCTGGTGCGCGATGTGGAGCGGTTGTTCCAGGCTTATCAATACGGTGAGGCCGGACGCCAGATCTACGAGTTCTTCTGGAACGACTTTGCCGACTGGTACGTGGAAGTGGCAAAATTGCAAATGCAGAGAGCAGAGCATAGAGAGCAGACCGTACTGACCCTCGCCCGCGTGCTGGATATTTCCCTGCGCCTGTTGCATCCCATCACCCCCTTTGTGACCGAGGAACTGTGGGGTCACTTGCGAAGCGCCCTGCTGGCTTCGCCGCTGGCTGAGTTGGCGAAAGACTGGCCCGAAGTGCTGATCATTGCCTCCTGGCCGGAGCCGCGTCCCGAAGAAGACTGGGAAGCCGAAAAGGTGGCCGAGTTCGAATTATTAGGAGACTCAATACGCGCGATTCGTAACGTGCGTACCGAGAAGGGTATTAAGCCGTCAACGCGAATCGGTGCAACCTTTGTCGCTGGTGACCATACATCCTTATTTAGAGATCACATCTCCATGATTGCAGCCATGTCAGACACAGATGAAGGACAAACTTTTGTCTATGAATCTCAACCAGAATTGCCAAAAGAACTTATTTATTCGTTGGTAGTGGGGCCGATAGATATCCATCTTCTACTTTCAGACGCTGTAAATGCTGAAGAAGATCGCGAGCGCTTGCAGAAGGGTTTGTCGTCAACCCAGGCCCAGATTGACCGTCTGGAGAAACTACTCGGCAGTGATTTCGCCAACAAAGCTCCCGCTGGGGTTGTCCAGAAGGAACGCGAGAGACTGGCGGCGTTTCAGGAGATGGCTGCCAAGTTAAAAACACAATTGGGGCTTTGATGCTTTAATGTCTTTGGAGCTATTTCTCGGAACACTCTCTCTCGAGTGAAGGTTACTGAGAGGGGGAGATGGTTATTGCGTTCAGTGCAGGTTGGTATTTTCTTTGCAAATCCTTCAGATATCCTCGATTATGGAAGGATGATTGTTGTTTTGATGAACTTAGTGTACACTTCAATTAATGCAAAGAATGATTGATTAATTCTGCATATAGGGTGAAACCATGTGGTCTCTAACGATTACCAACCCAAAAAGTGAACCAATACAGATTAAATTAACACCCGGGAAAATGTCGATAGGGCGGGCGGTTACCAGCGATATTGTAATTAATGATGTTGCTGCCTCGCGGCGGCACGCTGAGCTCTATCTTGATTCAATGTCTGAAGTAGTAAAAATCAACGATCTGAAAAGCTCAAATGGCACTTATGTCAACCGCCAGAAGATAACCGGGTATTATCGCTTGCAGAACGGTGATGTAATTCGAATTGGTCAGACGGTAATGCACCTGACGAAAATCACCGATGCAGAAGCTGTTCAACAAGACATTTCTGGTACGCGCTTCTTCACCCGCGAATTGGTCCTGGAGGCCGTCGACGAGCACCCGATCCTGTTGAACGAAATTACAGAGAAGCTCAATACAGTTGATAATATCAACTCGGCCATCAGCCTGGTCACTGAATTGATCAAACGGTCAATGGGAGTAGATATTTGTGAAATAATCCTGGCCAAAAATTTTAATATGATAAATATTGAGGGTGCAGATAATTTGAAGGTAAGCGCAATCCGGAAATCTTCTATTGAAATAAGCCCTTTGGCAATGTGCGTTCCGGTTATTAGCAGCGAGAAACCCCTTGCACTAATCTATTTGGAAAAGAATCACCCGGGGGCCACCCCCTTTGAAAATCGTGATTTGCAATTGGTGGTTGCAATAAGCCATCAAACTGCCCTGACCATGGCGAGAATAGAATTACTTGAAAAGATTCGCAAAGAGGGGCAGGTCAAGCAACTTTTGTTACGTTTTATCTCGCCAATTGAAGCCGAAGACGTACTAAAAGACTACTTAAAAACCGGGAATTTGCCGGAGCTCACCGAGAAAAAGGTCACGGTTCTATTTGTTGAAATCGCCGATTCGACTGGAATTGCAGAACGAATCGGCCCGAAAAAATTTTCATTCATACTCAATACTTTTTATCAATATGCCACACAGGTTGTTTTCAAAAAGGGCGGGATTGTTAAATTTCTGGGAGATGGGGTACTGGCGGTCTTTATGGAGACAAAGGATGCGCCGGGTCCTGAAGAAAGAGCTATCAGTATTGGGCGGGAGATTATTGAATTTGCAACAAAAGCGAACCCGTCTGAGCCTGACCAATCAATTGTAGTTGGTGTCGCCATCAATACGGGGAAAGCTATGGTTGGTTACTTCGGCTCCCCGGAACGGGCAGAGTTTAATGTTATGGGGAATCTGATCAAAATGACATATCGAATGCAGGAATATGCTCTTCCCAATCGCATTTTCATTGGGGCGTCGACCGCGGAGGTAATTCATAATAAATATCTGGTTCAAAAAACCGGTAGTTTGAAAATTATAGGTAGTGAACAGCCGCTCCAGGTCTACGAGGTATCCCTGGCAAAAATTTCGCCGTTTATCCAGATGGAGAATGACATGTCAGCGGCGTTCAAAGCGATTTCCGAGAAGTTAAAAGCGCGGAAGGTTTGAGAAGGCTTAAAAAAACAATTATTGTCATCCAAATTCCTTAATAAAACAGGAGATTTTTCTTCTTGGTGCTCTGGAAGACCTGTGACAAAAGCAGTCAATTCCAAGACATTCGTCATTTGACACGCAACCGCCGATAAAGTAACTTAAGCACGATTGTCATCCGAATTCCATCAAGGAGTACTAACCTATGGCACTAAAAATTACAGAAGAGTGCATTGCCTGCGGAGCCTGTGTCCCGGAATGCCCGACCAATTCCATCTCTGAGGGCAATGGCATTCTCTACGTCATTGACGCTGCCACCTGTGTGGAATGTGTTGGCCACTTCGATACCCCACAATGCCAGTCGGTCTGCCCGGTGGCCGATACGGCCATCCTCAAGGCATAGCACCTAAAGATACCAGCCAGGGGCGGATAACTCCGCCCCTGGACGTTTAACGGTTTGATAAATCTTATCGAGCAGGATACAACCTGCTGCATAATTTGCAGTATAATCCCATCAATTGAATAATCGACCTTCGGGGCAGGGTGACACCAGCACTGATCTGAAACCAGCGCGGTGCAAGTGAATTCCCGACCGGTGGTACAGCCCACGAGCGCGCAAGCGCATGATACGGTGACACTCGCACCATAAGTGAATTCCGTAGCCGACCGTAATAGTCCGGATAGAAGAAGGTGATGACGAGACCTGCAAGGGTCTGGTCTGTTTATCCGCCCCGGAACTTGTTTCCGGGGTTCCTTATTCTGAAACTGCGCCTGCCCCGTTCTTATGGACGAGGCTATTTTTATTCTATGGACTGGAAACTACTCCGCAAAAGCCCCCGGACATCGCGCCGCTCCCTGCAGTGGACGGCCTTCGCGTCCCTGGCTGCGGCCCTGCTGGGCTGGTGGCTGGTCAGCCGTTTCGCCGGACTGCCGTCATTTATCCTGCCCACGCCGGAGCAGGTGGTCGTCCGGTTCTGGAAGGCGCTGATGGATGGAAGCCTGCTTGTCCACACCGCCGCAACGCTGACGGAAGTCCTGCTCGGGCTGCTGGCCGGGACGGTTTCAGCAGTGACTCTCGGTTATGCCATTGCCAAGAGCCGCCTGTTCGAACAGTTGGTCTCCCCGTACCTGGTCGCGACGCAAGCCATTCCCATCGTTGCGATTGCACCACTGCTGGTCATCTGGTTTGGACCGGGTGTCTTCTCTAAAGTGCTGATTTGTGCGCTGATCGTCTTCTTCCCGGTGCTGGTCAACACGGTCGTGGGCGTGCGGGCGGTGCCGCGCCCCTTTCATGACCTGATGCACTCCCTGCGCGCCACGCGCGGGCAAATCCTGCGCATGCTCGAAATCCCGGCAGCGCTGCCGGTTTTGCTGGGCGGGTTGCGGATCGGGGCGACGCTTTCGGTTATCGGTGCGGTGGTCGGGGAACTGGTCGGCTCGGATCGCGGCCTCGGTTTCCTGGTCAACGTGGGCCGCGGGCAGTACGATACGGCGCTGGTCTTTGTGGCAGTATTTACCCTCATTGCCCTGGCGCTGGCGCTCTATGGTCTGGTTTCATTTTTGGAAAGAAAATTGCTCATCTGGCAGGAAACCTTTGAACGCTGATAGGGTTCTTCCCGCATGCTGTGCACAGGAGAGTTTTATGAAAAGAACGATGCGCTTGATGATCCTGGCTTCATTACTGCTGGTGGCCTGCGGACCGAAACCCACTCCCAGCCTGACCCATATCAAGCTGTCGCTGGGCTACATCCCCAATATCCAGTTCGCCCCGCTTTACGTGGCAGCGGAGAAGGGTTATTTTGCCAAAGCAGGCATTGAGATCGAGTTCGCCTATATGGACGAAACCCAATCAGCGGCGCTGGTCGGCGCGAACAGCCTCCAGTTTGCCGTGGTCTCCGGCGAGCAGGTGCTGCTCGCCCGCGCCCAGGGGCTGCCGGTGGTCTACGTGGCGGCCTGGTACCAACAATACCCGGTCTCGGTGATCGCCAAGTCAGACGAGGGGATTGCCACCCTGTCTGACCTGCGTGGCAAAACCATCGGCCTGCCGGGACCTTACGGAGCCAATTACATCGGCCTGCGTGCCCTGCTCCATGCCGGCGGTTTGAGCGAGTCGGATGTGACGCTCGACTCCATCGGCTATACTCAGGTGGAGGCGCTGGCGACGGGCCGCGACCAGGCGGTCTCGGTCTACACAAACAACGAGCCGCTGCAACTGCGCGCCCTGGGCTACGACCTGACCGAACTGCGCGTGGCTGATTACGTCCAACTGGCCTCCAATGGTCTGATTACCAATGAAATGACCGCTGCCGGGAACCCCGGTCTGGTGAGGGGCATGGTGGCCGCATTGTTGCATGGTATCTCTGATACCATCGCGGACCCGGATGCTGCTTACCAGAGTTCCCTGGGCTACGTCGATACCCTGGCTCAGGCCGATACAGCCGTGCAAAAACAAGTGCTGGCGACCTCAATTGGTTTATGGAAGGCCGACCGGCTGGGGGAATCCAATCCGGCTGCCTGGGAGAATATGCAGACGGTGTTGCTGGATATGGGCTTGTTGACCCAACCGCTGGATTTGTCGAAGGCGTTTACCAATAAATTCTTACCGTGAGAAAATGCAGCCTCCGTGCGCTCTTTTGGCTCCTTGGTGAGCAATGTCCGATCCCATCCTCATCGTCCATGACTTGAGCATCACTTTCCCGGACCCCAATGGCGGTCTGGACGCGCTCGATCAGGTCTCGTTTACCGTCCAGCCCCGTGAATTTGTTTGTGTATTGGGCCCTTCTGGCAGCGGCAAATCCACACTGCTGCGCATCCTGGCCGGGTTGCTCGCCCCCACTACCGGCTCATTTACTTTCGCTGGTGGAATGCCGAAAATAGGCATGGTCTTCCAGCAATCCAATCTAATGCCCTGGCGGACGGCGCTCGAGAATATCACCCTGCCGCTCGAACTGCAGAGTGTCCCGGCGGACGAGGCCCATGCCCGCGCCCAGGAACTGATTGATCTGGTCGGTTTGCAGGGATTTGAATCCTCCTGGCCGCGTGACCTTTCGGGTGGGATGGCCCAGCGTGTGGCCATTGCCCGCGCCCTGATCCATGACCCGGATATTCTCCTGCTCGACGAACCCTTCGGCTCGCTGGATGCCCTGACGCGCGAACGCATGTGGACCGAACTCTCGCGCATCTGGCAGAGGCGCCAGAAGACAGTGCTGATGGTGACGCACTCCATCAGCGAGTCACTCTTTCTGGCTGACCGCGTCCTGGTGCTGACGCAGCGGCCCGGCAAGATCAAGCTGGATTTGGGGGTGGATTTAACCCGCCCGCGGGCGGATGAGATGCGCTACACGGCGCACTTTGGGAAACTGGCACGCCGGCTGAAAGAGGCGATTGGATAAAACCAACCTTCTGAAGGGCCTGACCCTTCGGAAGGTTTATATTTGTTGAAAGTTATTTTCCTATTTTATCCAGATCCACCCCAGGACCGCCAGCGGGATAAAAAATAGCAGCACTGACACCGTCCCGGCGAAAGCCCCGTGGCCCTCGCGCTCGTCAACCAGTTTTATAGACGGGTAGAATCCCTCCAGTTTCCAGCGCGGGCCGCCGAACCAGGCGAAGAGCAGGCCGCCCAGCAGGCCACCCACGTGGCCCCAGTTGTCCACAGCTGGGATGGATAAACCCAGGAAAAGGTTGACCGCTGCCAGGAAAAAAATATTCATCAAGGCGCTGCGGCCCCTGTCCCGGAACAGGTTGCGGTTTTGGAATACAAATACGGCTTCTGCCGAGAACAGGCCAAAGATGGCTGTGGATGCGCCGAGCGAGTTTTCCGGTGTCAGAAGGAAGGACATCACGTTCCCGGCGTAGCCGCTCAGGAAATACAGCAATAGAAACCGGCTGTGTCCAAAGCGTCCTTCGATGCCGCGCCCGAGCACGTACAGGGCATACATGTTAAAACCAATGTGCAGCAATCCATAGGGCAGGGTTGAGTCGTGTAAAAAAACCGGCGTGATGAGACGCCAGATTTGACCGGCCCGGATCAAGGTATCCACCTTTTCGCCGAGCAGTGCGGCGATATCGGATGTCCCGTAAGTGGTAATTAAAGAATTAATCAGACTGGCCGGGAGCAGGTACTGTCCGGCGAGTTGCAAGAGGTAGACGAGGATGGTTAGACCCAGGATCGTGTAGGTCGCGTACGGTTTCACGTTCGGCACGGCTACTTCGACGGTGCGTGGCGGTTGTGTCTGAGGAACTTGGTTGGGGGTCGGATTTTGGTTCATTTCTCTCCAGGGTTGATTTTTTCTCTATGTCAAACCTATAAACTCACCTTGCGCGGATTCACCCGATGGTGCTCGGCCTGGATGATGGCAACCACCGTGTCCACCGTCTTATCCAGGTGACCATCCGCGTTGACGATAATATAGTCGAACTCGATTGCACGCTTGAGTTCCTGGCGGGCAGTCGCGATGCGCAGGCTTAGATTCTCCGCGGTTTCTGTCTGGCGGGCTTTCAACCGTCTCACCAGTGCATCTTCGCTTTCGGTTGTCAGGAAGATGAGCACTGCCTCTGGAGCCAGTTTTCGGACGGTGGCAGCTCCCTGCACGTCCACCCGCATGACCACGTCCTGGCCTGAAGCCAGCGCCTCCCGCACCTGTTGCTTGGGGATGCCTTTATAGTCGTTGTAGACGATGGCATACTCGATCAGCTCATCATGCTCGATCATTTGGGCGAACTCATCCTTCGAGACGAAGAAGTAATCCACCCCGTGAATTTCGTTCTCGCGGCGCGGGCGGGTGGTGACCGTCACAACGATATGCATCGGCAGGTCGCGCCCCTTAAGGCCATGCAGGACGCTATCCTTGCCCACACCCGACGGCCCGGATATGACGATCAACAGAGGCTGAGGTTTGTGAAGATTGAATTCGGAATCGGTCATGGCTGTATTGTACCAGACGGTGAATGAGGTAAAATACAAGGTACTGAGTTAATATTTGAACCTAAATCGTTTTTTTATTCTTACTTTTTGGCCGCTTTCATTCAGAAATTTATGGAAGGAGCAGTGAGCTCATGCCGCTTTATGATTACTTTTGCCTGGACTGCCAAAAACGCTTTGACGTGTTTATGGCTTACGCCGAATACGGCACTCGACCGGTGGCCTGCTCCAATTGTGGGAGCACAAACGTCCGCCGGCGGATTCCGCGCGTGCGCGTGGCGAAATCGGACGACAGCCGCATGGACTCGCTTGCCGGGGATTTCTCCGACCCGTCCGCTCTGGCTGGTCTCGAAAACGATCCGCAGGCTATGGGCCGGATGATGCGAAAAATGGGGAACGAAATGGGTGAGCAACTACCGCCGGAGTTTAACGATGTGGTTGGCCGCTTGGAGAAGGGTCAAAGCCCGGAGGAAATCGAAAAGGAAATGCCGGACTTGGGGGAGGGCATGGATGCTGGTGCAGGTGGTATGGATGACGATTTCTAAAGCCATCGGGCGGACTCAAATTCCGCCCGATAATTTTATTCTGTAATGGACTTCCCTGCTTCAAGTTTCTGCTTTTCCTGCCCTTTGCGCAGGATCCATGCATCCCCGCGTACCAGTGTCGTCTTCTTCCCTTCGACCTGCACGTACGCCTCGTCTGCCAGGAGGATGACGGGATTGTCGTGAAAGACATGATAATCAATGAGCCAGTCGTCTTTCCTGAGGCGGGAAATTTCATCCTCCGGGTAATGGACACTGAAGTTGAATGGTGTTGCATTTAAACCGGTAAAATGGGACGTTTCCACCATGTTCATGTCTTCGCTGGTGAGAATATTCGGCCCGCACAGTACTGTGCCGGCGCTGAAGGCCACCACCGGCAGACCGGCAGTCACTTTCTTACGAAGATAATCCATGATCTTGCTGATGTGCAGACGGTGGTTGAGGAGATAGGTATTCCCGCCCGGGATGTAGACCAGCGCAGCGGTGCGCAGGATTAATTCCATCTCCGGGAGAGTCATCAACTCGGTGTTAATGGTCTTGACACGTGCCAGACCGTGAAACGCTTTTTCGGTGAATTCCTGCCAGGTACCGGACAGGGAAGCAGCCGGTAGATAGGCGACAACCGGATCCTCTTTACCTCCCAGATATGGGCGGCTGGCGTCAATGATGGTGCGAATATCGTCCTTGCCGGGGGTGGAAAAGAGGTGAAGGTTCATCGTGCTTGGCTATTACTGTGAATTGGATACCTCAAATTCTTTCTCAAGGAATTCCACAGTGTCAGGTTGCCTTATTTCGCAGACAATATTCTGGTTTGCAAAAATCCCATTGAATCTCTTGGCTTGAGATCGTTGAAAAGTTTTAATCCAGTGAATTCCTACAGCCCACTCGCTCATTTCAGGCTCATCGCTATTTTCGTTCGCCTTCAGACTCTTAAGAGGAAGTTCTAATAATGTTTTTTGTTCTTTTTCTACAACGAAATCTTTGATCGTTACAGCTTCTTTCGTAACTTCGCCGTAACCAACGTAGCCCTGACCTTTCATGTAAGCGAAAATCTTATCTCCGACTTTAAGTCTTTTAAGACCGCGAGAATATTTCAAACCTCCCCCTGCACCAATATAGTCATAGCGACAATTGTCGTCCCAGTTTCTACGTTCGCCTTCACCTACATTCACAAACCAATAACCTGACCATGGGGCGCGCTTACGACCTTTTGATTCTTCCACTTGTTCAGGGTCTTTTAGCCATGCTCTACCGACAAATTCCAAGCCTTCTTGTCGGAAAAAACTAAAGAAAACGACGTTGATGTTTACTTTGTATTCATCAGCGAGATATTGAACAATGCGCTCAGACGACTCATCGAACTCCGATGCAACAATAACCATACTGTGTGAAGAGTTGATGGTTTCAGGTAGGAGTTCATTGAAATATTCTCGGAAGGCCTCAGAGAGTTCTTTGTTAAGATATTCGAGCGCAATTTCATTTACGGTATCATAGTCAAGATCTTTTATCCAACTTGCATAATCCAGAACCTGCGCAATAATATCCCTTGGAGTTCTATCACGCTTTAATTCGACAATAAATAGATCACCATGTCTGTCAAGTGCCAACAAATCGATCCGACCGCGATTGATTGTAGAAACTTGCCTGCCAATTACAAGCAATTCAAGACCCAATAAGGAAATATTGTTTGCAAGCCAATCCTCGAGTCGTTGCTCGGCTTCGAGTTTTGTCTTGTTTATTTCAACCAAAGAATCTTGTTGCACGTGCCATAAACTCATTTGAAAAGGCATATTTCCTCCGAGAATGGTTCTGAAGATGCCAGCTTGCTAACGTTCAAACTGCAAATGCTTTTCAATAACCCTTCTCAATTCTTCCTGCACATCCTCCCACCCTTTCCCTGCATCCACTACCACCCACCTCTTCGGTTCCTGTTTTACCATCTCCAGATACCCTGCTCTCACGCGCTGGTGGAACTCCAGCGTGTACGCGTCCAAACGGTTCCATTCCTGGCTCTTTGTCTTTCTGCCAATCCCGATCTCCACATCTACGTCTAATAGAACCGTCAAATCGGGGACCAGCCCGCCGGTGGCATACCTGACCAATGCGCGTACCTGTTCCAGATCCTGCTGGTGGCCGTAGCCCTGGTAGGCGATGGTCGAATCGGCGTAACGGTCGGAGAGCACGATCTCTCCCAGCGCCAGGCGCGGCCGGACAACCTGTTCGACGAATTGGGCGCGCGCCGCCTGGTAGAGCAGCGTCTCTGCCCGCGGGTGCATCTCTGTGTTCTTGAGGCTGTGCAGCACCTCGCGGATCTGCTCGCCGATGGATGTACCCCCCGGTTCGCGCGTGGAAAAAATGGTGTAGCCCTTTTCACGCAGGAATTCCACGAGATAGGGGACGTGGGAGGTCTTGCCTGAGCCTTCGGGGCCTTCAAGAGTGATGAACATCTTTGTCCATGTGGGTGGGGATTCAGCCTCGCTGTGCCGTTACAGGTTATTCTCTAAAAATCCTCACATGCCTTCTGGGTTCTTTCCCATACGAATGGCTCACCAGCTCTGCATCGCGCGCCAATTCATGCTGGAGGCGGCGCACAGTGGATGGGCCGGGCGGAAGGTCCACCCAGCGCTCGCCGTTCAAAACGGCGGCAATGGCTGCCTGCGCCTGGTTTTTAACAACATCCATCTCGCCTGCGGCGGGAACCACTTCAGACAGGTTGAACAAATCGCTCAGGAACTGCTCCATCTGGCTGACCGTGTTGGCCCGCAGCACAAAAATTGGCACGCCGCGCTGCTCGGCCTGCATCACCGCCTGCTGGCGGTCACGGTAGTAGGAACGCAGCGTCACCAGCACATCCGCCTCGCCGGCGTCTTTTACGAAAAGCGCCGGGACACCCATGCGTTTGGCCAATTGGATCAACCGGTCGCGCGCTACACCAAACGGGTAGACACGCACTGACTGGAGTGGAATGCGGCGGGATTCGGATTGTACGGGCGCAAGGCCTTCCCCTGCGGGGACGATGTGCGCCCCTGCCGGCCTGGCAGACAGGCTGACGGCGTCGGATGGGTCCGGGCGGATTGAATTCCGGCGCGGGCCGGTGGTATTCCCGTTCTCGATGCGGAATTCCGAATCGGGTTTGGACCTTGGATTTGGTTTGACTTTCTCGATGTGGATCTTTCCCTCGGCGTCACGGCTGCGTATCTCCGGCGGGAGCGGATAACCGCGCAGGAGCGAATCGACCGAGGCGGCAATATCCATGTGGACGGCGAAACAGTCACGCTGCTGGATCTCGACCAGCACGTCGAAGGTGGGCGGGGAGCGTCGTTCGAGCACCGTTTTCTGGGTGCCGCGCCGGCGCGCTTCTTCGTCGGAAAGGGTAACGGCTTCGATACCGCCAATCAGGTCGGAAAGGGTCGGGTTGAGCAGCAGGTTGTCAATGGTCCGGCCATGCGCCGTGCCAATGAGCTGGACGCCGCGCTCGGCGATGGTGCGGGCTGCGGCTGCTTCCAATTCGCGCCCGATTTCGTCGATCACGATGACCTCCGGGTTGTGGTTTTCCACTGCCTCGATCATCACCTCGTGCTGGAGCATGGGCTCACGGACCTGCATGCGGCGGGCCTTGCCAACCGCCGGATGCGGCACGTCGCCGTCGCCGCCGATTTCGTTGGAAGTGTCCACGACGATGACGCGTTTTGATTCCGCCAGGATACGGGCGGCCTCGCGCAGGAGCGTGGTCTTGCCTACGCCCGGGCGGCCCAGGATGAGCAGGCTCTTGCCCGACTCGACGATGTCCTGGATGATATCCACCGTGCCATAGACGGCGCGCCCGACGCGGCAGGTGAGCCCGACGATGTGCCCGCGCCGGTTGCGTAGGCAGGAAATACGGTGCAGGGTGCGCTCGAGGCCGGCGCGGTTGTCTGCGTCGAACTCGCCGACGCGCTCGACCACATGGTCGAGTTCGGCGCGGGTGATTTCCTTGTTGATCAATACCGTCTCGCCTTGAACGTAGCGCGCCGTGGGGACGCGCCCCAGGTCGAGGATGATCTCCAGCAGGTCATCGTAATCATTGGCTTTATGGACGGCTTCGACGATATTGCCGGGCAGGATGCCGAGCAGGGCGTCGAGGTCGTCGGTGATTCTGAGTTGAGTCATAATCTCTTTATATCACTTTTTTAATTGAGTTTCTTCCCCAGACGCAACACGCGCAACCGGCGCAACGGGCTTGACCAGCACCTTGTCCATGGCAGAAACTTTTTCTTCAACCTTCTGTAATTTCGCCAGACGCCTGACCATCACGGCCTGTTGAGGCCCGGCTTCGGCGCCCAGGTCTTCGAGCACGGTTTCGAGCCAGGCCTGGTAGGAGCGAACGCAGACGTAAACCGGGCGGCTGCCCCGGCCGGACAGCCCGGCCAGTCGTTCGGGTCCGCACCAGGAATCGGGCGGGACGAGCGGCTGGATCCAGACTCCTATGGGTCCGCTGTTGACCGCGACATAAGCCTGCAGATTCCCCTCCGGGCGGCACACCAGACCTGAGGCCTGTTTCGGCAAAGCATCCACTGGTTGTATCAATGCCGGGACAATCTGTCCGTGCAGCGCTTGGACGGCAGGCCAGTCAGTCTCTTCAGCCTCGCGCCAGGAACTATCTTCATCGGATTTTTCCAGTTTGGGTAATTTCCAAACGCGCTGCCAGGCATACAAGGCAAAACCCGCCTGTCGCAATAACCGAAAAACGGGAGAATTCTCATCCACTTCGGCCAGCAGATGGAATGCACCCCTTTCTCCGGCTTGCGTCGTCAGGTGATCCAGGAGAGACAGGGTTAACCCGTTGATGTTCTCCGTTGGGGCGAGGAAGGTCAGCCGGGCGGAGGTTTCATCTCCATTCAAAATAACCTGTCCCATTAGCGAGTCACTGTTTTCAGAGGCGACGGCGGTGTAGATAAAGTGACGCGGATTCAAGTACGAGAGCATTGCCCTCGCGCCGAGCGGGTTTCCGCGCGTCAAGATGCAGGCGCTATTGAGCGGTAAAACGTCGCGTCGATAGCGGGATAGGAGAGGCAGGTCGAGCAGGTCGAGCGAGCGGACGGTCATTTCGCTAAGGATAGAAAATACTGGTGAAAACGCGTATCCTGTGTCAGTTCCGGATGAAATGAAGTTGCCAGTAATTTACCTTGCCGGGCGGCCACGATCCGTCCATCTGGCAGAGTGGATAAGACCCTGGCAAGCCCCTGCACCGACTCGATGATCGGGGCGCGGATGAAGAAGGCATGGAAGGGGCCGCCTTCGCCCAGTTCGGGGATGGCAAGGTCGGCTTCGAACGAGTCCACCTGGCGGCCAAAGGCATTGCGTTTGACGGTGATATCCATGATGCCAAGCAGAGGCTGGCTGCGGCGGGCATCTTTCGAGAGGAAGATAGCTCCGGCGCAGGTGCCCCAGACGGCATGAGTTTTACCAAACTTGCGCAGCGGCTCCAGCAGGCCAAAATCAACGGAAAGTTTGCCGATGGTGGTGGATTCGCCGCCGGGCACGATGAGCCCGTCCAGCCCATTGAGATGAGCTGGCAGGCGTACTTCGGCGGTCTCAACGCCGAGGCGCTTGAGCAAAACGATGTGTTCGGCGAAATCACCCTGGATGGCAAGGACACCAATTTTCATATTATTTCCGGTTGGGGCATGCTATCCCCTGCGGGGATGATATATCGCGCCCCTGCTAATCTACCAACCTCGCCCGGCAATCTTCTCGCCTTCTGGCATCTGGGAAACATTGCGTCCCACCATCGCCTCGCCGAGGTTTTTGCTGACTTCTGCAAGGATTGAGGCGTCGGAGTAGTGCGTTACAGCCTTAACGATGGCCGCCGCGCGCCTGGCCGGGTCACCGGATTTGAAGATACCCGATCCAACGAACACGCCATCCACTCCCAGTTGCATCATCAGGGCAGCGTCAGCGGGGGTGGCCACGCCGCCCGCCGCGAAATTGACCACCGGCATGCGGCCCAGTTCCTTGGTCTCTTTGACCAGTTCGTAGGGCGCGCCGAGTGTTTTGGCGTAGGCCATCAATTCCTCATCTACCATTGTCGTCAGCCGGCGGATTTCGCCCAGCACGGTACGGGCGTGACGGACGGCCTCGACCACGTCACCGGTCCCGGCTTCGCCCTTGGTGCGGATCATGGCCGCACCCTCGCCGATTCTTCGCAGGGCCTCACCCAGGTTGCGGCAGCCGCATACGAACGGGACCTTGAAGTTGTGCTTCAGAATATGATTCTCCTCGTCCGCCGGGGTCAAGACTTCGGACTCGTCAATATAATCCACGCCGATCGCCTCCAGGATCTGCGCTTCCACGAAATGACCGATGCGGCACTTGGCCATGACCGGGATGGTGACCGTGTTCATGATTTTGAGAATCAGGTCCGGGTCTGACATGCGCGCCACTCCACCCTGGGCGCGGATATCTGCCGGGACACGTTCCAATGCCATGACGGCGCATGCGCCCGCCTCTTCTGCAATTTTGGCGTGTTCGGGGGTAACAACGTCCATGATGACCCCGCCCTTGAGCATTTGAGCCAATCCTTTTTTTACAGCAAAAGTACCTGTTTGTTGCTCCATAAAATACTCCTTTCAAATGATAAGCGTCCCGATTCTACCACTGGTTCAGATTCAAACGACCGTGGCAATCCGGGAGTTCAAGACTTTCACAAAGTCCGAAGCCTTGTGATCCCACACTCCTACTATATGAAAGCCGCCTCTGGGAGTTGCCCCCTGGGGAGAAATAGGAGGGCGTGGGATGGGCGAAGTATCCCTTCCCCTGATAATTCCCGGAGAAACACAGCCTCTGTAATGGTCTGAGCTGAAAATACGCCGCTGGTTTTACGTCGGGAGAGGGGATAATTTTGCCAGAAAGCCTTGGACTTTTTTGGAATTTCTATAAAAAACGGAAAAGAGATGGGAGTAGTGGGCGGGCTTCGCCCGCCCACTACTCCCTATTTTCCCCTTTCACCTCGTAGATTCCCACAGGACCAGTCCTTGACAAATAATAAAAACAGTATACAATTAGTACAATGATACAATTATACAATGAGACATTGATACAATATTGATTATGAACCTCGAAATTGATTTCCGTTCGGGTATCCCGATTTACCACCAGATCGTGGAGTGCATCAAGGAGCGCATTGCGGTCGGTCAGCTCACACCCGGCGACCAGCTTCCCACTGTCCGCTCCATGGCTCTGGAGTTGCGTATAAATTTCAACACTGTCGCCCGAGCCTATCGCATTCTGGATGAAGGTGGCATCATCTCCACTCAGCAGGGACGCGGCACCTATGTTATGAAAATATCCCCGCCTGAGGTCTCTGAAAAAATCCGCCTGAAGGCACTGGAAGCACTGACCCACCGATATCTTGCGGATGCGGAACGCCTTGGCGCCTCACCGGAAGAATTGGACCAATTCCTGAAAGACCAGGTGACTTATTGGCAGCAAAATGGTCACCTGATGGATCCCGAATCTGATAATGATTAAAAGGAGAATACTATGAGCCCAACAACTTTATTAAAGGATCTAAGCCTGCGACCACTGAGTCGCCAGAAGCCCGACCAGCACATTCCCAGCGTGGCCGGAGCTCTGTTTGCCATCTGCCTGGTGGCCTGTTTTGTTGGCCTCCTCTGGATGACCAAAAACGGTATCACCAGCGATACCTTGACCGGAGTCTGGACCGTTGCCTGGATTCTCTTGGGCACATATTTCCTTTTTTGGCTCAAGATCGCCTCGCAGTGGGAGAAAGCGGTCGTCCTGCGCCTCGGCAAGTTCCATAAACTGGCCGGACCGGGCCTCTTCTGGCTGCTGCCGTTCGTTGACACCCTCGCCAACTGGATCGACCACCGCGTCATGGTCACCCCCTTCTCTGCCGAGAAAACACTGACTAAGGATACCGTCCCCGTGGACGTGGACGCGGTCCTGTTCTGGGTGGTTTGGGATGCCGAAAAGGCCGCCCTCGAAGTTGCCGATTACCGCGCTGCCATCGCCTGGGCTGCCCAGACCGCCCTGCGCGAGATCATCGGGCAGAGCGTCCTGGCCAATATCCTGGTCGGCAGGGCCAAGATGGACGCCGACCTGCAGAAAATCATTGACGAGCGCACCACGCCCTGGGGCATCACCGTCCAGTCCGTGGAAATCCGCGACGTGATCATCCCGCCCGACCTGGAAAATGCCATGTCCCGCCAGGCGCAGGCCGAGCGCGAGCGCCAGTCCCGCATCATCCTGGGCGAGTCGGAGGAGCAGATCGCCGCCTCCTTCGCCGAGGCTTCCAAAGCCTACATCCACAACCCCACCGCCCTGCACCTGCGCGCCATGAACATGCTCTTCGAAGGACTCAAGGAAAAAGGCGCACTGGTCATCGTGCCCAGCTCGGCCATCGACACGATGAACCTGGGCGGACTGAGCGGCATGGTCTCGCTGGCGCAGCAGAACACGCCCAAGGAAAAGGAATAGTTTTACTACATATAATGGGACGGCAGTCCATTGCCGTCCCGGAAAATAACACGATTGGGAGCACCACGCCTCCAGGTTTCACGTGAAACGTTGCTGCACAACTCGTTATCCTCCCAGCGTAAGGAGAATGCAAAATGAATCTCTCGGTTTTACAGAAATATATTCCATACCTTATACCGGTGCTCCTCATCCAGCTGGCGCTGATGATCAGTGCACTGGTGGACCTGATCCGCCGCGAGCATACCCGCGGACCGAAGTGGGTGTGGGTGCTGGTGATTCTGTTCGTCAACTACATTGGCCCAATCATTTACTTTGTGGCAGGCAGGCAAGAAGAATGATTCAGATCGATTCCCTTCACAAGCATTATGGTGCCGTTCACGCCCTGGATGGCCTGACAATGACCGTCGAGCCGGGAGTCGTTTTCGGCTTCCTTGGCCCGAACGGTGCCGGAAAAACGACCACCCTGCGCATCCTGACCGGCCTGGCGCGCCCCACCTCTGGACGCGTTGTTGTAGCCGGCGTGGACCTCGTCTCGGATGGCCGCACCCTGTCGCGCCGTATCGGCTACCTGCCCGAGCAGCCGGCTTTCTACTCATGGATGACGCCTCGTGAACTCATCGACCATCTCGGTCATTTGCACGGCTTGACCGCCGCGGAGCGCTCCGCACGCACAAAGGAACTGCTCGAACTGGTCAATCTGACCGAGGCCGGCAAGCGGCGCATCGGCGGTTTCTCACGCGGCATGCGCCAGCGGATGGGGCTGGCGGCAGCCCTCGTCCACAAACCCGAAGTGCTGCTGCTGGACGAACCTGTCAGCGCGCTGGATCCCTCCGGGCGCAAAGAAGTACTCGATTTGATCGAGACCCTGAGCGGACAATGCACCATCCTGATGTCCTCGCACATCCTGGCCGACGTGGAACGTGTTTGCAGTGTGGTCGGAATCATTGCCGATGGACGGATGATCGTCCAGTCGGGGCGTGAGGCCCTGATGGACCGCTATGCCCAGCCCGCCTTCGAGGCTGAGGGCGAGGATATGGCTGCTGTCAGGCGTTGGGCTGAGATCATCAAGTATCAGAAATGGGCTACGGCTGTCAGCCTGGATGGTGACATTCTGCGGGTGACGGTCAGTAATGTCCATCTGGCCCGCACCGAACTGCTCGCCTCAGCCGTGGCGCAGGGGGTTGCCCTGCGCCGTTACGAAGAGGTGCGGCCCTCGCTCGAAGATATTTTCCTGCAATTGGTGAACAAGGAGGCGGCGCAATGAACTTCTTCATCGTGCTCCGCAAGGAACTGACCGAACAATGGCGTACCAAGAAATTCTTGATCGTGGCAGCAGTGCTGGTGGTTTTTGGGCTGACTTCGCCGCTCCTGGCAAAGTTCACGCCTGACATGCTCAAGGCCATCCCTAATATTCCCGCCGGTGTGGTCGGGATGATCCCCACGCCGTCGGTGGCGGATGCGGTCGGGCAGTATGTTAAGAACCTGGGCGAGTTCGGTGTTTTGCTGGCGCTTCTGTTGAGTATGGGCGTGGTGGCGCAGGAGAAGGAACGCGGCACGGCAGCCATGATGCTGACGCATCCGGTCTCGCGGACGAGCTTCCTGCTTGCCAAGTTCACCGCCCTGGGGATCACGTTCGCTGTCAGCCTGGGTGTGGCTGCCCTTGGCTGCTGGTACTACACTCTGCTGTTATTCGAAGCGCTGCCCTGGGGACCGTTCCTGGCGCTGAATGGATTGATTCTGGTGGTCTTCCTCGTATATATCGCCGTCACGCTGCTGTGCAGCACACTGGCCCGCACGCAGGGCGCCGCCGCGGGACTGGCATTCGCCGCTCTGGTTTTGGTGGCAGGCATCGGGTCCCTGCCGCCCATTGCGGAGTACTTTCCCGGGAGGCTGTTCAGTTGGGGGGCGACGATCGCCCTGGGCGGGGGAGACCCGGCCTGGCCCGCTTTTTGGATCAGCCTGGGGATTATCGTTGTGGCTTTGACCACCGCCTGCCTTGTTTTCCGCCGACAGGAAGTGTAATTTAACGTTTCACGTGAAACTATTGGTTTGGAGAAATGGAGATCGAAATGGCTGAACAAACAGTACAATGGGAATATTCTGTTCAAACAGTTGGAAATGCTTTCAGCGGCGCAAAAGATGAGCAGATCGAAGCCATATTAAACGAATGGGGCCTGGATGGGTGGGAGGCCGTTAATGTGTATGCTCACAACAACAACCCCAAGGTCACCCTCGTTGCCAAACGCCAGCTCACCGCCGCCTCCCGGCGCTTGCGTTCCATGCCATAAAGATGTTGATACACGACAGTAAATAGGGAGCCTGTCAGGCTTCCTGTTTTTGTTTCATTTTATACAGAACAAATGTTCTGTATAAACCAGGTATTGTCTCCCTTTCATTTTTAGGCTAAACTATCGGAACACGTGCATATGCTCAATCCCAATCCCAAACCCAAACCCAAACCCAAATCAGATTTGCGTTATATGGCAGAGCAGCTGGCCCGCCTGATCGAGGTCAGCGTCACTCTGAATTCGACCCTCAACCTGGATGAGTTGTTGCGGTTCATTACCCTGACTGCGACCGAGATCATCGACTGCGAATCGGTTTCGATTTTGCTGTACGACGAGGATCAGGGTCAGTTGGTTTTCGCGGCCACCACCGGGTCCGACCCGAAGCGGAGGTCTGGAATCCCAGTCCCATTGGATAACAGCCTGGCCGGGAGGATCTTCCGTGAAAACAAGAGCATCAGCCTGTCTGACCTGCAGAACGATGAGAGCCATTACGCCATGGTTTCCAGGAATTTTGATTTTAAAGTTCACAACATCCTGGGCGTTCCCATGCGCATCAAGGACAGGCCCACCGGAGTGCTGGAAGCGCTCAATAAACGGGATGGGAATTTTGACGAAAGCGACGCGGACATCCTCTCGGTGATAGCCTCGCAGGCCGCGGTGGCCATTAATAATGCCCGTCTGGTGAAAGCCTTGCGGGACGCCTATAACGAACTGCGTGACGCGGACCAGTTGAAGGACAATTTCCTGGCATTGGCTTCGCACGAACTTCGCACACCCCTGGGCGTCATTATCGGTTATGCCACCTTCCTGCAGGAAGAATCTCCTGGTGAACTATCCGACCACGCCAAACAGGTGCTCAACGCAGCCATGCAAATGCGTGTCCTGGTGGACGCCATGACCAACCTGAACATGCTGCGCTCCAAAGAGATGGTCATGCACCGGCAGGTTGTCCCGGTTCAACAAATTTTGCGCGGGGCCTGCGGGGAGGTGAAACGCCTGGCGGACGCCAAGCGACAACAGGTGACTCTGGACTTTCCGGAGAATCCCATCCCGGTCAAATGCGACCCGGTTAAGCTGACCTCGGCGATGATCTACCTGCTGGATAACGCGGTGCGTTTCACGCCGGAAGGCGGCAGGATCATCGTTGGAGCCAAAGCTCAAACGGGCGGCGAAGTTTTGATCTGGGTGCAGGATACCGGCAGGGGTATTCTGGAAAGCGAGCTGGAGAAGATCTT